>CABFVV010000050.1_pt1 | contig 71086 bp, 73 predicted proteins | sample 8864751 | NCBI WGS metagenome assembly CABFVV01 (sample SAMEA5735770, study PRJEB23740) | soil metagenome | biome: forest; feature: forest soil; material: soil | place: USA | collected 2013-10-13 | depth 0.1 m | reverse complement strand
GCCCACTTAGCAGTAGCGGTTTGAGCTGCTTTCTCTTGCCTACTTCTCTTTGCAGCCGGCAAAGAGAAGTAGGTGCCGCCCCGCACAGGGGCAACGCTAATAGACCACTAACAATTCAAGGAAAGGCCAACGCCCCAAGAACACAGACAGCAAGCGCCGCGCAGGCAAAAAACCAATCAAAAGGCCAACGCCGTAGGCAACCAAACACCACCCCCAATTAGTCAGACAAAAAACAACGGGTTTCCCCTCCCCTGCGGAGCAAAGCAAAACAAGCCGTAAACACAGTCAGCAACAAGCCACTCGCTGCAAGCGAAAAAGCAAAGAGCGAAAAGCGAAGTGCCTACCCTGACCGACCACCTCGCGAAAGCGAAAGCAAAAGCGAAAGCAAAAAGCCCATTGCTATGACTCTGAACAAAAAACTAGCCTCAATGATCGCGGTCCTCTGGACCGGCCTGATCCTGATCGGCGGCTTCGGCGCATGGCAAAACCGCGCGTCGATGATCTCGGATCGCCGCGATCAACTCGTCGCGCTGATCGACCAGGCCAATCACATCGTCAATCGCTACTACACCCTCGCCCAGCAGCACACGATCACCGAAGACGAAGCCAAAAAGCAGGCGCTCGAAACGATCGCCGCCATGCGCTACGGCAAGGACGGCTATATCTCCGTCAACAACTCGCAATCGGTCATGCTGATGCACCCGATCAAGCCGGAACTGGTCGGCAAGAACATGGCGCAATTCACCGATCCGGCCGGTAATCATCTGTTCACGGATATCGTCACCGCAGGCAATCACGAGGGCGGCGGCTATGTCGACTATCTCTGGGCCAAACCCGGCAGCGACAAACCCGTGGCGAAAACCAGCTTCTCGCGCCACTTCGAGCCGTGGGACTGGTATCTCGTCACCGGCATGTACATGGACGACGTGCAGCGCGCGTTCTACGCCAACCTGCTGCGCTGGCTCGTCATCACCCTGACGCTCGGCGCGATCGCCACAACCGTCATGCTGCTGGTGTTGCGAAGCATCCGCCGCACGCTCGGCGGCGACCTCGAAGTCGCGGTCGAAGCGGCTCAACTGATGGCGAGCGGCAACCTCGCCACGCGCGTGCCGCTGCAAGCGAACGACACCGGCGGCAGTCTGTTGCACGCGCTCCACACCATGCAGGCCGGTCTCGTCGATACAGTTTCGCGCGTGCGTCTCGGTACCGACAACATCAATATCGGCGCAACCGAAATCGCCGCCGGCAACACGGATCTGTCGCAACGCACCGAGGAACAGGCTGCGGCGCTCGTCGAAACGGCGTCGAGCATGGATCAGATGACGGTCAACGTGAAGCAGAACGCGGACAGCGCCCTGCAAGCGGCACAACTCGCCGGTCAGGCGGCGGATGTGGCCACGCGCGGCAGCCGCGTCGTCGACGACGTGGTCCGCACGATGGGCGAAATCACCAGCAGCTCGCGGCAGATCGGCGACATCATCGGCGTGATCGACGGCATCGCGTTCCAGACCAACATCCTCGCGCTTAACGCCGCGGTTGAAGCGGCTCGCGCGGGCGAACAGGGTCGCGGTTTCGCTGTGGTCGCCGCGGAAGTGCGCAGCCTCGCGCAGCGCTCGGCCACGGCCGCGAAGGAAATCAAGGCGTTGATCGAAACGTCCACCCATACCGTCGAAGCGGGTGCGTCGCTGGTCGCTAACGCCGGTTCGACCATGGGCGAGATCGTGCAGTCGGTGCGCCGCGTGAACGAAATCCTCGAGGAAATCAGCAACGCGTCGCGCGAACAGAGCGCGGGCATCGAACAGGTCAATCGCGCAGTCGGCGAAATGGATCAGGTTACGCAGCAAAATGCCGCGCTGGTCGAAGAAGCCGCCGCCGCAGCCCATTCGCTGAAGGATCAGGTGGGTGTGTTGCGCGAGGCAATCTCGAGCTTCGCTTTGCCGGCCTGAGGCCGCCGGCTCTTTTCAGGCAGCGGGACACGAGCAGAAAAGAGGCGCACAAAAAGAAGGCGCTCAACAGGCAGAGAGCGCCTCTTTAACACGCCGCGTCGGAGTCGACGCATTAATCGAACGAGCCAGCCGCGCGGATTTTCAAGTCCACGCGGCTTTTTTGTGGCCGCCTGCGTTTGCGCCTGTGCATGCGCCGGCTACGTCTTGCGGCTACGGCTATGCCCGTGTCTGCGACGGCGCCCCGTTCAACGAACGCTTACCCCGCCCGATCCCGCAACCAGGTTAAGCCGAATTTGGCATCGCCGAATTCGGCTTAAGGCATTTTCATCATGATCCGCCGCTTCCGATAATGGCCGCTTTCTCAACGCGCGCCTCGCGGCAAGCTCCCATGTGGGCCTCCCCTCTCGCGGCGCCATCCCACCAAGGCTCGCCGTCATGTTGCTCCACCTCCTCTACCTCGTTGCGATCGTCGCCGAAGCCATGTCCGGCGCATTGATGGGCATGCGCCGCGGTATGGACCGCTTCGGCCTGTGCCTCGTCGGCACCGTCACCGCGCTCGGCGGCGGCACGGTGCGCGACGTGCTGCTCGGTCACTATCCCCTTGCATGGATCTCGCATCCAGATTACGTTCTGATTACAATCGGGGCAGCGTCGGTTGCCGCGGCCAGCGCCAAATGGCTGCGCAACTGGCAACGGCTGTTCGTCACGGTCGACGCGATCGGCCTGATCGCGTTCACGGTTATCGGTTGCGACGTCGCCGCGACGCTGGACGTGAGCCCGGCGATCGTCGTGCTGGCCGGCGCGATTACCGGCGTGTGCGGCGGCATGCTGCGCGACCTGCTGTGCAACCAGATGCCGCTCGTGTTGCGTGAGGAGTTGTACGCCAGCATCGCGCTCGGCGCAGGCGCGCTGTACGTCGCACTACAAGCCTGCGACGTGGCGCCGGCGCAGGCTTCCATCGTGGTGCTGGCAGTCGGTTTCGCAGTGCGCATGCTGGCCGTGCGGTTTCGTTGGCAATTCAAGGTATTCACCGCCGCCGATTCCGGCGGCGCAGGCTAATCCCGCTGCACGCCACGCGCGTGTGGCTTTCGCTCGAGGAGCACGCTCGACAGTCACGCGCAACGGGCCACCGGCGTCGCCGGTTTCTCGCCTTCGCACTGCTGTTCGTTATCCGCACCCATGATCCAAAAGAAGAAATCGCAGTCGCACGATCCGTACGCGCCCGTCGCGAAGAACCAGTTGCTGGCCGCGCGCCTGCCCATGTGGCGTTCGAAACTTGTCGTCCTGCTGGTGTTCGGCGCGTTCGCGTCGCTGGCGGCGCGCGCGTTCTGGGTGCAGGTGGTCAATCAGGACTTCTACGTCGATCAGGGGCAAAAGCGCTATCAGCGCACGCTCGAACTCGACGCAACGCGTGGGCGAATCGTCGACCGTAACGGCTCGATGCTCGCCGTCAGCCTCGCGACCTACGAGATCTGGGCCTCGCCCAAGCTGCTCGACGAAGCCTCGTTCGCGCCGCTTTCGAAGCTGCTCGACCTGCCGCTGGCGGAACTGCGCCGGCGTCTGAACGGCGACAAAACCTTCGTGCTGCTCAAGCGCCAGGTGGATGCCGACACCGCCGATCATCTCAACAAACTGGGTCTCGCCGGCATCACGCAGATCGCGGATTCAAAGCGCTTTTATCCCGAAGGCGAATCGGCGGCGCACGTGGTCGGCTTCACGGATATCGAGGACAACGGCCAGGAAGGCGTCGAGCTCGCCGCCAACGAGCAACTGCTCGGCGTGCCGGGCCAGCGCGAAGTGATTCGCGACCGCCTGGGCCGGGTGGTGTCCGAGACCCGGCCGCTCGTGCCCGCGCAGAACGGCGACACCATCCACCTGACGATCGATCGGCGCATCCAGCAACTCGCTTACGCGCAACTGAAGGACGCCATCGCCAAACATCACGCCGAGGCCGGCAGCGTGGTCGTGCTCGATGCGCGCAACGGCGAGATTCTCGCGCTCGCCAACTATCCGAGCTTCGATCCGAACGACCGCGCGCGGCTCACCGGGCGGCAACTGCGCAATCGCGCGGTCGTCGACACCTTCGAGCCGGGCTCGACGATCAAGCCGGTCGTCGTCGCGCTGTCGATCGACGAGGGCAAGGTGCGGCCGCAAAGCATCATCGATACCGCACCGGGGTGGTACAAGATCGGCCCGGCAGTGATTCACGACACGTCGAATCACGGCGCGATGACCGTCGCCGAAGCCGTGCAGAAGTCGAGCAATATCGCGCTCGCCAAGCTCGCCCTGAATCTGCCCGCTGAAAAGATCTGGAACAAGTATCAGGAATACGGGCTTGGGTTGAGGCCCGAGCTGACCTTTCCGGGCGTCGCGTCGGGCAAGGTGCGTCCGTACAAACGCTGGCGTCCGATCGAACAGGCGACCATGGCGTATGGCTACGGCCTGTCCACTTCGCTACTGCAGATCGCGCAGGTCTATACCGCCTATGCCGGCGACGGCACCATGCATCACGTGAGTCTGTTGCGGACAGACAAAAACGCGGACGGGACTGCGAGCGCGAGTAGCGCGGTGCAGGCCATGGATAAGGGCCATGCAGTCACAACGCCCGCCACCGCGCGCGCAATCCGTTCGATGCTTGAAATGGCCACCGGCGCCGGCGGCACAGGGCGCGCTGCGGCGGTGGAAGGCTACCGGATCGGCGGCAAAACCGGCACGGCGCGCAAGCAGGTCGGCGCGACTTACGCGAAAAACCGTTACCGCGCGCTGTTTGTCGGCATGGCGCCGATGAGCGACCCGCGGCTGATCGTCGCCGTGATGATCGACGACCCGGCCGGCAAGGCGTTTTATGGTGGGACGGTGGCCGGGCCGGTGTTCGGCGCGGTAACGGGTGGAGCGCTGCAATTGCTGGGGGTGCCGCCGGATGCGTGAGGATCCGCTACGCCGTGAATCGCGCCGCGCCGTTCCAGCAGCGACGGTTAGCGTGGCGCGTTATCGCTGCCCGCTTTCGCCAAGGCCTCGATGCGGTTACGACCATTGCGTTTGGCCTGGTACATCGCCCGATCGGCTTCTTCCATCATCGCGTGGCCGAGCGCGGGCGCGTCGGCAGGCGCACCCGTAATCGTGCGCGCCGCCACGCCGATCGACACGGTCAACGCGATGCGCTCGCCATGGTCGTCCTGCAAATCCAGCCTTTCGACAGCCAGCCGCACGCGCTCGGCGACCGTCAGCGCATCGGCCCGATCGCCTTGCAGCAGCGCAGTGAACTCTTCGCCGCCGTAGCGCGCCACGGTGTCGCCCAAGCGCACCTGCTGCCGCACGCACGCCGCCACTGCCGCCAGCGCGCGGTCGCCGGTCTGATGGCCGTAGGTGTCGTTGATCCGCTTGAAGCTGTCGATATCGATGAAAAGACACGCGACCGGCACGCCATACCGGACCGCACGCATGATTTCCTCGCGCAGCCGTTCATCGAAGTAGCGGCGATTGGCGAGGCCGGTCAGCGAATCGGTCATACCGAGTTGCTTGAGCCGCTCACGATGCGCGACATTGTCGAGACTCGCCGTGACGATGCTCGCAAAGCGCTCCAGAATATCCGTAGCCATGCCTTCAGCGAAACGCGCCGGGTCGTCGCTGCACAGGCATAGATAGCCGCTGACGGTGTCGCCTGCGGCAAGCGGCAGCAAGATCGCGCTCGCCGGCGTGTCGGCGTCGCCGAAGAATGCGCGGCGCACCGTTTCATCCAGTTGGCCAAGCTTGCCCAGCCATGGCCGTCCCTCGTCGCACAAACCTTGGGCCGCAAGCCCTCCTTCGCGTGACGTTCTCAGATTGGTCTGGTCGAGCGCATCCAGAGCGCCCGGATCGAGCAGTTCGAGCAGCATCGGCGCGCGGTCGTCGAGCCACAATGTCACGCTCGCCAACGAGAACTCCTTCGGCAGATGGCTGAACAGCGTGTCGAGAAACGACGCGAAATCCTGCGCGCCGATCAACCTCAACTCGACGTTCTGGAAGCGGCGCAGCGTGCGCTCGTTGTGCTGCACGGTATCGACGAGCGAGCGCAGTCGGTCTGAAAGCGGCGTTTGAGCGAGATTCGTCACGTTATTGATGCGGGCCCGGAGGCGAAGCGGGGTCGGCGGCCCCAACCGCTGTAATAACGGCCAATTCCGCGAGGTCTTGAGGGTTGGATCGCCAGGTACGCAAATCAGCGCTTTAACGGGGCGATCAGGCAGAGGAATCAAGCGCGGGAATTTTGAGCGTGATCTTAAGTTTGGCTTAATTCTTACCTGTAACTATGGCATCCAACATCCCCTGTTGAGCCGCCAGAACATCGGCGGCGCTTTTTTTCTCAAGGGATGTCGCCGACGCGCCGATAGATGGACAGCATGCCTGCGAAGAAGGAGTCAAACGATGGTGGAAGACACGGTATTCGAGCATTTGCGCGCGATGCCCGGCAACGAATGGGTGCGCCAGATCCACTCGTGCAAGGTCTCGGATCCCTTGCAGCCCCCTTGGGGACGCTCGTACAGACTCGTCGAATGGACCATGAAGCACACCCCCGAATCGAGCCGCCGCGTGGTGCCGGCGGAAAGCACGCCACTCGAAATCGCACAGGCGGTTGTGTCGCACATTCCGGGGCGCCGCTTCTGCCAGCACGGCGACGATTAATCCCGTTGCCGGCAACCTGCCCTCAGTTTTTCGCGCTCTTCGCCATTTCTTCCTCAAACAGGGCGAATTCCTCCCCTGCGGCCTTTGCGACACTCGGCCGCTGCATCAACCGCTTGTAGTAAGCCGCCACCGCCGGCCATTGCGACAGATCGATGCCGCCATGCGACGCCCAGTTCAGCACGGTGACCAGATACGCGTCGCCCACGCTGAACGCGTCGAGCAGATACTCGCTTTGCGCCAGATGATCCTGCAGAACGCCTAGCCGCAACGCGGCCTTGTCGCGCGCATAGCGCTTCACGTCTTCGGGCGCGCGCGCATCGAGCAGCGGCACGAACACCGCCTTGTGCAACTCCGTACTGATAAAACCCAGCCATTGCTGCAAGCGCGCGCGCTGTGCCGTGCCCGCGGCAGGCGCGAGCCGTGCGGCCGGAAAATGATCGGCCACATACGGCAGGATCGCCGTGTTTTCGGTCAACAGCCAGCCTTCGTCCGTACGCAGCACCGGCACCTGCCCGAGCGGACTGATCGGATAGAAGTCCGAGCCGTCCGACAACTGTTTCGACTTCGTGTCGACCTGAATGAACCCAGCCTGCGCCCCCGCCTCGTACAACGCGATTCGGGTGGCCAGTGAACAAGCGAGCGGCGAGAAGTACAGATCCATGGGGAATCCCCTGTCGTTGGTGTTTTTGTACTATATTGCATATAAATCACTTCCGCCATATTTTTATGCAGACCAGTACAAAAAAAGAGGTCCGCCCGCGCGGCCGTCCGCGTGCCTATGATTCCGACCAGGCGCTCGCCGATGCAAGAGACGTGTTCTGGCGCAGCGGCTATGCGGGCACCTCGCTGGATCAACTGAGCACCGCGACCGGTATGAACCGCCCGAGTCTGTACGGTGCATTCGGCGACAAACATGCGTTGTATCTGACCACGCTCGAACGTTATATCGAGGCCGGCCGGCTCGCGATGGTTCATGCACTCGGCGAAGACCTGCCATTGCCGCAGGCCCTGCTGCGCGTTTATGACGGCGCGCTCGCGTGGTACCTGCCCGCCGACGGCGATCCGCTCGGCTGCTTCATGATCGGTACCGCCGCGGTCGAAGCGGTGGATGACGCCGAAGTCCGCGCAGCGCTAGCCGAGGGATTGCGCACCTACGACAAGGCCTTCGAGAAACGCTTAAAGCTGGCGCAGGCCGCAGGCGAACTGGCCGCCGATGCGCAACCGCCCCTTCTCGCAAAGATCGCATCGGCGATTTTGCACAGCCTCGCGTTACGCGCCCGCGCAGGCGATTCGCGCGCGTCGCTGCGGGCGACGGCGGTTGCAGGGGTGGCGTTGATATGTGGCAATGCGGGCGCGTTACCTGTGCCGGCAACGGGCAAAACCACAGCGAAGGGACGTGGACGCTAGGCGGAAGGGGTTCGCTCGCGTCGTTCGGTTTCCGTTCAGATCACGGGCGGCCGAGGGTAGCCGGGCCTTTGCAATGCTTGACAGTCACGGCGAACGTTTATGCCTATGATGCGTTGATTCGCCCGACACGTCATGGTTTCGACATGAACTATCCGTACGACGTACTGACCGCTGCCTGTCTTTTCATCATCGTGATCTCCAGCTCCATCATGCTCGCGCTCACCTGAGCGAGCGTTGTAACGCCCCTGCTGTAGGGGCTGCGAGCAGGTCAACGTGCGCTACGCGGTTCTGTAAAAAGACGGGATATACTGTACATATATACAGTACTTTTCGTCTGAACAATGCGCCTCCCTCCCTTCGACCCTCCCACGCTCGCCGAACTGCGCGCCTGGTGGCGCACGCGCGACGAGCAGGCCATCCAGCGCCTCATCCTCGAGATTCAACGGCAGCGGCTCACGCTGCTGGAGTTGCGCAACCTGATCGACAGCGGCGTCCAGCAGGCGCGCGCCGCCGACCGCACGCTGGTCGAACGCGGCGAACCATTAATGACGTTACGCATACGGATCGCGCAGGAAGTGCTGCGTGTGGGTGATATCGACGATACGCGGCAGATGAGCCGCGCCGAACAGGAAAAGCTCGCCGTGCGCACCGAGGGCCAGATGGAATACGCGCGCGAAGGTCGCCTGAGGCGGCAGCGTCGGAATATCTAGTTCGAGTGTCGCAGCGTGTTTCCGCGCACTCGAACGAGAAGACGGTGCGCAGCCGGCTCAATGCCGCTGGGTCAGCGCGTTTGCGTGGCGACGCGCAGGCCGAGCGAAATGAACAGCACGCCGATGATCTTGTTTTGCCAGCGGCCAAGCCATGTCAGGCGCTTGACGAGTTTGCCCAACGGACGAATCGTCAGCACGATCAGCGTTGTATAAAGCGCGCTCATGCCGACGAAGATCAGTCCGAGCGTCGTGAACTGCAGGAACGAAGAACCATGCTCAGGGCGAACGAACTGCGGCAGGAACGCGAGGAAAAACAGCGCGGTCTTGGGATTCAACACTTCGGCAGGGATCGCCTGAAAGAAGGCCTTGGAAGCGGATACCGGCGCAACTGCCGGCACATGCGCGCTCGCCTGCTTTTCGCGCAAGGCGCGAATGCCAAGATAGACGAGATAGGCGGCGCCGACGAATTTCACGGCATTGAAGGCGAGTGCCGACGTCATCAGCAAGGCCGACAGGCCAATCGATGCAGCTAACGTGTGGATGAAATCGCCAACGGCGATGCCGAGGCCGGTGAGTATGCCGGCCTTGCGCCCACCATGCACCGTGCGGGTCAAAACCAGCAGCACGGCCGGACCGGGAATCAGAAAGAGCCCGAGGACAACGGCAACGAAGGTTCCTAGCGTAGAAAGATCAAGCATGTCGTCTCCTGGGTGGCGCGCCCGGTTCAGCGGACAGGCGCGCGTTCAGCGGACGATTGTAGATCGTTCGGCGATTCCCCGCCGACGATCCGTTACCATTGCGGGCACAGGGCCGCATACGCTCCACATGCGGCGCGCATTTTTTCATCCACTGAAGTCTTTGCCTTGCCCACCTACACCTTGCCCGCGCCGCTCTCCGCGGAACTCGAGATTCGCAAGAGCCGTTTCATCGCGCACGCGATACCGGTCGCCGACCGCGACGCCGCGATGGCCGAGTTGCGGCGTCTGCGCGAGGAGCATCCCGGCGCGACGCATGTCTGCTGGGCGCTGCTGGCAGGTGGCCAGTCAGGCATGTCCGACGACGGTGAGCCGTCCGGCACCGCGGGCCGGCCGATTCTCGAAGTGCTGCGGCATCATGATCTGGACGGCGTGCTGGCGGCCGTCGTGCGGTATTACGGCGGCGTGAAGCTGGGCGCCGGCGGGTTGGTGCGAGCGTATACCGACGCGATTGCCTCGGTTCTATTGGACGCGCCGCGGGTGGAGAGGATTGCCCAGGTAACGCTGATCGTCGAAGTAGGCTATGCCGATGAAGCGAAGGTGCGCAGATGGATCGAGGCTGAGGGTTATGGACTTGTGGACAGTGCTTACGGGATGCTGGTGAAGATGACTGTCCGCCTGCCCGTCAATGCGGTAGATGATGCCCGGCTAGCTCTGGTGGATATGACCCAGGGGAAAGCTGGGTTTTTTTGATCACGTTGCCCTCCGAGCGGGGCTGCTTCAATCGCTCGAGAATTCCCGACCCTGATCCAGGTAATGACCCAACTAAGGACCCAACTAAGAAGATGCACGGGATCGGCTCGCTGCTACCATGCTGCTCTGTACCGGAATGACTCCACTTAAAAGGCAATTCCTCTGACCTCGACCGCCGCTTTTTCCAGCACAGCGCCCGAGTCGCCGCAACAGAGTCAGTCTCTGCGGCCATCACTCGGTCCCATGCGTCCGGCCCTGAGATCCGCTGTGCTCAAGGGTTGCGGCGTCGTCGCACTGCCGTTGATGCTGTCCGCCTGCTCCTGGTCGTGGTTCGGCCTGAATTGCGCACCGCGCGCAGCCGCCCATCCAACCGGCTGGCTCAGCGTCGCGCCCGCCAGCGATTTCGCCTACATGCCGGCTCGCAACGGCCAGGTTTCGCCGAACCGGATCGAAAACACGGCGATGACCGGCATCGTGCTAAAAAGCGATATCAACGAGGCCGTGCGCAACAGCATTGCCAGCAGCTTGCAGGTCGCGGGCTTTCATCTCACCGAAGACAGGAAGGTGCTGAGCGGCAGCATCGAGAAGTTCACGGTGGACGACGCGCGGTCGCCGGCGTTCTGGACGCTGAAAATGCGCTACATCGTGACCGATGCCGCGACCCAGAAGGTTGTGTTCTCAACCACCAAGACGGTCCGGCAGAAATCGCCTAAATTCACGAGCAATACCATCGCCATCGAAGACACGGTCAAGCTGAGCGTCGAAGCGTTGATCAGCGACCCAGGCTTCGTTAATTCGGTGAATTAAGCGGACGGACTGAATCGGCGCCATCCGCCGATTCGCTACAATCGGGAAATATCGAGGGAAACGCGAAAATCGCGCAGAATCGAAGCGCCGCTGGCGCCTGCCGCCTCGCGTGCCCGATTCGGCAACCCTGCCCCCTTCCCCGTGCGAGCCGTCATGTCTATCACCACCTGGCTGTTCTTCCTGCCCGCCTGCTTCGCGATCAACCTCGCGCCCGGCCCGAACAATCTTCTATCGATCAACGTTGCTGCGCGTCACGGCTTCATGACAGCTTTCGTCGGCGGCACCGGCCGGCTGGTCGCGTTCGCGTTGATGCTGGTGTTGGCTGCGACCGGCCTTGCCGTCGTGCTGCACGCATCCGAGTGGTTCTTTCTCGCGATTAAACTGGCCGGCGCCGCGTATCTGATCTGGCTTGCCATTCAGTTGTGGCGCAGCGACGCGCCCGCTATCGATACGATCCAGCAGGACGACGCGTCGCTCTGGCGGATTGCGCGGCAGGAGTGTCTCGTGGCCGCGGGCAATCCGAAGGCAATTCTGGTTTTCACCGCCTTTTTGCCGCAGTTCGTCGATATCGCCAAACCGATGCTGCCGCAGTTCGCGGTACTCGGCGCGAGCTTTCTGGTCCTCGAATGGGTGGCGATCGCGCTGTATTCGTGGGCCGGGATGCACCTTGGCAAGTGGCTCGTTCGCGCCAAGGTTCGCCGGTGGTTCAATCGCTGCTGCGGGACGTTTCTGGCGGCTATCGGCGTGAGCTTTCTGCTGGTTCGGCGGACATAAAGCGCTTGAACTCAAAGCTTGATATTCAGCTTTCCGAATTATCTGTCCAGCAACACCTCGGCTGTACGACGCCTTCTAGCTCCGTTGAAACCCGAGTGGCAGTCGGCCTGTTCCTGCAACCATAAACAATAGCTAATGCACGATCGCAGAAACTTTAACTGTCAGTAATCGTCCTGCACCCTTATGCTCGAAGAATGACCCGCCGCCTCGGCAGAACCATGCGCGGCATCGGACAAGCGACTTCTCATAGTCATAGGGGCGGCATCATGAAGATCTGTATCTTCGGAGCAGGAGCGATTGGCGGTTTGATGGGCGTGCAACTGGCGCGTGCCGGCGCGGATGTGAGTTTCGTCGCGCGCGGCGCGCATCTTGCTGCAATGCGCGAACACGGCGCGCGCCTGATCATGGACGGCGAGACGATCAGCACGCCGGTACGCTGCACGTCCGACCCGCGCGAACTCGGCGTGCAAGACTTCGTGATCATCACGCTGAAGGCGCACTCGCTGCCCGGCGTAGTCGACGCGATGCAGCCGCTCCTCGGCAAGCACACGGCCATCGTTACCGGCGTCAACGGCATTCCCTACTGGTACTTCTATCAGCACGGCGGAAAATTCGCCGGCACGCGGCTCGCCAGCATCGACCCGGACGGCAGCCAATGGACCAAACTCGGACCAGAACGCGCGATTGGCTGTGTGCTGTACCCCGCTGCGGAGATCGTCGAGCCGGGCGTCATCAAGCATGTGTACGGCAAGAAATTCCCGATCGGCGAGCCGAGCGGCGAACGCACGCCGCGCATTCAGCAATTGCATGAAATCATGCAGGCGGCGGGTTTCGATGCGCCGATTCGCGACAATATCCGCGACGAAATCTGGCTCAAGCTGTGGGGCAACCTTTGCTTCAATCCGATCAGCGCATTGACCCACGCCACGCTCGACATCCTCACCAGCGACCCCGGCACGCGTGCGGTATCACGCACGATGATGCTGGAAGCCAAGCGCATTGCGGATCAGTTCGGCGTGCATTTTCGCGTGGATGTGGAAAAGCGCATCGACGGTGCGGGTGCGGTCGGCGCGCATAAGACCTCGACGCTGGTCGATCTGGAGAATCGCCGTCCGATGGAGATCGATCCGCTGCTGACGGTGGTGCAGGAAATGGGCCGTCTCGTTGCCGAGCCCACGCCGACTATCGACGTCGTGCTTGCCCTCATCAAGCTGCGCGAACGGATGGCATTGCAGGGCGATTGAGATTGAGCGCCAACGCACGCTGCAGCTAACCCCTCTCACAAGCTTCAGAAAAGGATCGAACGCCACGCGTTCGATCCTTTTTTACATCGCTATTGATCGATCGCGAGCCACACTGCCTTGGGCTCGGTGAAGTTTTCAATCGCCACGTCGCCGTGCTCACGGCCAAAGCCCGAATCGCCGGAGCCGCCCCAAGGCAAGCGCACATCGGTATAGCCGTAGGTGTTGATCCACACGGTACCCGCCTTCAGGTCACGCGCGACCCGATGCACGCGACCGATATCCGCGCTCCATACGCCGGCTGCGAGGCTATACAACGTGCCGTTGGCGATACGGATCGCATCGGCTTCGTCATTGAAGCGAATCACGCTGGCCACCGGCCCGAAGATCTCCTCCTGCGAAATGCGCATTTCATGTTCGACGTTGGCAAACACCGTCGGCTCGACAAAGAAGCCGCGCTCGCCCACCCGCACGCCGCCGGTCACGAGCGATGCCCCCTCGGAGCGCCCTGTCTCGACATAGCCGAGCACGGTTTTCATCTGCGCCGCGGAGATAAGCGGCCCCATCGACGTTTCACGCGCCGCCGGATCGCCGACCTTGATCGCCTTCGCACGTGCCGCGAGACGCTCGACCACTTCGTCGTAGACGTCACGGTGAGCCAGAATGCGCGAGCCTGCCGAACATACCTGGCCGGTGTTGAAGAAAATCCCCGACGCCGCGGCTCGCACCGCATTGTCGAGATTCGCATCCGGGAAGATCAGGTTCGCCGACTTGCCGCCGAGTTCGAGCGTGACCCGTTTGAAGTTGCCGGCCGCGCCCTGCAGAATGCCGCGCCCCACGGAAGGCGAGCCCGTGAAGGTCACCTTGTCGATGCCGGGATGCGCCACCAGCGCATCGCCTACCACCCGCCCCTTGCCGGTGACGATGTTCAGTACTCCCGGAGGCACACCCGCTTCGAGCGCGAGTTCGCCGAGGCGCAACGCGGTCAGCGGCGTAATCTCCGCGGGCTTGACGATCAGCGTGCAACCGCACGCCAGTGCGGGCGCGATTTTCCACATGCCGATCATCAGCGGGAAATTCCACGGCACGATCGCGGCGACCACGCCGACCGGCTCGCGCAGCGTGTACGTCAAGGCATCGGGACGCACCGGCACCACCTGCCCATTGATCTTGTCGCACCAGCCTGCGTAGTATTCGAGCGTATCGATCGCCGCCGGAATATCCTGGCGCATTACCGCCGAGATCGGCTTGCCGGCGTCGAGGCTTTCGAGCGCCGCGAGTTCGTCCAGATTCGCGCGCATCAGGCCGGCCAGACGCATCAGTATGCGGCCACGCTCGGCTGCCCGTATCGCGTTCCACACTTTCAATGCGGCGCGCGCCGCGTGCACTGCGGTATCGACATCGGCTGCACTGCCTTGTGCAACCAGCGCAATCGGCTCTTCGGTCGCCGGGTTGATGTCGACGGAATATTCGCCGGTGCCAGGCGGCAAACGCTTGCCGTCGATCAGCAAATCATGGCGCCTGAGGTCGGTTTCAGTTTCCATCATGAAGCTCCTTGCTTGGGATGTTGCGTGGGCTGACCGGCAGCGGATCGGCCGGCGCCGCGCCGGAGGCAGGCGAAGCCACACCGGCGAGCGCGGCAAACTGCGCCCAGGCCGCTGCAGCGTTGGGTCTGAGGGAGCGATTGCGGCGATGCACGAGCAGCGTCGTCAGATTTATCTCGGGAGCGAGCGGCCTGCTCACCAGTGACGCGCCGGGCGCGGGCCAGTGTCCATCGACGGGTAAAACGCCGACGCCAAGGCCCAATTCGACCATGCGCGACACTGCCGCAACATGGCCGAGTTCCTGCACGGGCCGTCGCTTCAGGCCGTGCGAATTGAAGGCAAGATCGAGCGCGGCGCGCACACCCGCGTCGGCATTCAACGTGACGAGCGCCCACTCGTGTAATGCATGCCACGCGACGCTGGCTTGCCGCGCGAGCGGATGCGCGGATGGCATCACCACATGCAGCGGCGTCGTGAACACCACTTGCGCGTGCAACTGATCGCCGGCCAGGGGTTCCGCCACGGAGACCACGCCGAAGTCCACTTCCCCCTGCTCGACGCTCGCGAGCACGCTGCTTTGCGATTGATCCTTGACGGACACGTTCAGCTCGGGAAACGCTGACGCGCAACGCGCCAGCCCCTGCGCCACCCAACTCGACGACAACACGGGATTGCTCGCCAGCACGACCACGCCAGTGTGTCCGTCGTAAGCGGCACGCTCCTCGCGCAGCGTCAATTCGATTTCGTCGAGCAGGCGGCCGATTCTGCGCTCGAGACTCGCGCCCGCATGAGTCAGTTCTACCTGCCGCGTGGTGCGGTCGAACAGCTTCAATTCAACGGCGTCTTCAAGTTCGCGCACGCAACGGCTCACCGCCGACTGCGTCAGATCGAACTCGCGCGCCGCGCGCGTAAAGCTCCGTTCCCGCGCGACGGCGACAAACACCTTGAGTTGCTGCAGCGAAACATTCATAACGTTACTGCCGGGTGTGGATGGGTCACCCTATTCCCCCGATTGCTCAGGCCAGTGGCTAAGCCGCGAGGCCTTGCTGCCGGCGACGGCCGGCACACCCTGGGGCTCGTTGTGCGCCTCGATCCAGCGCGAACGCATTGGCGCAAGAATGAACTTCGCCGAGATGCCCGCGACAATCGTGACGACGGCGGAAACGATAAACACGAGACTCCAGCCGCCTGTGGCCGACAGTACCGAAGCAATCGGCACGAGCAGCGAGGCCGTGCCCTTCGCGGTGTACAACGTGCCCGCATTGGCCGCCGCATACTTGCTGCCGAAGGTATCGGCGCAAATCGCCGGGAAGATCGAGAAAATTTCGCCCCAGAACATGAAGATCAACGCGGCGAACGTCATGAACGCATACGGGTTGGTGCCGTACTGCATGAGGCCGAGCAATGCGAGGCCCTCGCCGATGAAGATCACGAACATCGTGTTCTCACGGCCGAGTTTGTCGGAGATGAAACCGCACAGCGGACGGGTGAAGCCGTTGCAGATATTGTCGATGGAAAGCGTGGCCGTGAGCAGTGGCAGGGTCATGCCGAAGATCGTCATCGGAATGCGTGCGAGCCCCCAGTCTTTGGCGATCGGGCCGATTTGCGCGGTCGCCATCAGGCCGCCCGCCGCCACCGCGACAAACGACACGTAGATCACCCAGAACACCGGTGTCTTGATCATCTGGCCCGGCGTGTAATCGACCTTGGTGACCGCGAACTTCTTCTTCGGTGCGGCTTGCTGGCGCAAGTTTGGCTTCTTCAACAGCAGCGCGAGCAAAAGTATGCTGACGCCCTGCAGAATGCCGAAGAAAAAGAAGGTGTGCTCGTAGCCCGAGCGCGTGATCATGTTGGCGATCGGAATGACGGTGACGGCCGCGCCCGCGCCAAAACCTGCAGCAGTCAAACCGGCCGCAAGACCCCGGCGATCCGGAAACCACTTCAACGCGTTGCCGACACAGGTACCGTACACGCCGCCTGCGCCGATCCCGGCAATGACCGCCGACACATACAGCATCGGCAAGGTCGTCGCATACGAATTGATGACCCACGCGAGGCCGGCGCATACCGCACCGCCGGCAACCACGGGGCGCGGTCCGAACTTGTCGACCAGCCAGCCCTCCACCGGCACGAGCCACGTTTCCGTGAGGATGAAAATAGCGAACGCGAGCTGAATGGAAGCTTCACCCCAGTGATGCCGCGAATTCATCGGCGTGACGAACAACGTCCATGCATATTGCAGATTGGCCACCAATGCCATGCACATCATGCCGATGACGAGCTGCCACCAGCGGTTCGCCCAGAATGCGCGAGTCGTGGTCTGTCGAGTGATATCGTCCATGAGCCTTGTCTCCGCTATTTATTGAGTGCGGCCGGCCGTCACGCCGCACTGTATGCGTCTCACCTTATGCTTATGACCCGAACAGCCTTGCCATTCGGGAATATTTAATATATGCGTCTTTAATTCGAATTATTTAAGGCCCGCTCCTGCCTGAATCATCATTTTTCAGACGATTTCTTTATTCCGATCAATTAAGTATCGGCACTGCATCGACGTTTCGCCGTCTTCCTTGCTACGCCTCGAATCCAAGCGTTAACCCGAGTACTGCGCCGAGTGCTGCACCGCCAATTCTGCTTCTTATGCAGCCCCATGCTAGGGTCATTGCTGAATAACTAATAATTAAAGTTTGTTATTATGTCGATTCATATTTGCTTATACATCGGCCATGACGATGCGCAATGCCACTCTGCGGCAATTGAAGGTCTTTGAAACGGTAGCGCGCCACCTCAGCTTCTCGCGTGCCGCGGAAGAATTGCATCTGACGCAGCCCGCCGTCTCCACCCAGGTCCGGCAACTCGAGGAACACGCAGGGCTGCCGCTGTTCGAGCAGCTCGGCAAAAAAATCTATCTGACGCCGGCCGGCACCGAGATGCTTCACTACAGCCGCGCGATCATTCAGCAGTTCCACGAAGTCGACGAGGCGATGAGTCAGCTCAAGGGCGTCTCCGGCGGCAAGCTGAACGTCGCGGTGATCAGCGCCGGCGACTACTTTTTCCCGCGCCTGCTGGCCGAATTCACGCAGCGTTACGCGGGCGTCGTGCTCAATCTCGCCGTGCACAATCGCGCAGAACTGTTGCATCAACTCGCGACCAACCAGACCGATCTCGCGGTGATGGTGCGGCCGCCGCACGAAACCGACGCGACCAACGAACCGTTCGCGCCGCACCCTTATGTGATCGTGGCGGCGCCCACGCATCCGCTCGCGCACAAACGCAACATCAAGATGAGTCAGTTGGCGAGCGAGGCCTTCATCGTGCGCGAACGCGGCTCGGACACCTGGAATTCGATGGAAGAAGGCTTCGCCGGCCGTCTCTCCAATCTCAAGATCGCGATGGAGATCAAGAGCACCGAGACGATCAAACAGGCCGTGATCGCCGGCATGGGCATCGCGTTCCTGTCCGCGCATACGATCAGTCTCGAGTTGCAGCTCGGCCATCTGGTCGTGCTCGACGTCGAAAGCTTTCCCGTCATGCTCAACTGGTACGTCGTACATCGGAAGAACAAGCGCCTGCCGCCGGTTGCAGTCGCCTTCAAACGCTTCCTGATGGAGGAAGGCGCGGGTCTCATCGAGAAGATCACGCGCGTGAAGGAATTGAGCGTCTATAAACAGTAGGCTATGGAAAGCCAATGAAACTTTAACTATTGCGGATTGATCAGTATCCCTATGCTGCAAGTGAGTTTCCTTACTTGTCAGCCCTGGAGGCCGATCATGAACCACGCTGCGGTTGAGTCTCACGCCAGCACACGTACTACACGCGCCACCGCGAACAATCCCGACGACGCCCATCTGAGCGCGTTCAACGCGGCCTTCAGCGACCTTGGCCTGCGGTTCCGCTGGGACCAGGCCACACTCGACGTGCTGAAGGAATTCAACAGCGAAGCGGCGCGCATCACCGCCTACATCGAGCGGTTTCACGCGCATCTTCACAGCGCGTACGACGCCGAGTTTCTTGCCCAGATGATCCTGAGCAAGAAAGCCTGGTACTACAGCGAATTCGCGGCGGCCGGCGAATAAGGGCTTCGACGGGACGATTCCGCCGCTCGCTCTGCTCGCCGCCCGGCGCATCGGTGTGTTCATCTTTGACGGTACATTGCGCGGTGGGTGGCGCGTTGGCGGACAGACCCGCGTTTTTGTACGCTCACCGTCCCTGTGTCATGCCAGCCGCGGCGGTGCCGGTATGCTGCCGCGCGCACCATGCCGGGCGTTATCTCGCGTAGCGCCCACACCTGCTCTTCGCCGCCATGCCATTCGATGCGCGCCAACAACCCGCGCCGCTCCAGCGCAAATCCATCGCAACGTCCGGCAAACGCATGGCAGTGTGAATCGCGATCGTTCGTCGAGTACTCGCGGCTTGTCATCAGATGCGTACCGAGCGCAACGGCCAGCACGCTCATCGCAAGCAGCGCGGCGAGCCCGTACGGCTGCGCCTGCTCGGTGACGAAGCCGTAGCCCAGCCAGCCACACAGTAGAAGCGCCGAGACGTTGACGATGCCATGCCCCGGACGCGCGACTTTACTCAGGTCCAGCACGCCACGCAGTTTGCAGAATGCGATGGTGGAGGTGGCGAAGACCAGCGCACCGATGAAGACCGCGGCGCAGAGCTCGATACGCTCGACATTCGCCTGAGCCGCTGCCGACAGGTAGCACGCAAACCCGCCCACCATGACGGCGAGCCCCATGCCACTGCCAAGCAACGCAACGAGCCGCGGCCGTCGCGTCATAGCGCTATCTCACACACAGCGGTCAAGGTATTGCTCAATGTGCCGATCCCTTCGATTGAGACCGTCACGGTCGCGCCGTCCTTGATCGAGCCAACGCCGACCGACGTGCCGCACGCAATCACATCACCCGGTTCGAGCGTCAAGTCCTGTGAAATCAGACTCACCTGCTCGGCAGGCGAAAACACCATATCCGCAAGCGGATAGTTCTGCCGCTCCACTCCGTCGAGCATCGTGACAAGACGTGCCGCATGCCAGTCGAAACCGGAGACGATCGAGGGTCCGATACAGCAGAACGTATCGAAGCCCTTCGCGCGGCACCATTGCGGGAAGTGCGGGCTCTCATTCAGCAGATCGGCGGCGGTCACGTCGTTGACCAGCGTGTAGCCGAAGATCGATTCCGCAGCCTCTTCGATACTCGCGTCGCGGCAGCGCCGGCCAATCACGATGCCGAGTTCGCCTTCGTAGACGATCTTGCCCGCGTAACTGAGCGGCCGACGGATCGGTTCACCCGAACCGATCACCGACCCCGCCGGCTTCAACAGAAATAGCGGATGCGCCGGCACAGGCTTGTCGAGCTTCGCCGCAAGCGCGTGAAAGTTATTCCACAACGCGACGATCTTGCCGGGCGCACAAGGCGCGAGCGGCGTGAGCGCACGTGTCGACAACACTGCGCCGGTCGGCACCGGTTGATCGAGACTTTCGTACTCATGCAGATAACCGCCTTCCACCCTGCCGAACACGACACCACCGTCGCTCGACACGAAACGCATCCACGTATCCATACATCGCTCCTTGAGTTCTCAAATCGCGCCGGCGGTCCGCAATGCGCTGATCTGTTCGGGCGAGTAGCCGAGTTCGGTCATCACCTCGTCGGTATGCTCGCCCAGCAGCGGCGAGCGCTTGACTTCGGTCGGGCTGTCCGACAGTTTGATAGGATTGCCAACCGTCAGATACTTGCCGCGGGTTGGATGATCCACTTCGACAATTGTGCCGGTCTTGCGCAGCGACGGCTCTTCGGCGATTTCCTTCATCGAGAGAATCGGCCCGCAGGGAATGTCGTATTTGTTGAGGATCTGCATGGCCTCGAACTTGGTCTTGGTCATGGTCCACCGCTCGATCTCGGCAAAGATATCCTTCAGATGTGGCAAGCGCGCGGCAGGCGTCGCGTAGTTCGGATCGGTGGCCCACTCTTCCTTGCCGATCACGTTGCAGATCTTCGCCCACACCGGCGCCTGCGTGATGAAGTAGATATACGCATTCGGATCCGTCTCCCAGCCCTTGCACTTCAGGATCCAGCCCGGTTGACCGCCGCCCGAAGCATTCCCCGCGCGCGGCACCGCTTCACCGAACGTTCCGTTCGGATATTGCGGATACTCCTTCATCGTGCCGGTGCGTTCGAGCCGTTGCTGGTCGCGCAGCTTCACGCGGCACAGGTTGAGCACGCCGTCCTGCATCGCGGCGAGCACCTTCTGACCGCGCCCGGTTAGCGTGCGCTGATACAGCGCCGTGACAATGCCGAGCGCCAGATGCAAACCCGTGCCGCTGTCGCCGATCTGCGCGCCGCTCACCACCGGCGGACCATCGTCGAAACCGGTGGTCGAGGCCGCGCCGCCCGCGCATTGCGCAACGTTCTCGTAGACCTTGCAGTCCTCGTAAGGACCCGGGCCGAAACCCTTCACCGAAGCCACGATCATGCGCGGGTTCAACTCCTGAATCCGCTCCCACGTGAAGCCCATCCGGTCCAGTGCGCCCGGTGCGAAATTCTCCACCAGCACGTCGCACTTCTGGATCAGCGCCTCGAGCACCAGCTTGCCTTCCGGGTTCTTGGTATCGATCGTGACCGAGCGCTTGTTGTGATTGAGCATCGTGAAGTACAAGCTGTCCACGTCGGGAATGTCCCGTAGTTGCTCGCGCGTGATGTCGCCGGCGCCGGCCCGCTCCACCTTGATCACGTCCGCGCCGAACCACGCGAGCAACTGCGTGCAGGTCGGGCCCGATTGCACATGCGTGAAATCGAGAATGCGCACGCCGTCGAGTGCTTTGCTCATGTCAAGTCTCCTGTCCTGATCAGTCAGTTGTGTGCAACGGTTATCGACCGACGCGCCCGCTTCGATAACGTCCGCTCGCGCGGATGTCTGGTTAGACTCGGTACATACGGTATGTGATATATCAGATTCAATCAAGCGCGATCTCAAAATGCGACTGCTTCGGGATTTCGGCCCTGAACGCCTGCCTGGCTTGCGTTGCAGCGAGATAACGCCGCTCCGGCCCGCTCGATTCGAGGGAAAACACCGAGGTGTGCTGCTTGTCTCGATCGCCTTTGATATATCACATACCATATTTCATAGACCGTCAAGCCGGGCTTAACCCCACTGCAAGGCGATGACCAGGAAGGAAAGAAATGGAGCGGAAAAGCAAAAGGCCCGCTGTGACGTGATCACTGCGGGCCTTTTGCCATTCGTTGCGCCAATCAGGCGCCTAAGCCGCCATCAATCCAGAAAATCGCAATTCGCTTCGACGAACGTCGCCAGATCGAGCGAATGCTGGCGTGTAAGACGCTCGGCCAGTTCGGTATCGCGCTGCTCCAGTGCCTCAATAATGCGCAGGTGGTCAACGATCGAACGCGACGCGCGGTCGCTTTGCGAAATGGTCATGCGGCGAATCGCCCGCACGTGGATGAAGATGTTCTTGATCGTGTCGAGAATGATCTGCGACTTCGACAGCTCGACGATCGCCTGATGGAACGCGATGTTGGCGTCGGAATACTCGGCGATGTGCTCGGCCGGCGTGGCGTCGCGGAAATTGTCGAACATGTGGCGCAGGCGGGCGATTTCCTCGTCTGTGGCGTGCAGCGTGGCAAGACGCGCCGCCATGCTTTCGAGCGCGGCCCACATCTGGATCATTTCGACGATCTCACGCTTACTCTTGCGCACGATGTAGATGCCGCGCCGCGGCACCATGCGCAGAAAACCTTCCTGTTCGAGCAGCGTCATCGCCTCGCGCACCGGCGTGCGGCTCACGCCCAGCGATTCGCTCAACACGCGCTCGTCGAGGCGGATTTCTTCGTGAGTCCGGTAGATATCCGCGTCGGCAATGGCCTGGCGCAGCATGGCATACGCCTGATCGCGCAAGCTCACGCTCGCGCCGATCGGCTGCAACGACAACGTCAGGGGTGGGGCCACTGCTTCAGTTTGAAGTTCTGACGACATTCATCGCCTCTTGTTGAACATGCGCACGATACGGCACCACTGCGGGCGCCACTGCGGCCATTCTGCCATCCTGCTCGCCCAGGCCGACGAACCGGCCATGTTGCGCTGCAAGTTGCGCAACTGGCTGCGGGATCCAGCGGGTCAGCAGAACGGTGGCGGCAGAGCCCAAACCTACAAAACCAACGGCGAGCAGCGAGAGAGGAACGAATTCCATTTGTAACTCCGAATGATTGAGTGAATAGATGACTCAATCATATGCTGCAGCGCCGCAAAAATCAATATTCCGTATGTAGTATATCAGTGACTGTTGTTTTTAGGATTGCATGCTCAAGGTAGCACGGGCAACCCGCGGGCGGTTCCTCTGCTTGTCTCAACACACAACGCTCGGTGTAAACGCGCAAAACGCGCGCTATGCGCGCAGTCGCGTTCGATGATCGCGCAATTTCACCCGAATGCGGATTGTGGGAACCGCTTCGCATCATTAACCTTCGGGGAATCCTGTGATGAGCCGCAGCGTCCCTGCCCTGCATCTGCCGCGCGCTTCCAGACAGCACCCGAGAATTCGAAGGAGACACCGTCATGAGCACCACTATCCCGAGAGCGCCGAAAACGGCCATCACCGCCAATCGCGCGCCGCGCAGCCAGGCACGCAAAGCGGCGCTCGGCAGCTTTGTCGGCGCCGTAGTCGACTGGTACGACTTTCTGCTGTATGGCATCGTCGCCGCGCTCGTTTTCAACGCCGAGTTCTTCCCCAAGGTCAGCCCGGCGATGGGCACGCTCGCCGCATTCGCGACCTTCGGCGTCGGCTTTCTGTTCCGGCCGCTCGGCGGCTTCGTGTTCGGCCACTACGGCGACCGGCTTGGACGCAAGCGCATGCTGGTCCTCACGGTGATGATGATGGGCCTCTCCACCGCGGCAATCGGTCTGCTGCCGGCTTTCTCCAGCATCGGCTGGTGGGCGCCGGTGCTGCTCGTCACGTTGCGCGCGATCCAGGGCTTCGCGGTCGGCGGCGAATGGGGTGGCGCGGCCTTGATGGCGGTCGAAAGCGCGCCGGAGAAGAAGAAGGCGTTCTACAGCAGCGGCGTGCAAGTCGGCTATGGCGTGGGCCTCGTGCTCGCGACTGGCCTTGTCGCGATCATCAGCCGCTCGATGGACAACGCGTCGTTCCTGAGCTGGGGCTGGCGCCTGCCCTTCCTGTTCAGTGTGGTGCTGGTGCTGATCGCGCTGTGGATCCGCTCGAGCATGGAAGAATCGAAGGAGTTCGTCGAGAAGGTCGGCGAACGGGGTGAACGCAGCGTGCGGCTGCCGATCGTCGAGGCCTTGCTGAAGCACCCCAAGGCTTTCCTGCTGATCATCGCGCTGCGCCTTGCCGAGTTGTTCACGATGTATATCGTGACCGCGTTCGCACTGAACTACTCGACGGCGAATCTGCACATGCCGCGTGAGTTCTTCCTCTCGATCGGTCTGCTGGTCGGCGCGGTGAGCTGCGTGACGATTCCGTGCTTCGCGTGGCTGGCGGACCGTTTCGGCCGTCGGCGCGTGTACATCATCGGCGCGCTGGTCGGCATGTTCAGCGCGGTGCCGTTCTTCCTCGCGCTCGAAGCCCGCTCGACGGTGTGGATCGTGATCTTCGCCGTCATGCTCGCCAACGTCGCCCACGACATGGTTGTGAGCGTGCAGCAGCCGATGTTCACCGAACTGTTCGGCACCGAGTACCGCTATAGCGGCGCGGGCGTCGGTTATCAGGTGGCGAGCGTGGTCGGCGGCGGCTTCACGCCGTTTATCGCAGTGGCGCTGGTCAGCTTTGCCGGCGGCTCCTGGCATCCGGTGGCGGCGTATCTGGCGATCGGCTGTCTGATCTCGGTACTGGTGGCGGCGAAGATGAAGACGGGGCGCACGGTCGCCTGATTCCTGCCGATGAGGATTGCGACGGGCCGGCGTGGCAAAGGTGCCACGGCCGGCCCGTTGGCTTTTGAATGAATGCTGGATTTCTGGTGTTCGTGCCGCACTGCCGCAATTCGACAGATTACGGTCACATTTCATCAGGCTAATGCCTTATGCATTTGCATCTCATATTGCAAACGCCAGGTTCGCGCCCTATCGTTCGACGGAACAAGTTTTGTCTGAATTTAGCGCCCGTCATATGAAATAAAAATACATATATCGAGGCCACCTGAATCAGCAATTTTTACGCCGCGACGCTAAAGCAATGCGTATGAAACGCCGATAACAAAGCATTCGTCACACCGGAGACCGACCATGAGCAGTATCACCGAGCCGAGCGGGAATTCAGGCTCTGCCCCATTCTTTTCCAAACAGGCCACCGTTGCGAAACCGGGATTTTCGCGCTGGATGGTTCCGCCCGCAGCGCTCGCCGTTCACCTGTGTATCGGTCAGGCGTACGCCTTCTCCGTGTTCAACGGTCCGCTGACGAAAGTCATCGGCATCACGCAATCCGCCGCTGACGACTGGTCGCTGACCTCGCTCGGCTGGATCTTTTCGCTGGCAATCGTGTTCCTGGGTTTGTCGGCGGCGTTTGCCGGCAAGTGGCTCGAACATGTCGGCCCGCGCCGCACGATGTTCACCGCCGCGTGCTGCTTCGGCGGCGGCTTCCTCGTCTCCGCGCTCGGCGTGCATCTGCATCAGATCGCGCTGCTCTATCTCGGCTACGGCGTGATCGGCGGGATCGGACTCGGCCTCGGTTACGTGTCGCCGGTATCGACGTTGATCCGCTGGTTCCCGGACCGTCGCGGCATGGCAACCGGTATGGCGATCATGGGCTTCGGCGGCGGAGCGATGATTGCCGCGCCCTTGTCGGTGGCGTTGATGAACCACTTCCGCAGCGCGACCAGCATCGGCGTGGCGGAGACCTTCGTCGTGCTCGGCATTGCGTACTTCATCTCGATGTCGATCGGCGCACTCGCGATTCGCGTGCCGCCGGCGGACTGGAAGCCGGCCGGCTGGACACCGCCCGCGACCAGCCAGAAGAAGATGATTTCGCGTAACCACGTGCACATCGATCAGGCGTTGAAGACGCCGCAGTTCTATCTGATCTGGCTGGTGCTGTTCCTGAACGTGACGGCCGGCATCGGCATTCTCGGCCAGGCGTCGGTGATGATTCAGGAGAGCTTCAAGGACACCGTGACGGCTGCCGCAGCGGCTGGTTTCGTCGGCCTGCTCTCGCTGTTCAACATGGGCGGCCGTTTCGTGTGGGCCTCGGCTTCGGACTGGATCGGCCGCAAGAACACCTACTTCATCTTCTTCGCGCTCGGCGCCGTGCTGTACTACCTCGTGCCCGGCTTCGCGGCTTCCGGCCAGATCGCCCTGTTCGTGCTTGCCTACTGCGTGATCCTGTCGATGTACGGCGGCGGCTTCGCAACAGTGCCCGCGTATCTCGCGGACATGTTCGGCACGGCGTTCGTCGGTGGCATTCACGGCCGTCTGCTGACTGCCTGGGCCGCGGCGGGTGTCGCCGGTCCGGTGCTGGTGAATTACATCCGTGCGTATGAAGTGGCGCACGGCGTGGCAAAGGCGGACGCCTACACGATGACGATCCACATCATGGTGGTGCTGCTGGTGATCGGTTTCGTCTGCAACCTGCTGGTCAAGCGTGTCGACGACAAGCACCACATGACTGACGCACAACTCGCCAAAGGCGCCTAAGGAGACTCGCATGTCGACCGTTCAAGCCGTTCATCCGACCAACAAGGTCAAGCTCGCCGTCTTCTGGTTGTATGTGACGCTGCCGCTGGCATGGGGCGTGTTCAATACGCTCTCGCAAGCGATGAAGCTGTTCAAGTAAGTGTTGAACGGCACCCCGCACGATGCAATGTGCGAGGTGCCAGCAAAGCTTTTCGACGCGCGCGCAAGTTGCGCGCGTTCTCCTACCCTCCGCCTCCGGCTACTGCGGGTACCCCGCACCGCCGCCGCTTCAGATCTTCTCGAACAGCACGTCTTGCGCACCTTCCCACAACACCTTGGTGCCGAGTTCGCGCAGCTTTTCCTTGCCTTCGACGATGGTCAGAAAGTGATTGCCCGCGAGCTGACCCAGCTTGCTTGCGAAGCAGCACGAGCCATATGCAAGAATGATCTCCGTTTCGCTGTAGCCGCCCGGATAGAACAGGATGTCGCCCACCGACGGATGGCTCGTGTGATTTTCGAAGCCGACTGCCACACCGTCGTTTTCGAGTTTGAAGTCGCCGAGCGGCACCCAGCAGCCCTCGCCGCTCCAGCGCACGTGAATGATCTTCTGACGGTACGGCAGAAGCTTCAGAAAGGCGGCCACCGTTTGCGGCGCGTCGGGATGCGTTTCGGCGGTAAAGACATGGCCGCAGGAGGTGATTCGGAGTCGGGTCATCGCTAGATATCCGGTGTGAAGGGTTGAGTGGAGAGGTCGGTCAGACGCCGGCTCGGGCCAAGCCGTCGGCACAACATTCTGTCGGCCGGTGCAAGGCTTCGACAGATACAGTTGCCGTACAACTGGTCAGGCCAGTTAGTCCGGTGGCAGCGACGGCCACACATCGCGCAGGCTGCCGCGCGCTCATTGCGCCCCACCGTCGGCGACCACAAACCAGCAGGCACAATGGTTGCACGCGGTTCTTTCCTTCACCGCGCATGGAACCCAACGGCTTCGAAATTGGCCGGAACAGCACCGAGGTGCATCCATGCCAGGTCCATCCTCAATCGCGCCACGAAACTTCGTAGTTTGCAAGCCGCGCAATGCGCAGCAAACTGCGAAAAGTGCGTGATTGCCGTTTTCGGCGCTTCATCAAACCTTGCCCTCGACAACCCACCGCGACCGGCCTCGATACACGGTGCCACGCGGCGACTAGGCGTTCCCGCGCTACACAGCAGCATAGCGTGTCGCGACCGACGAATCCCGCGTGCCGTCAACCGTCGGCATGCCGCTCGGGCATCGCATCGTGGCGAGCCGCCCGCACGATCCAGCCGCGCAACCTGACGCTCAGCCGCGCAGCCGGTAGGCAAGCGGCGTTACGCCGTAGCCACGCTTGAACTGCACGGAGAAATGACTGGCATTCTCGAAACCAACCGCAAGCGCGATTTGCAACACCGGCTGATCGGTGGCGCGCAGCAGCCTCGCGGCTTCCTCGAGACGCAAGCGCGTGACGAACTGATGGGGTGTTTCACCGGTCTCGCGACGGAACACACGCGCAAAGTGAAAGCTGCTTAACCCGGCCTGCGCGGCCAGTTCGCTGATGGCCAGATCGGCGGCAAGATTGGCACGAATGTAATCGGTTACACGGCGGATGCGGCGTGGCACCAGCCGCTCGGGATGCGGCGGCAGGCCGGCCTCGGCGTCACGGCCGCGCGAGTAATGTTGCAACAGATGAGCGGCGAGCGCGTGGGCCAGCGCATCGACATACAGCCGCGAGTCGGCGGGATCGCCCGCGGCGCGATGCAATGCGCCAAGCATCTCGGCGATCAGTGGATCGTGAAACTGCATTGCGTCGCCCAGCGACAGCTCGCGTGAACCGTCCAGCTCCATCTGGTCGGCGACGCTGTCGATCAGGCTGCGCTCCAGGTGCAAATGAACGGTCGACAGCGGCTCATCGCTGATCGAACGCCAGCGCCACGAGATCGGCACGGGCGGCACGAACCAGACGGCGCCCACACGCAGGTCGGCGCTCTCCCAGCGTCCGTCGAGGTTGCGCTCGAGGTGTTCGGCGCCGCTGCCGAGCGTCATCAGCGTGACGTCCTGCAGGCCGGGCGCCTCCAGCAGTTCCTGCTCGTCGGGTTCGAGATACGAGCGCAGCACCAGGTGCCGCCATGGGCGATCCACGCTCGACACCAGTTTCTGGCCCGCCATATAGCGGTCGTAGGCAAGCGTCGTTGTCAGCTTTGGAATTTTTGCCATCACGTCACTTTCTGGGAGGTCATATATGCACATGAGCAAACCCTGCCACACCCGAGTCGCCGGTTAGAGGTCAGCGCAAGATCTCAAAAATGATAGCAAGGAACCGGCTACCGTAATATTTGGAAATAGTTAATCATCCAGGTTGTCGTCTTTCACGCGTTTCGAACGCCGGAGCTACCGTTTCATGGAACACGAATGCGATACGTTGCCGCATTGGCTGACCGGTTCGCCGCAAGGCGAAGCCAGCCACGTGTCGGCGGCATACAACTCAGCGGTTACCGCACAACCGGCTTACCCGGCCGGCACGCGGCAACTCGAGAAAACAGCCCACGCGGCTGAAGCATCCAGGACATCAACCCGCATGGCGTCAGGCATATCGCCCACCGGCTTCCTGACGCTCTTCACCGAAGAGGAGATCGGCACACCCTCGCCCGCCGCACGACGTGCAGCGCCCGTCATCAGTCCGCTGGTGCGTTTTGGCAGTGCGCAGGACCGCATCGAATTCGTGCGGCGGCGCATCAAACAACTCGGCTTCGACTCGTTCAGCTATTCGGCCACGCGCACCACCGCGCATCACAAGTCGATGTTCGTGCTGACCAGCTACGAGTCGCAGACATGGCTCACGCGCTATTTCCGCGAGCGTTATTTCGAGCTCGATCCGCGCGTCGCGCTGGCGTCGCCGACCGGCATGCCGTTCCTCTGGAACACCGCCGACATGCGCGCCGATCTGCCGCGCGCGCAGATGCGCAGCGAGCGGCTCGGCGGGCTGATCGACATGCTGGAGGCCAACGGCCGCAAAAGCGGGATTCTCACGCAGATGCCGCTGCCCGAGCCGGAGCTGAGTGCGAGCTTGTGCTTCAACTCGGAGATCGGCAACCCGCGCTGGATGACGGAATCGATCGTGGCCGAAACGCTGATGTTCGCGCACACGATCCATGAATTCATCTGGACGCACGCGAAAAGCGTGATCGGGATCGCACCCGAGCAGCAGCAGCGCGTCGCGTTGAGCGAATTGCAGCATGCAGTACTGAAGGCGGTTGTGCAGGGACAGCGCGACAAGGAAATCGCCTACTTCCTCGGGCTGTCGCCGCATAACGTCGACTACCATTTGCGGCGCTTGCGGCAGTTGTTCAACGTGCGCAATCGCGTGCAGTTGATCAATGTGGCGCAGGGGTATGTGACGTAAGAGAGGGATGAAAGGGCACTGCGGCCGGCGCGCATGTCGAGCCGGCCGCATGCGCTTGAGTCGTGAGCGCTGTCAGCTCTTGAGCCGGTACCCGGTCTTGAAGATCCAGGCAACGATCACCAGAAACACCGCCAGAAACAACGCGGTCATCCCGAGGCTGACACCGACATCCACATCGGCGAGACCATAGAAGCTCCAGCGAAAACCGCTGACCAGATAAACGATCGGATTGAACAGCGTCACGACCTTCCAGAACGGCGGCAACATATTGACCGCATAGAAACTGCCGCCGAGGAACGTAAGCGGCGTGATGATCAGAAGCGGCACGAGTTGCAGCTTCTCGAAGCTATCAGCCCAGATGCCGATAATAAAACCAAGCAGACTGAACGTGACCGCGGTGAGCACCAGAAACAGAATCATCCAGAACGGATGCTGCACCTGCAGTGGCACGAACAGGCCGGCCGTAGCCAGAATGATCAAGCCGAGCAGAATCGATTTGGTGGCCGCCGCGCCCACATAGCTCACCACGATCTCGAGATACGACACCGGCGCCGACAGCAACTCGTAGATCGTGCCGGTAAAGCGCGGAAAGTAAATCCCGAACGACGCATTCGAAATGCTTTGCGACAGCAGCGAAAGCATGATCAGCCCCGGCACGATGAACGCGCCGTAACTGATGCCATCCACTTCCTTGATACGCGAACCGATAGCCGCGCCGAACACGACGAAATAAAGCGAAGTCGAAATCACCGGCGCGATGATGCTCTGCATCAGCGTGCGCCAGGTGCGCGCCATCTCGAACTTATAGATCGCGCGGATTGCGTAGATATTCATGAGTTACCTCGGAGCAGACTGACGAAGATGTCTTCGAGCGAACTTTGCGTCGTATGCAGATCCTTGAAGCGGATGCCGGCATCGTCGAGCGCTTTGAGCAGCGCGATGATGTCGGTACGCCCGCCGTCGCCCTCATACGTGTAGATCAACTCATTGCCACCTTTGGCGACATCCAGCCCATATCCGGCCAGCGCCGACGGCACCTCGTCGAGCGAACTTTCCAGTTGCAGCGTCAACTGCTTCTTGCCGAGTTTGCGCATCAACTCCGTCTTCTCTTCCACCAGCATGATCTCGCCCGCATTGATCACGCCGATGCGGTCAGCCATTTCCTCGGCTTCGTCGATGTAGTGCGTGGTGAGAATGATCGTCACACCGCTTGCAGTGAGCGAGCGCACCAGCTTCCACATATCGCGGCGCAACTCGACATCGACACCGGCCGTGGGTTCGTCGAGAAACAGCACGCGCGGTTCGTGCGAGAGCGCCTTCGCAATCAGCACGCGACGCTTCATGCCGCCTGACAGCGTAATGATCTTGTTATCGCGTTTTTCCCACAGCGACAGATCGCGCAGGATCTTTTCGATGTAAGCGGGATTTTTCGGCTTGCCGAACAGCCCGCGGCTGAACGAGACGGTCGCCCAGACGGTTTCGAACGAGTCGGTGGTGAGTTCCTGCGGCACGAGGCCGATCAGCGAGCGTGCGCCGCGATAGTCCGTCGCGATGTCGCGGCCGTCCACCATCACGCTGCCAACGCTCGCATTGACAATGCCGCAAATGATGCTGATGAGGGTAGTTTTGCCCGCTCCATTGGGCCCAAGCAAGGCGAAGATTTCTCCGCGATTGATCGCCAGATTGATGTTTTTGAGTGCATGAAAACCCGTGGCATAGGTTTTCGACAGATTCGTGACCGAGACGATAGGCTGCATGGATTCGACGATGGCAGACACCGGTATTGGATTAAAAGGGGGCGGGACGAATACGCCGCCGCACCCGCAATGTAATTGAAAGTGGGAAAGCGTGCAGCGCAACCGCGAGATTTCGGAGGAACGGATACCGCCGGCGAGCGTGTCAGCCTTTCAGGGCCAGCCGGGGCTCTTGCCGGACAGGTCGGACCCCGTCACGGTTCGGCGCACGCGAAACTGCTGGCGAGATTCACATTGCCCTTGCCGCTATAGCGGGGAAACAGCGGGTAACGACACAACGGACGCGAGCGCCCGTTGGTCGCGGCCGCGATATCCGTAGCGGTCAACGTTTCGGGCGATACGCCACGCGTCACCCAATTGTCGAGCGCACCCAGCAGATCCACCGAGGGGATGAACACCCCGCTGCCATGCTGGAAACCCGGCACCATGTAGAGCCGCATGAACGCATCGACCTGGTCGATGCCGAATCGATCGATCAGCGCTTCGTAGTAGGCGATCGTCTGGTTCGGGCTGATGACTTCGTCGGCGAGGCCTTGCAGTGTGATGAGCTTGCCGCCCCGCGCAATGTAGCGGGCCAGGTCGGGGTTCATCGCGCCGATCGTCTGTGAGAGCGCGATGAGCTCGCCGCGATATTTGCCGGGATGAAGCGGGTCGAACCTGAGCGAGTCGAACTCCGCATCGCGGGCCACGAAGTAGCGGATGTAGCCGTCGCCCTGCGCGAACAGGTAGCCATTGGCGAAGAAGGTCGGCACGGGCAAGCGCCCGGCTTGATGCCCGAGGCCGAGCATGCCGGTCAGATGCGTGCCCTGAAAGACGTTGTAGCCGCTATAGCCGCTAACATTCCACGCCAGCTTGTAGGGCAACGACAGGCCATCGCGCATCACCAGCAAAGTGGAGAGCTGTGTGTCGGTGAGGCACTCGTCATGCGAGGGGGCTCGTCCGGCGCAGCGCAACGAGGCGATGATTTCCGCCTCGTGTTCCTTGCATCCCTCGACGTCGCTGACGATGCCGTCCGCGGCGCCATCGAGCCGATCGCAGACCGCAAGCGTGCGTTGATACACGTGTTCGAGCAATAGCGGTGGAATGAAACCGCCGGGCGTCGCGTATTCCGCCTGACCGAGCTTCACGCCCATCAAACGCACGCCGGAAAAATTGAGCGCGGGCGAGTTGGCGATCACGCCGTCGTAGTCGTCGGGATAGCGCTGCATCACCGTGTAGCCTTCGCGGCCGCCCGTCGAGCCACCAGCGAAATACATCCGCTGCGGCGGCCGGCCATAAGCGCGTGCAATCAGCGCGAGCGCGGCGTCGTGCGTTTTCTTCAGATGCGCATAGCCGAAATTCGTCACCGCCTCATCCACGAGGCCGAACACCGCGAGCGATGAATCGCCCACATGCCCCGAGTCGTCGCCGAAGGTCGCATAGCCTTGCGCGAGCGGTGCGCGATCCGGAGAGAACGGCATCACACCCGTCCCGCTCACCACCACGCCGTTATAACCCCCGCCGCCGACCTGCAGCGCGCGGCCGTTCCAGCGGCGCGGCAGATTCAGGTCGAAGCGAATATCAGGCGTGCTGGCCTTGAGCGCCTTGATGCGCCCGGTGATACGGCAATATTCGCCACCTTGCTGATTGCCGGGTGCCGTGGCCGCGACCATCGCCGCACTTTCGATCTGCGCGCCCGCCGTGGGCAAAGCGATCAGTTCGGGGGGCAACACCGCGCCCGCGAATTCCGCGCAACGCATGTCGAGCGGCGCGTCCTTGGGCGCGGCGAATGCCTGTGAGGCGTTCGTCAGGCATAGCACGGCGCCGGCCACCGTGACGGCTGTGCGTGAACGCCCCGTAGAAAGCCCATGGCGGACATGGCGCACCCGCGCCCTCATCCGTAACCCGCGCCGTTGACAGCGGCGCGCGAGCGCGGCCCTTTCCAGTCGTTCCAGCCGCGCGCGATCATCAGCACCGCACCGATGGCGACCAGATCGCCGCCGAGTCCGATCAACGTGCCGCGAAAACCGTGGAACGTATGCGGCGTTGCCGTATCGACGATCAACGACACCAGCGTCCCGCCGACAAAACACACGAGCCCGGTACGGCCGACCGTCACCACGGCCGGCAACCGCTGTGCGAGCCACGCGATGCTGCCCGTGCGCACGAACTGCGCGGCGAGCCAGGTGATGACGAGAAAGTTGATCACGCGTTCCACGGAAAGGTTCTGTTTATTCACGCCGGGCAGCGGCTGCGTCAGCACAAAGAGTTTAACAATGGCGAACGCCAGCACCGCGACCACCGCGGCACGTGTAAACCAGTGCGCCGTGCGGGTGGCGTGAAAGCGCTCGCTGACGGGTTGCACCCGGCACAGAATGCCGAGCACGAACATCAGTTGCCATGCAAACGGATTAAAAGCCCAGTCGGCCACGTCGTCAATGCTGAATAGCGCGGCCAGCGGCCGGGCAAGCGCCCAGATCGTCACGCTCAGGCCCAGCGCCGCGAGCGACGACCGGCGCGCCAACGGCACCACGAATGGCACGAATAGCGCAAAGATCACGTACATGGGCAGCACGCTCGACAAATACGGCTGACGCCGCAGCACGGCAATATCGAACGCTTCGCGCAGCGGTTGAACCGCGAACGGCTGCCAGCCGGTCAGGTCGACCATCGGCTGGTTCAGATGCAATACCGCGAGGACGGCGCCGGACAGCAGCGTCAATACGGCCGTCAATAGATAGGCGCGATAGATCTCCCAGCAGCGCCTGACGAAACGCATCTTCGCCGCACTCTCGCCGCGGCCCGCGAGTACCGCTGTAAACGCTGCCGCCGATGCATAGCCGCCGAGGAACACGAACACTTCCGCCGAGTCGCACAGGGCATAAGTGTGCAACATCAGATGCGACAGCGCGCTACCGGGAATGTGGTCCAGCACGATGACGATCAACACGACGCCGCGGAAGAAATCCACTTCGATCGAGCGTCCGCGGCGGGTGTCCATTCTGGTTCTCGCAAGATGGCGCGTGCGTGCAATGCGCCGTGAAAAGCGGTCATACACAGGGAGTTCCATGTAGGAACTCCATGAGAATAAAACGTTCCCAGCGAGACCGTGCGCCACGTCGACACACGCTGACAACCTCCCCCTAAATACGTTCGGAGTGCCGGCAATCTGAAAATCAGATGTCGGCATGCCGTAATACTGATTCGTCACGCTCCGGTTGGTGGAAACTCTTGCAGCAAGTTTTGCGGCTTTCAAACCATCCAGCACGAGCACGATCGGTAAAGGTCACTGAAAAAAATCATCGATTGCGATGCGCGATTTTTTTCGCTTTTTTTCATCGTAGTCTCGCCCTGAACGGCAGCGCCTTGCGCACCGCCTTCGCACTGGAAGATAACCACATGAACAACAGGATTGCAGGCTTCGACGGATTGCGCGCGATTGCAGTCCTGATGGTCTTTTTTCAGCACCGTTTTTTCGGCGACATCGGCGAAATTGGCCATCTTGGCGTGTGGATCTTCTTCGCGCTGAGCGGCTTTCTGATCATCGGCATTCTGTCCGCGCAACGCGCTCGCATCGAAACAAACGGCAGCCGGTTCGGTGTGGAACTGAAGCGCTTTCTGTTTCGCCGCACGTTGCGCATTTTTCCGATTTACTACCTGATGCTGGTGGTGATGTGCGTGCTAATGGCGCTCGGGATGGCGAGCCCGGAGCTCGCGAGTGGCATGCCGTTTCATTTCGCCTATCTGTCGAACTTCTGGATCGGCTCGGTGCTGCATTACTGGCCGGGGCGTTACTCGCATCTCTGGAGCCTCGCGATCGAAGAGCAGTTTTATCTCGTGTTTGCGCCGTTATTGCTGCTGGTTGCGGCGCGGCGGCACCGCGCGGTGTGCCTCGCAATCGTCGCGGTTGGACTGGTTTCGCTACTGGCGATGCGTGCCGCACAGTGGCAGGACATTACGATCTATACGCATCCGCTGACCAACTTCTGGCTACTGGCCTTGGGCGGGATTGGCGGCTTGATGATCGCCGGAAAAGAGAGCCGTTTGCGCATCGTGCTCGGGCATGGCATGACGCTGTTCGTGTTGAGCGTTTGCCTGGTGGGCTTTTGTGCGACTGAGCCTATGTGGAGTCAGTTGGACAGTTCGCTTGCCTTCACGACGGTCAGCGCCTTGTATGGCCTCTGTATCGCGGCACTGGTGTGTTCAATTGCGTGCTGCCGCAACGCCGCCGTGATCGGCCTGCTCGAAACCGGCTGGCTGACGAACTTTGGGCGCATCAGCTACGGCTTTTATCTCTATCACAATCTGATTCCGGACCTGACCCGCAACCACCACGCCACGGCGTTCTTCGGCGGTGCCGTGCCGCTGTGGGCGCATGTTGCCGGAATTGTCGCGTCGTTCCTGATTTCGCTGACGATGGCCGTGTTGTCCTGGCGCCTGATCGAAGCACCCATTCTTCGCTTGAAAACACGGCGTGCGCCGTTGGACACCACGACACCAACTACTACGCAAACACCGGCCTCTTTTGCTGCCCGCAACGGGCATGCGTTGAGAGAAAAAAGCACCGCTTCAGATGCCGCCTGAAGGACTCATTCATTACGTTCTGCTTTCATGCGACATGAGTAAGGGCGCGGTATCATGCGGCCTCACTTAGCCGGCTGCTTCGACCCTTGCGCGACACGCAGGCACTGAACAGGCCGAACGATAAAAACAAGCCACTGCCCGCGCGAACTCCGGTCCACCTGGTCCGCGCGGTTGGCTCGCGGACTTCAACGATGTTTCATTTCAGTTTCGCCAACGGCGTGCTTGGCGCGAGCCTGCAGACGCTCAGCCTTTACGCGCTGCTCGGCATTGTTGCGGCGCTATTGCTGGGCGGAATGGTCAAGGGCGTGGTCACCTCGATTTAAGAGGTATGGACATACCACCCCGACATTGCTTTTGCTATGGACGACCCTCACCGGATTTGCTGCGGCATCCTTTGCGCTTTTGATTACGCTCAGCGAAGAAAAATCAGTCTGAAGAAGCCTCATTTCGTGGCTTTTGCCGCCGCAGGCGGCCCCCCCTCTTGAAGGCAACGCTTTTGCCGCGTAGGCGGCCCCTCTCTCTCGAAGGCAGCGATTTCGCGATTAGAGCGTTTAATGCATCAGTACGAGGGGTGCGATTTGGTCTTCAAATCTCAAAGAGCCGTATGCCTGCATATTGCCGCCAACTTGGTCAAGATGCGCGCAAGCGAACCGCGGCCGTCAGGCGCCTTGTAGGGGGCACGTGGAAAATCGCCGGGGTGACAGTCCTGTCCGTTCGAGATACGCCAAATGATTTGACAAGGGCTTGAAGCAAAGCCATTTTGCCCGACCCGTTTGCACCCACGAAAGTCGCAATTGACCCAGATAGTGTAGAAAGGACCGGCGCAGGCACATAGCACCGGAAACCAGATAGTCCCAAAGCATCTTGCTGGGAGGCTGTGCTGTGTTCTTCTAAAAATCCATGCGGTGTAATGATAGCCCACGCGTATCGTTCTGCGTCCGCGCGCCCTTGCTAATTTCGGCCGATTACTAGTGTCGAAAACGACCAGCGAGTTTGGGCGGTGGTACCAGCACGCGAAGGTGAGCTATGGAGGCAAGGCGCGACGGGCGATTTAGCTAAGTTCCGTCGCCACTTGAAACGGCGCCCCCGGATTACGCTTATTTTTCGGGTTGTGGAGTCTCCCGCTGAGATGACCGCTTCATTGTCATGTCGAACTGTGGCGTGGCGTGAGGGAGAAAATTTCAAATCTACACGCTGTAGACCCCACCACAGCGGCTGTATAAAAACTATCGACGCAAATTTTAGATAGTTTTTTTAAATTACCGGAGCCCGATGATTACCACTATCAAATGGAGATTCTCTCCATATCCCGCCAAACTTAGCCCCTTGCTGGCCACCTGTAGAGGGCGAATGAGGCGGTGGCGTGGCCAGCCCAACAGGCACGCCGTATCGCAGTTTCATTCGTTAGCTCTAGTCGGAGGCGACGAGTCAGGTGAACCGGTGTCGAACAATCCCGAGGAAAATCTGGAGCGAATCGTCCGTATGACAAAGGAGGAATGTCCGTTCGCACTCGACTGCAACGAGCCCGACTGGAACGCTGGCTTCGATTTTGACCCGCAGCGCAACTTTCTACCTATTTCGAGCATAGAGTCCGATAGCAAACGGAATTGGGTCAAGACGGCCACATTAAAAGTTTTCTGAGCTGCGCTTGTTGGTTAGGGGAAGTCTGGGTGTATTCGGATTCGCCGACCTTGGAAAGGCGGTCGCGACTTCAACAAAGCCGTTTTGGCGCAGTTCGGCAGATGATTCAGCGGCGTATTGAACGCTGGATAGCCCCAGGAGCAAGCGTTCTCTGGAGCACCTCTGCCAGTTTGGGCGATAACAACTAAGTGCTCCGACGCCGCTGAATAAGCGATGGAGCGTTTCAAGAATAGGACTACTTACATCCGTTGTGTTGGGCTAGAGGCGATAACCGCGTTCTTCGACAACAACGGATTGGCGCGGACTCGCCTCTCCTAGAAAACCAAGATTTCGCCTCTGGAAAACCACTTTGGACTCAATTGCACGCTCTACGGCGGTTCATTCATGATGTTCTCGAGAGGCGAGCTCTCGGAGCTTGCGCGAGCCGAATGGTTCTGCCGCAAACATGTTTCGCACTATCTGTGGACGCAGCCTTTACCCGTCCTATCTGGCACGCCAACTGCATATGGCGACCCAAATCACGTCGATGTCATGTATTTACGGCAATTCCGTGACACCGTGCTTAATCAAAGTGCGCCGGGGCGCGCTTTCGTCGCGTGGTACTGGCATACGGGCCCCAAACTGGCGCGGTTAATTGGCTGGTCGGCCATATTGCGCTCGACCGCAAGATTTGGCATTCACGGATTGGTTATCGTGTTGCAGCGAATGTGCAATATACAAACTCATTGACTATTTAGATGTTGTCGCCGCTGTCCGTCTGCCCCGGATGCCGGAATTCCAATGGGCCACCAACGCAGACCGCGAATCGCTGCATGAGAATCCTTTTTCGTAAGCACCCGGTCATCCCATCTTGAGTTGCATTGAAGGTCTTGGGAGCATCGTGTCCACTTAAATAGGTGGACACGTGAACACTATCGAAGAAGAAGTCCCGCCTGGCCGGCGTCGACGCCGTCGCTATATCGACGACCTGATAATTTTTGCGCCCAATCGGAGTCGTGCCTTGAAAGGCTTGAAACAACTCAAGCATGAACTCAAGCGATTTGGACTTGATGCTTACGACCCGCCGACAAAAGGTAGTCCCGCGGCCTCGGCAAAGGCAGCGGCGGGGGAAACCAAGAAGGGATGCTCCTTTCTTGGCTGCGACGTATCTCCGGAGGCCATCTCGCCGGGAAAACGTGCCCGCGTCTCCTTGCTAGCCAAGGTGGATGCTCTCTGCAACAAGGCGCTCACAAGTCAACGACATCTGAAGACCGGCACATCGGAGCCAGTGACGTTAGGCTCCGACCCGACGCTGCTCAGCACGCTCTGGCGCGTCTCCAACACGGTCCGCGCATGGGGTGCGGCGTTCTCTTTTTGTACTGACCACCGCATCTTCCGACAGCTGGATGCGGATGTTGCGGAGAAAGTGGTCGATTTCCGGCGACTATGGCGCGCAAAGACGAGTTCGCTCAGCGCGGCGGACCGTCAGCGTCTGCTGGGAATGAGTCTGCTGGACGACACGCACTTCGATACATCGTTTGCGGAGTTGGTGGCTTCGCGAGCTGGAACGCGAGGGACGTAGGACCGGTCGCTGCCCACGTTTTTCATCGACAACGGGCGGCCAGACAACCCGCGCGAGTTCGCGAAGACCATTTACCGCCGAATTCGTACACGCTTGTGACGCCGCCTTAACAACGTCGCCGAACAACTTCAATGCTGGAGCTAGGCGTTGCGATACCTGAAGCCTGCATCGGAAGATGCCGAAAGGCGCTGGAGGCAAGAGATGACAAGGTCTGAGGCCGCGGAGACGCGCCGTTCGTGGCTACCGCAGAAGGGGCAGAGCGAATCGGCTATCCAATTACTGTCATTGCACTCCCTTTTCTGGATGTTGATTTCCGGATGAGATGTTGAGCATCTTGAGGGGTATAACGCGACGGGATTGGCATGATTTGCCCGATGTGCAGAAACCCAACGTTTTCTGTGCAGATTCGAACTGAGCCTAGTCGTGCTGACGTGGATTATGTTCTTTACGATGCGGTGGGAGAGCTTCTTTTACTGAGGGCGACATTGCGCTAAAGCGAACGCAGGTGATACCAGTCGTAGTGCGCGCGCGAATGCGGAGCCAAGGCTCGTTGCTAAGTATTCGGCCCCGGAAACATGTGTTGCGGGTTATTTTTACGGGGTGCCGGCAAGGGCACCTTGGCTTTCTATGAGGTTCTTTCGGATGAAATATCCCTCATTTGAGTCACGCATGTCGCGTGAGCAGGCTACGAAGACGCTGGAGCGCATTTGCGAGCGGCTGGATGCCTGCGCGACCACTGAGTCGGACAAGCCACTAAGCAAATACCTCGAGGACCTGCCCGGGCCTGTTACGGCAAAGCGGCTGTGGGTCGCGGGTTCCTATGCGCGCGGTGCGATGACATGCGGAGACCTCGACCTGGTGATGGAAGTGGACAATCCCGTGTATGACGGGAGTTACCTGAAGCGCATGCTGATTGGGAATCCCCAGCGGGTAAGCCTGTACACAGGGAAGCCCGAAAAGAACAGTTCACATGCCGAGTTCAAAGAGGCCGTACCGGTCTGGCAGGCGGGGAAAGACTGGCGCGCCGCCCTAGCCGCTATTCAGCCGGTCGAATCGGTAGCCCGGTTCGACCGGCCGACCGACCGCATCCCATTTCGGCTAGAGCAAATCGCTGGCAGCCTGACTTGGGCTGAGGCGATGCTCGCGAGTCTCGCGCGGGACGAGTTGAAGTGGCGTTTCGTCCCGCTCGACGAGGTATCGGCTCTGGTTGAGCCGAAGCCGCAAACCGGCGCGCAAAATGAGCTTTACCGCCAGTCCCGGTTCAGTCGCGTCGGTGCGGGCGTCAAGAAGCTCCTGCCTTATGTGCTGGCTTTTGTGCGCCGGTTCGGGCCGGTTGACCTTTCGTGGTCAATGGCCACATCGACCCGGATGACGCATGGAAGCACGCTATTTATCCTGGGGGCGGCACCGGCGCTCGATGAGTTGATGAGCTTCGGCGTCTCTCAGGTCGTGGTGATGCCTCATTTGAACACTCGCGGTCCGAACGGGTTCTGGGTTATCGAGCGGGGGTCGCGCCATCCGCTGGTTACCGCATTCGAGGGGTGCCATGCGTGGGTTATTGCGGATGAGCATGGCGTATCCAGCGTCAGTGGCACCTCGTACCGCGAAGGGAGTAACCGGCCGGTCAACGCCGTCGACATATTCCAGTCCCAAGCAGAAGCAGATGCATTTCTCGTTGACCTGAGCGAGGGGTGCCCGCCTGAAGCTGGTGAGGTGCGCGAAGTGCGGCATATCCAAGGAGCCGCGTTCCTCGATATTCTCGCCAGCTGTGACCTGCTGATGGGAGGGCTGTCCGACACGGTCTTTACCCACGATGGATGGGACCGCGCGCTCCACGCGGGCTTCGAAAGCGAAGACCTGACCCGTTGTACGTTTGATGAGTTGGGCAGGTTGTTCCGACGCACTGCTGAGTGCGCCTGAGTTCAACCGCACCGGCAACGCATGCCGGGGACACTTCCGTTACAGATGGTTGGTCCAACCTGCGTCTACTTATGACCCACCGCCGAATGGGGTCTTTCTCCCTCTCAGCGACTGGGGGAATCCTCCCTCATTACTCGGAGCACAGCTGGGTTTGTCTGTGCCAGAGCCGCCATTTCCACGCGATAACCGTATAGCCGATGACGTCCCAGAGCAATGGCACACGAACTCGAGTGCCCTAGCGCATGAGCTTTTCCCACCAACGCTGGTGCAGTTGCAGAGGCTTCTCGCGGCGTGGGGGCTCGAAGCCCGAGCGCGCGATGAGCACGCCGCAGCGCCGCACGTCGCGAAACCGGAAGACCATCGCGATGATGTCCCGATTGCGCCGGCAGACCGACGAAACACGCAGGGTTTTCGGGTCGATGGTGTGGCAGTCATTGACCCAGGCAAGGCCCAGCGCAATCGCTGTCTCTAGTTCGACATAAAACGTCCCGGCCTCCGGGCTCATCAGCTGCTCGTCGCCGTAGCGCGCGTGCACGAAGTAGCCTTCCGCGGCGGTCTCTGGGAATATCACGGGCTTGAGCGCACGGTTGCTGGTCATGGGACACCTATCGGCGAGCAGCTCCCGATTCTATCCGAGTGCGTCGGCGCGCCCCGCCGCGGGGCCGCGCGCCCTACACGACCTGCTTCCGCCATGTCGACGACGTGGCGCTCATGCGCGCGTACGCCTGGTCCAGCCAGTCCGCGCGCGACAGAAGCGGATTGCCCGGCGTGATGCTCGCGCGCGTCTTTTCGCGCAGGAAGAACGGTACCTGGTCGCCAGCGCTCGTCGACGGATGAGGAAAGCTGCCGAGGAACTGGTCCTGTCGGATGAGCCCTGCGTCGACGCAATGTTGCAAGGCGGCGTGCGGCGTGGGTCCGAGGCCGACGTAGAGCGCGTGCGTATTCATGCGCTGTACCGAGGGCAGGAACACCTCCTCGAATTGCTGCCGGTAGATGCGCGACTTCATCACCTGGTCGAAACCGCCGGCGAACATCCGCCAGCCCTTCACTCCGCGCTTGGTGCCCCACTTGAATGCCGCGTTGGGCACCACCGAGGTCGCCTGAAACAGAGCATCGCTCTTGCCCCATAGCTCGACGACGTCGTCGATGCCGAGGAGATTCTCGAACTCGAAGTGGCGCAGCATCTTCAGCAGGTTGGGCCGCATGCTATCGCCGCCGAACGAATTCCGGCGTTTGACAGTGCGCAGTATATCTTCACGGGTGGCGCCCTCGCGCTGCAACTGGGCGAAGGTGGCCAGTGTTCCCCCGATTTGCGTATTGCCCGGCGTGATGCCGACGATGACGAGCTTCGCAGCCGGATTGACATACTCGAACGGGACGTACTGCACCTGATGGCGAGTGTCCTCGTCGACAATCACCGGGCTGGATACCAGCGCCTGGACACCCTCCATTTCCAGTCGCCCCGCGAATTCTGCGTAGTAGTCGCGCATGCGGTCACCTCGTTGTCGTGGTGGGTCGTTTATATCGACTGAAATTAGGCATTTCAAGCACCCTTGTGCGATAAAAATTTCCGCGAAGGGGCGGTGAGGGAAAGGCTGCCCGACATAGTCAAGCCGTAGTTTCGGTCTACGAGGCGGACACCAAGGGGAAACCTACTCCCGAATCTACGCGGCTATTTCTCCCAAATCTCTGTCGGCCTCGCCCACGTTCGGTGTCGCTCCCGCCCCAACGCCCCTGTCGGCAACACCTCGCGCTGTTCGCCGTAACCTCTGCGCGCATTGACCCGCGACTGCGCACAGCGGAGCCGTTCGAAGTCGCCGACAGAAATCTGAAGGTCGCGAGGCCACGCGGGTGTCAGTTCGAACGTTCGCTAGCAGGACGCCGAGGAGTTCGAGGGAGGTGCGAATTTCCGCCGGTGCCGGCAACTCCTTGGTCAAAAAAACGCCTTCATCGATTTCTGCCTGCATGGACGGTCTAGCGGGCGGTTTTATACTCGCCACTGTTCCTGCCGACGTCAACGCGCAGCCCAAGCGTATATGTCCGTCTACGCGGGATTTCATCGCTTGGGTAGACCATTGTTTTTGTTTTTCGAGTCTGCGGGGTATGAAGATGGGTTGGGAATACACTGACTTTCATCGCGAGGAGCTTTACCAGCAAGTGTGGACCGAGCCGGTTACCAAGGTGGCGAAACGCTATGCGATTTCCGACGTTGGACTTCGGAAAATATGCCTGGACCTTGAAGTGCCGCTCCCGCCGGTCGGCTACTGGGCAAAACTGGCTGCAGGCCGGGCCGTGAAGAGGCCGCCCCTCGGCGCGACGAAGGGACCAACGACTTATCGCCGTTCTAGGTACGTTGCGCCGTTGGACGACGAGTTCGATGCCCGATATCGTGAAAGTCTTGCAGAAGACTTACCGCATCGCCCCGCAATACCAGACCTTCCCCTGCGGACATCTCTGGAGGACTGTTTGCCTCTCGCGAAGCGAATCGCGAAGAAGCTTGATGGCAAGGGGCGCGATGCTCCGGGATGGCGCCAGTGTGACGGCGCGGGCCTGATGTGGGTCGACGCATCAAACGCCAACAGCCTGCGCGCGGTGCTGCTCCTCAATCTTGTGCTCGAATCGGTGATGGCCGCAGGCTACGCTATTTCTGCCGATGCTAAAGGCGCCACTCGAGCGTTCGTTTCCGTGCTGGACCTCAAATTGTCGTTCAAAATTCGCGAAAGAAACCGGCGTGAACCTATCCCGCTAACGCGCGAACAGCGACAGAAGAATGAACAGGTCGGACTCAACTTCTACACCCAGCAGTACGAATATCATCCAACGGGCCAATTTGATATCGCGGTGACCGAGCCCGATAGCAGCTATGAGCTGGCAAAAATTGGCGACAGTCGAACCGCGTCTGTTGAAACCAAAGTCGTGGCATTCATAGTCCGGCTTCGTGAGCTTGCGATACGCCAGCGGGTAAAAGCCGAAATCGACGCTAAGCGCCAAGTCATTGCTGAAGCCAAGGCCGCGGAGGAGCGGCGCCAGGCCGAATTACGAACACTGGCGCTGGGGCGTCTCAAGCAAGTCGAAGAGTGGGCGGCTAAACTTGAGCGGGCAAATCGGTTGAGGAACCTTGCCGACAAGTTCCAAACCGAAAAACTGTCCTCAAACGACGGGGTGATTGACGCCGGCTGGATTCGTCGCGCGGCAGATTGGCTGGACCCAACGGTAGTGCGACGTTGGGACGAGGTGGATGGGCGTCGCGACGAGGCAGCCGACTAGCGCTGGTCCGGAGCTCTACGATAACGGCCATTGGCTGCTGAGGGAAGCCGGCAAGCAGTGTCGCAGCCACGACATCATTACTGCCCGAACGCCCGGTAGCCGATGTCTGCGCGGCTAATTCATCTCCCTGATGGCAAAGTCGAGCATCTAGTCCGGGATGTTCGAGGCCATGACGTAGGCGGTGCATGGCGTGCGGCGTAGCAGTAGTTGAGTTCTGGGCTAGAGGTCACACGGCCAACCGGTGTTATAGAAAGGCCGGTCTCTGTCCTTCCAATTGTTTGGTGCCGCTCGCACTCAGACACTCGATACGGTACCCCAAAGCTGCTGTTTCAGTCGTTTCAACGCATCGTCCTCTCCGTACGGATGCGATTCAATAATGACCATGCGCCAGAATGATTGACCGATATGCCGCAGTTCTACATGAACGGCCAAATCCGGCTTTGATGTCAGGTGTCCATCAGCGACCCAGGTCTCGGTGCCGTTGGAGTGGTCCACCGACTCTGGGGCTGAAAGGCTCATGGAAGACGACGTGGTTCTGAGGTAACCCAATACGTACTCACCCATAGAAAGGTTCGGCTCGTCCTCAACTGCAAAAAATAGAGCGGTCCGGTCGCTATCCTCGGCAAACGTGTACACCTTCTGGTTGTCCGCCGTTGTTTTCGACGATGACGTCCAGATGCCATCAACAGTCGCGGTGTTGCCTGTAAGCGGATTGGTCCAAGAAGTGGGTGGTACGTAGGGCGCCGACACATAGCTCTTCGTCGTGCTGGTGCTCGCCAAGGTATTCGGGACTTGCCGGTGAGTCGTTGCCCGCATTGCGGATACACCAAGGAACAGTGCCAGAAACAAAATCCCGAACACGGTCTTTCGTGCAACGCCAGTCTTCCCGGCTCTCACACGGTGCCCTGTATCCACGTCGTATGTCGCCTGCCGGTTCGAGTTTACCTGCCTCTGCTGGTTCCGCATCGTGAAGAGGTTCACAAGAGGCACCCCGCATCCAAGTCCCCGAGCCCATAAAGCAAGGTTGCGACGCGAATATTCAGCGTAGGAGAGTCTGCTTCCGTTCAGCGTCGTGACCTTCAATCCCAGTAGTGCCTTTCCAGGGGTATTGCCAACCGCGCTGTAGACGCCGGCGTCTAGAATCATGGCAATGGGCAGGCACAGAATGGCGAAAAGGCTGCCGCTGCCGGGCCCCGTTATCCACTCGACAAACGCCGCAGAATTGCTACTCAAGTAATAGGAGATGGCGAGTCCAATCACCATAGACTCCCACCATGTATCAAAAATCCGAGCAAAAAATCGAGCGAGCGACGTGCCGAATTCCGGTGCTGGAGGCTGAGCCGGTGTGGCCGATACCGGGGGCTCATCGTCCACCGGACTGCTGGGGTCGTTGCTGGCGTTCGATGTCTGCGTTTCCTCATCTGAGCCAGTGCGGCGCAGAGCTTCGTCCCTTTCCTGTTGCTCCAGTTCGCGGTCGTATGCCGCGCGACGCTCGGGGTCGCTGAGGACGGCGTATGCCTCGTTCAGGATGCGCATGACGCGGGTTGCATCAGGACTTGGATTTCTGTCTGGATGATATCGCTGGCTAAGCGTACGGTATGCGGCCTTAATGACGTCAGCGGGCGCTCCGCGGGTCACCTTGAGGTTGTCGTAGTGGGTATGCATAGAGGATTCCAGTCGCGATTCGCATGCTTGGAGTCAGCACGAAGGCTCATCACGCGTTTATGCGACATATCGGTAGCAAGCCCTGAAACTTGATAGGCGAATACCCGGTGAATCTGACGGCATGCATCCGCGTCTCGGCGTGCTCGGCATCGGCAACAGGCAACTCAAGCTGCTTTTCGTGCGCCATCCCAGCAAGTTTTTCAGCCGGAGGCGCTGGAGCCCCGTCATCCGAAGCAATCTAACTCTCGAGTTCGTAGCTCACGCGGCCGAACTTCGAAGTTGAAGTCCAGCCGCGACTGAATACGGGCTGTCGAATACGAGCGCTCCTAGTGGTAGCAGAGGGGCGCCGCCTCTTCGTGAAGCGACCTCAATGCCGCGCCTGTTCAACCGCCCTTGCTCTTGAACAAGCGCTCGTGCATCCACCCTTCATTGGTCGCAACCAAAACTGCCTTGTAGGGAGCCGGTTCGCCAAGGCCGGCTGCGGCATTCGGATACTGCGACTGAATGGTTGATTGCTTCAGCCAGTCCGGCGCGTCGTCCACGACGTAGGTGTAGTTTACCTGCGAAATCTTCGTGCCAAACATGTCAGCCGGCTCGGTGAAGTTCTCCACTTCCTTCACTTTGTATTTGCCGCCGCAGAAAGCGTCGAAACCGCCGAGGTTTCCCGAGCCGCCCTTGACAAGGTACTTCTTACCCTTATCGGTCAGCGTGAACTGCGTAGCGGCAACCTTCTGGTTCGGAAAGACCGAAGGGACTTCTGTCTCGCTTGCTGAAAGAAGACCGGCGTTCACTAGCGCGGCTGCTTTCTCAGGCTCATGAGCAAAAAAGAACCCTCCCTTCTTCTCAAGAGCGAACGGGGCTTCCTTTCTCGGCAACGCGACGCAAACACCTTTCGTCGTGTTGAGATAATCTTGAATGGCATCAGCGAAGTTGCTCTTACTCGCATCTTTTTTGCTTCCACAACCAGACACCGCGAGCAATGCAACTGTGGACAAGGCAAAGACAATCGACTTCTTCATTTTCTAATTCCTATTTTTATGCGTATTGCTTAGGCCAACTGCGCCGCCCCCGGCGACGCGGTGCAATTATGTCGTCACTCAATCGGTTACTCAACTCCGCCCGGAGCGCCTCCTCTGCTCAATTGGCGATTTCAAAATTTGCCTCGAAATTAGCTAAAGATATCCCTCGTTGTTGCCGTTAACTTCGTCGTCGCTTTTTCAACAATAACGAGGGTTAATGTGAGCATCGGTATCCGACTGTCGGTAGTGGCAGCTGCATTTATGTTGACGGCGTGCGCCGAAACCGGCACCGCTTTGCAAAGCTTGAACAACGGTCTGGCGCAAGTGAATCAAGCCATGGCTCCCTCGGGAGGGAACACACCGTCTTTCTTTGGACCCTCGCTATCTGTGGAGCAGCAAGGGCAGATGCGCGACGCAATCAGTGCATCGCTATCGTCAAGGGATGCCGGGCTCCGCGGCATGGTCGGCTCCGCTCAGCCGGTGCTAGTCGCTGTGATGTCGAAGTCAGCCTGTTATCACGAGTGGAATGCCTCTCGTGTTCTCAGCATGTATACGTCAGCGCAGCTCGGAAATGGCTACATTCCAGCCCCGTTCACCAGCATGAGATATGCGCCTAAGAACCGCTGCTTGAGCATTTTGCGAACGGATTCGTGGACACAGAAGTCCCTGAATGCGTTCACCTTCAGGGCCGTCTACTACAGCCCAGAGAGCGGCGAGAGCCAGGGTCTCACATACGAATTTATCAAGTCGGACGGCTCTTGGCTCCTTAACGCCGTACTTTGAATATTCACCGAAGTCGCTGTGCACCGCCGTTGATAGTCAAGGCGTTATTGGCGCCGCCCGCAGTCGGTAGCCGGTGCATCAGCCATCCGCTTCACGGCGTAAATGAGCTCGGCTGCCCAGACGATGTCACAGCGCTCCCGTGACACATTCCGGGAGCGGCGAGACGAGGCCTAACAGACAAATGGGATAGCAGATGATGTCAGCTTACGTACGGCGGGTTGGCCGTCTCATAGGTGCGTATTCCACGCCAAACCGAACGCTGATTCCACGGCAAACCGAGCACGGATTCCACAGCAAAGCGAGCGCCGATTCCACGGCAAACCGAGCAGGGATTCCACGGCTGCCCGAGCGCGATTTCCACGCGTAACCGAGCAGTAAGCTGGGAAGACGGCGACGCGGGATAACCATGGCACGCTTGACGATTTTGTCGGGCGAGCGAATGTCGAATAAAAGGTTATCCATGCGTCAAATCAAGGAAGTGCTGCGCCTGCGCTTCGTGTGCCAGCGTAGCCAGCGCGAGATCGCGACGACGATCGGCGCATCGAGCGCGACGGTCTGGGACTATCTGGACCGCGTACGGCGCGCGCAACTCGACTTCGAGAAGGTGATGTCAATGGAGGAGGCAGCGCTGGATGCGCTGCTGTTCCCGCCGCCGCCGTCGTCGAGCAGGACACGGCCGGCGCCCAATTGGCCGATGGTGCATCGCGAGCTCGGCAGGAAAGGCGTGACGCTTGACCTGCTGTGGAACGAGTACAAGGCTCAGGAGCCCGAAGGCTACGGCTATAGCTGGTTCTGCAAGCATTACGAACGATGGGCCGCGGCCTTGCCGGTCACGCTTCGCCAGACGCACACGCCCGGCGAGAAGCTGTTCATCGACTACTCGGGCAACAGGCTGGGCATCGTCGATCCACACACCGGGGAGATCCGCGAGGCAGAGCTATTCGTCGCGACGCTCGGGGCATCCAACTATACATACGCCGAAGTCACCTGGACCCAGCAGCTTGAGGACTGGATCGGCTCGCATGTGCGCGCCTTGAATTTCATCGGCGGTTGTGTCGAGATCCTGGTCCCCGACAACCTGAGGTCAGGCGTGCACAAGGCCGATTTCTACGATCCGATTCTGAACCGGACCTATGGCGAGATGGCCGCGCATTACTCCATGGCAATCATCCCGGCGCGCAAACGTCGGCCCCGTGATAAAGCGAAGGTCGAGCAATCGGTGCTCCTGGCGCAGCGCTGGATTCTGGCACGGCTGCGCAACCAGCGGCTGTTCAGCCTCGACGAAGCCAATCGCGCGATCGCCGCGCTGCTCGTCGAACTGAACAACAGGCCGTTCAAGAAACTGCCGGGCTGCCGCCGCAGCGCGTTTGAGGAACTTGATCGTCCGGCACTTCGCCCGTTTCCAGAAAGGCCTTACCAGTACGCGCAGTGGAAGGTTGCTCGCGTCGGCATCGATTACCACGTCGAGCTCGACGAACACTTTTACTCCGTCTCATACTGCCACGCCCGCGAGCAGGTCGACGTGCGCTACACCAAGACGACCGTCGAGATCTTCCTGCGCGGTCAGCGCATTGCCGCGCACGCGAAGAACGAGCGCCGCGGCCACCACACCACGATCGCCGCGCACATGCCGCCGAATCATCGGGCCGCGACCACCGAGTGGAATCCGCAGCGGCTGATCAACTGGGCTATCGACATTGGTCCCCACACCGCTGCGGTGATCGAACACCTGCTTGGCGGTCGCCAGCATCCGCAGCAGGCTTACCGCGCCTGCCTGGGCGTGCTGCGCATGGGCAAGGACTACGGCCATGCGCGGCTGGAAGCCGCCTGCCAGCGTGCCCTTGATCTGAAAGCGCCGAACTACCGGTTCATCGCCTCGACGCTGAAGAATGGCCTGGAGAGCAAGGCCGACGCGGCCGCTATCCAGACCGAACTGCCGCTCACGCACGCCAACGTGCGTGGGCCGTCCTACTACCACTGAAGGAGATCAGACATGCTGCATCACCCGACCGTCGAGCGGCTGCACGAACTGCGGCTGTTCGGCATGGCCGCAGCGCTGGCCGACCAGCAATCCCAGAGCAGCATCGACCAGCTTGGCTTCGAGGAGCGCCTGGGGCTGCTCGTCGAACGGGAAGCAAGCGAACGCCAGTCGCGCCTGCTCACGGCGCGACTGCGCCGCGCTAAGCTGCGTTTCCCTGACGCGGTACCCGAAGACATCAACTACCGCGAGCCCCGCGGACTGGATCGGGCGCTGCTCGCCCGGGTGCTCGCCGGCGAATGGATACGGGCGCACCAGAACGTGATTCTGGTGGCGCCAACCGGGCTAGGTAAAAGCTGGCTTGCATGCGCGCTGGTGAACCAGGCGTGTCGCCAGGGCTTCTCGGCCCGCTATCTGCGCATGCCGAAGTTCAACGAGGAGATGGCCATCGCGCACGGTAGCGGGTGCTACGCGAAGCTGCTCGCAGAGTGGGCCAAGACCGACATCCTCGTCATGGATGACCTGGCCATGGCACCGCTGTCAGATGCGGCGCGGCGTGATCTGCTGGAGGTGCTCGACGACCGGCACGGCCGGCGTTCGGTGATCGTCACCAGTCAGATTCCAGTCGACAGCTGGCATGCTGCCATCGGAGATCCGACACTCGCTGATGCGATTCTCGACCGGCTGGTTCACAACGCGCATCGCTTCACGCTCTCGGGCGAATCAATGCGCAAGCGCCGAAATGGTTTGACCACCGACGGCGACAAGGAGTAAAAAAGCTCACCCCGCGTCGCCATGTCCACCGCGCTCGCTTTGCTGTGGAATGCCCGCTCGGTTTCGCGTGGAATGCTTGCTCGGTTTGCCGCGGAACGGCTGTTCGGTTTGCGTGGAATACGCAGGACGGAGCGCACGCTTGGTGTCGGGCGCCCGCTCCCATCAGCTTTGCAGTATCACCTCCGAAGGCGTCCCAGAGACCATCGACCACGCTCGCGGAGGCGAGATTGCGCGCCTAGTGGCTTCGCGAAAGCATCGCCCCGGGACTGCAGTCTCAGAGCCGCGTTCACCGGCAAGTGCGGTGCCACCCTGCGCGCAGGGTCGTCGAGTTGTCCACACAATCTGTTTGCAAGGCTGTGGACAATTCGCGAGCAAGCCGGCCAAGTCGCTGAAACGATTGGAATTGTGCAGTGCGCGCTCGACGCATGCATTTAACGGGTGAAGCATGTCGTGCACAGAGCTGTGGAGTAAGCACACCACGGCCAACACATACGAACCAATGCAGACAAAAAGAAGACTGCCGCGCGCCGGCGCGATAGGTCGATTCAATTTGCATACGAGTCGACAACAGCGTCTAATCGAGCCGTCCGCAGTCGCCGTTCCCATCTCGTTCAACGCCAGGAGAGAAACATGGCCCACCCCAACGTTGAAGATGTCGTCAAGGCGATTGCCTCTGACACCAATACGTCCACCGAGACAGTGTCGAAGATGTATGCAGACACATGGGCCGAATACAGCGACGGTGCGCGAATCCTGGATTACCTGACCGTCCTGGTCTCCAAACGCGTTCGTGAAAATCTGCGCGGTGTTTCGCGAGACCTACACTAGGCGGCCGCCACAAAGCTCATCAAATTGCCGCACGATACCCAGCGGCGATATCACGTACTGGAAGGGATGTTCAGGGTCCCGGCATTCCCGGGTTTGCCTGTCGTTGACGAAGACAATCCGGTTCGGTACCTTTTGTTAAATCAGAGATACCGCAGAGCAGTGATTGATGGCCGACAACTATGAAACGACCAGAGAAATTGAAATCGAACTGAACGGGTCGCGCTATCGCGGCCGGTATCGCGTTATGAGCGGTACGGTCATCGTCTACTACGAGAACGAAATCAAGTTTGCCGATTGCGGGATGAACGGACCTGAAGTCGTGGCGAAGTGGCTGCTCACCGACCTATCGCGCCGACTCGAAGCGAAGAAGAGAAAATCCGCCGGCAGCTAGCCCACACGGTGGAAAGCGCTGGGCTCGGCGGCCAACTGGTCACCATACGTTGCGCAGCATTTTGTGAGCGGCGCGCATGTGCCGCTTTTTCTGGGCGCCAAGAAACGCCACAGCCTCCTTGACAACATTCGGGTCGCCCAGCTGGAACGAATACTGTCGCAGCAACGTTTCACTGACGACCAGGTCATTGAGCTTGCCCAACTCGTCCTGCACCGCAGTCAGCAACTCGAGGTTTGTTCGATGGCTACCGTCAAGCACTGGCGAAAAGAACTCGAGCAAATATCGGAGTTTCTTCCCTGCGATTCTTACCTCGTGCAGCGCCGCGTAGCCGGGATGTTCAGGCTGAATTGCGCGCTTGACCCGCTTTTTCAGCGCCTTCTCAGCCAGTTCAACACGCTCTTGAGCAAACTCTGCAAGCATCGGACTCGCAGCGTGTGAATCCAGCTGCTGCCGGGCGCCCGTCATTGCCCGTTGCAATATCTCGTCGACGCCAGCGCTACGAATCGTCCTGCGGCTGAATGACAGGGCGTCGGCGCGATGCTCGCCCACTGCGTGAAGAAGCGGCCCCAATGACAGCCGCGCTAGCTGGTCGCCCGTCAAAATGTCGCGGAGCACGTCCCAGTCGCGGGTTCTACCCGCGGCATAGGCCAGATACTTGAACTCCTCGCGCTGAAGTTTGGCGTCTTTCCTGTCGAGTAATGGCTCGTAGGCCCACCAGAGTGAACGCAATCGACGCAGCGCAACCCGAAGCTTATGCAGAACTTCGGGGTCTGCTTTGGCGCGCAGTGTGTGGGCACGACGAACGGCCTCGGCGGAGGTCGACGTCGCAAGGACCACGAAGGCTTCAGCCGCTGACGTCGCCGCGGTTATCGAATCGGCACAAGGCCCGTCCTGTCCGGAGCCCGAAGCGGGGGCGTCAGATTCTTCCTTCGCCGAAGCGGAATAGCGGGAGCTCATTTCTGCGACGCCCTCGAATACAGCAACGTGGAAAAGGAACTGCGCAAGGCCGTGACCTACTTTCAACATACTTTCACAACGTACGCTCGCTGAGCAATACGTTCGACCTGTTCAATCGTACAACGGCAGTCGCCCGGAAACCAATTCAGTCATCGGTTTAGCCTTCTGGGTGTTTGCGGTCCTACGGGGCTGCACGGATAGGAGCACTTTCTTTACCGCCTTTTTACTTGCCGCAGGGTTTGAAGGGCGCCTAGAATTTCTACAACATTAAACAGAGGACTGGTGCTTTGGACAATCGATGTCGTCGATTTTCGAACAGCTTCACTGTCTGACCGGCAGGACGTCCGAGCTCTCTTTTTCACAGCCACCGTCTTGCCAGCAGGCAGATGGTGCGCGCCGTAGCCACTTTCTCCGTGCACCCTGATGAGCGCCATCTGGACGCAGCGATTGCGCGCGTTCGCTTGGCACCGATTCGCGAGCGTCAACTCGCGGCTGCGTTCGCTCGCGCATTTTCAATTCATTGGTGCGGTCGGGCACATGGATAAACACATGCGTTCCCGACGCCGATAAGGAGTCGCCATGCCGGACTGTGACAGTTACCCCATATGCCGCTCACTTTTACCTTTGCCTAAGGGAAGCGAGTAGACGTTCGTCGCCGCGCATGATGCGCCCAAGCTCCGAGTCTGCTGGCTTTCCGCGAATCACATTAAACCAAACGCTCGGAGAAATATCATGAACTTCGGTCTCCTCGTGTCGCAACTGCCCCACGTCCAGGAATCGCGCGTCCACTACGACGCCATGCTCGCACTGCAAACCCGCGAACCGCACAGATTCGCCGCATTCTGGCAGCGCCTCAAAACTCTCGTCTCATAGTTTTCAGCGATGATTCGGCACACGCAAGAATGTCAAGTACGAGCTAGTGCAACTGGCAGACAGCGAGTGCTGAATACATCTTGACGTCCGCGTCGTCATCGCAACGACGACGACATGCATGCGGGCAATTGACATACAACGTGCAAAGCATCTGCGCCAAACAGGAGGTTGGCCATGAAGATTATTGAACGCAACGATGCACCCGAAGCAGTCCAGTGTTTGAGTGCACATGAACTGGCGACGCTCCTGGTGCTCCTTCAAGCACCTTGCGATGCGATGGCGGCGACGCCGGACGTAATGGCACTTCGCGATGCCGGCTTCGCCAAACTGGTTGACTCTGGACAAGGCACAGCCAGGTTCGCGATTACAAACGAAGGAAATGCCGTACTGCGGGTGCTGGGCGCTGGTTGATTTGGTGCCTAGCCGTACACGGACGTCGGACAGAAAAGGCAGCCACAATCGGAGAGCATGCAGTGAAGTCGCCTGATAGAAGCCGAAAGGGTACGAGTCCCTACACGCTCCAAGACGTCGATATCGTAATCACCCATCTCGAGCGGGTCCTAAGTTCGGAAGGAAGCCATTCGTTATTCCCTAAAGCCTACTGGCAGGGTCGAATTCTTCAGGCATGCGCGACGCCAGGGCTCACGCGAATCCAGCAGGAACGACTGCAACGATTGCTTCACCGCATCGCCGCACGCTATGGGTAAACCGCAGGTCTGACAATGCATTCAACCAACCGCTCGAAGGATGCGTACCACTGCCGACACACGGGCGAGATAGCGGAAGCGCGCCTCGATGCCCTCGAGTCGCAGTAACACACTTCCTCTGGACTGACTGGCGGCTTCAGGTGTCGCCGGTACAATGGACGGACCTATCGCATTGACCTCAGAACGTGACTACACACCCGTGCGTACAAGACGACTTTCTGCAGACGCTCGTAAAGGACAAGACCACCGTAAACGTATTCCTCGTGAACGGCATCAGACTGAGTGGTCAACTGGCCGGCTTTGACCAGTTTGCAGTTCTGCTGGAGTCTGGTCCAGGCGTGCAACTTGTTTTCAAACATGCGATTTCCACCGTGATGCCGGTCAATGGCAAGAGCCCGGCACCGCGAGCCGACCGAGGTGCCGTCGAGTGGTGACAAGTCGAACCACTTGCGAGGTCGCGTCCGACGAAAACTGCCATGACACGCTGTTGCCTACGCCTGACCTGCGCATAGCCAGGCGACATCCACGTCGAGAAGTTCAGACAGGCGCTCGCAATCCGTGCTCTTCGGAACGGTAACTCCGGCGCGCCAAAGGGTCACGTCATCTTCCGGTACGCCGAGAGACCTGGCCACCCGACTGGAAGTAACCTTTGCGCGCTTGATGGTCATGTCCAGGCGTGCGGCGAAGGCCCGCCTTGAACTGTTGTTTTTGCGAGTGCTCTCCAGATGTGCATCTAAATTCATACGACGATTCATGGCGTGCAATGCTCCATGTGACTTCATGCCGACCAAACCTATGTGTTTCACGCTACGAATGTATGACGCGGCGCCAAAGCTGATGCTTGCGGTCGAGCGCTAGCGCCCGGACAGGCGTGTCGTTCGCGTAAGCTTCAGTGCATCGAAACGCCCCTTGCTGCACGTCGTCCCCGCGTCGCGATAAGCCGACGTTCAGTCGATGGCAATCGACACGGATGCAGTTTCAGCTATCGCGTTCACGACTAGCAGTCGCGTAGCCGCTTTTCTCGAGTGAAGTAGCAGCGCAATAAAGACGCTCACCCGACGAAGAGTATTTCGGAACACTTGCTCGAAGGTCCACTCCCGATTGTCATCACCCGCTTTTGTCGCCAGCGGGTCGAGGAAGTTCCACTGGCAGAACACGGACTCTCCTGGAAACAGAGGGACGTGCTGTTCCGCGACTTCGTCACACATCGCGATGATGACCGCCGGGCGACAGCGCCAACGCAATGAAGGGCGCAGAAGAATCCAGTGGGTCGCCGCGAGAAAAAGCGCTTCTTCACAAAGTGCCCCGGCAGTAGGCCGATTCAACTGACATCTCAACCGTCACGTCCTGTAATTTCTGTCTTTTGCAGTTCCTATATCTGCCGGCGCTCGGAGAGCACCATCGCGCAGCCCAACGCTGAGTAAGTCGCACTCGAGACAGGTAATACTTTCTTTCTTTTTCCACGTTGACTCGACCAAAGTGGCTAGGTAAGTTCGTTGACTCAGAGTTACCGCAGGGCAGTAGTCGATGGACGCAGGCTATGAAACAACCAGAGAAATTGAAATCGAACTGAATGATTCACGCTATCGAGGCCGGTATCGCGTCATGAGCGGTACGGTCATCGTCTACTACGAGAACGAAATCTAGTGTGCCGACTACGGCATGAATGGCCTGAAATCGACCGTTGAGGAAATCGTGGACTGGAAGTTCTGGAACAAGACAAGCTCGCCTGCTCCCGGTGCGTCCGAACGGCCAACCGACACCTATGAGGCGTTGCGGCATCTGCTTGGTATGCTGATGCAAGCAGACACGCCGCCTTTTTCGAACTGGCACGCACCTGATATGGTGTTCGCGCCCAACGTTGAGAACGTCGCGCAGAGTGCGACGAAAGGCTATCTGCTCGCCCTCTGGTTCTGGGTCTTTGCAGAAAAGCATGGGGTGGTCGCCGCGAGAATGGCTCGCGACACGTTTTGCCTGCTCGCGGACGAGGCTCAGCCGGCCACGGGTGACGTTCTCGACAATCTGATTGAACTGGAAAATCGCCTTATCCAGTCATTCGACGCGACTCCGATTGAACAACGCAGCTTCGTACAAAGTGGCCAGATGGTGACGCTGCCAATGGAGTTTTTTCTGGCAACAGGCTTCCTGCTTCAGTCCCCTGACTCGCCTTACCATGGTCGCTCGGGTGTCGACTTCGAGGGCAACGACATCAAGCTGGCGGGTTGCCTTCGCAGTGCCACTGAGGAAGCACTGCCGCTTTTCAAACCGATGGTACAGGCTATCCAGGGCTTTGACGCCCGCACCCTGCCACGGTGGAAATGGAGCGCGGCGCAGGGTGCCATGGAGCGGCATCTGCAGCGGCGCTATAACAATCCCCTGTTTCCCCTACATCGCCAGGTTGTCACCTCAAGCGACGTCTATGCAGCGCGTGTCGCGGATTATGAGGCGCTGGCTAATATTCGCAACGAACTCGCTGAACTCGCCCGGGAGTTTTACGGACTCACAGAGTTGGCCGCCGACTGGCACCCACTTCTGAACGGGCTGAGAGAGCGGTTGGACAAGCTGGAAGACCATCGTCTGATGGCGGGGGGCGAAAACGAGTCGCTCGGAGGCGCAATCGCAGAACTGCGGGGCAAGGTCATGGACGTCTGGCGCTCGGCGCTTCACAACAATGCCCGCCATCTCGCCGCACTCGAGAAAGCCGAGACCGTTCAGCGGGAACGCCATGCTGCACTATTTGCAACCGACTGGATGCGCCAGCTACGCAGTCACGCTTCGCCGATACCGCCGCAAGAAGTCGTCGCAGCGCTTTTGAGTGACTCGCCGACAGAAATTGAAAGAGCGGTTGCCGCACTGCAGACCGAGCCACAACTGCACAGCACGCTCGAAAACTGCCGCTCGTATGCACACAGGCTGGTGGCAGAAGTCCGCACGGGGAGCCATGCCCTTCCCGACATTGACGAAAAATTGCGCATCCTCGACGGAGACTATTCCTGAGCAATCCGCAGCCACCATACACCTACAGTGTGCATGGCATTCGGGTCACACATCAACAAGCCCGACGGCCTTCGCCATTGCCGGCGCGTTACTGAGGCGGCGAGTTGGCCATGAGGCGGTCGAATTCTTCGCGCGCGCTGAGCAGTTCCTGCATCGCCGCAGCGAACCTCGCGAGCTCCAGCGTCGATGGCTGCGCGCGTGGGGCGCCGCCGAAGCGCTTTTCTAGTACAGCAGACGCGGCCTGCACTTCGCGCGCCGCGACGGCAATGCGCTCGAGCGCAATGGCTTCCAGCGAGAGCGTGTTTCGTGTCGTCATGTCTCTGTCAGCAATTCGGCTTCCGCCGCAATCTCCTGGCCGATTGGACATCCCCGTGTTTAATTCGTTTTCTGCACGCACGCAGCCCGGCCGCTACGGCGCGCTACATCCGCCCCCCCGAAATCAGCGGCGGTCAACACAATCCGTTCGCCGGAGTGCGCAAGTATCTTCCTTTCTGCGACGGCCATGATGCGTTTGCGGCCATCTGTGAACGCCGTGAGAATGCGTGTATCGCTGGCTCCCGGTTGCACCCAGAAGTGCTGTTCAAGCGCTTCACGTGAGGCGGAACACTCGACTTCACGTCCTTGAATCGAGAGCATAAAAATCACGCTTGTGCTGTCGGGTGCCACGCTCGGCGCAAGTTCAATGGCGTCCACGGTCAAGACTCGTCAAATTGATTGGTGTGCTACCTATGTCGTACTGGAGACCCGATAAAAATCTCAACCTAAAGCGATGAAAGGCGTCGCGCGTCATTTGTCTTATATTTAAACGAAACGTGCTCACGCGCGCGACAGCCACGGCTGGCGCCCCGACGCTCGCGCAGCGTTTCACGACGCTAATTCGGTGGAAACACGTTCCAGTAACCGTCGTCGTGCTGGAAGAAGAACAACGCGTGCGAACCCGTCGGTAGCCAAGTCTCCACGCACACGTAGCGGGCTCTGCCTGAGCGGGTACGACCGAACGCGGTCACGTGCACTGGCGTGGTAGGGGTGAGCCATTTTTCCACTTGGTATCGCAGTGACTGCGCCTTTACGTCTTTCATCTGCTGCTCCCGTACACCGGTACTTTCGCAACCCATTCGCCAGATACAGCGAAAATGCCGACCAGGAACCGGTGCCTCGATGTTCGACGCCATTTTCCCGCGCCGCATCGAGAGCTTCAACAACCACTTTAACCATAGCGCCAAAAGCAAGCAACAGCGTATGCTTCAGCAAGATAGCAACAAAAAGAAGAGTAGCCCATAAGCGCATGTTCGGCGGCTCTGGACGACGATTGTTGGTGCGCTGCACCACACAGTTGTTTGGCCTTAGTTGGCCAGCCTGGATTGTTCCCCGACAGACGGACATACGCCTCTCACGGAGAACACGAAGGCCTGCGCTCCAACACGTAAAGGCATCAAACGGGTGGGAGGCAAGCATGGGACAAGTCGACTTCAGCACATTCGAGCATCAGGGCTGGGAGAGGGTCGCTCAGCCCTATCACACGTATTTCGGTGATTTGACCACCCAGTCGAACCCCGCGATGCTCGAGGCGCTTGGCATTGGTCGTGGCACGCGCTTTCTCGACGTCGCATCCGGCCCTGGCTACCTCGCTGCTGCAGCCGCGCGCCGTGGCGCGGACGTCGCTGGTGTGGATTTCTCGGTCGCGATGGTGGAAAAGGCACGACGCGTCTTTCCGGGACTCGAGTTCCGCGTAGGCGATGCGGAGGATTTGCCGTTTCCCGACGAAAGCTTCGGCGCGGTGGGTATCAGTTTCGGGATGTCGCACTTTCAGCACCCTGAGCTTGCGCTCGCGGAGGCGTTTCGCGTGCTGCAACCTGGCGGCAGAATTGCCTTTACGGTCTGCGCGACGCCGGACAAGGCAGTTGGCTTCGCTATGGTGTTAAGGGCAGTCGAGGAGCACGGGACGACCGATGTGCCAGTGCCGCCGGGACCACCCTTCTTTCGCTTCAGCGACTGGCAGGAGTCAAGGCGCGCGTTGCTGGACGCCGGGTTCGTCCAACCGGACGTACACGAAATGGACCAGACCCTGGTGCTTCGTGCGCCGGATACACCGTTTCACGCGCTCATGCGCGGTGGCGTCCGAGTTGCCGCGACGCTAAACGCCCAGACGCCGGCCGCGCTGGCGTTGATTGAACGGGCCGTCGCGCGCGACGCAGAGGCATATCGGAACGATGTCGGGGAACTACGGGTTCCCATGCCCTGCGTCTTGGCTTCCGCACTCAAGGCCTAGTCCCACCGAAAAATCGTGCCTCGAGCTAACCACTTTAATTTACAGGGGAGTCTGGCGCGTCATCGGCAGCTACGGTGAGGATGTCTGGTGGCTAACTTTCGCATCGACCAACGTCCGGCAATCGCTGACTAAAATCGATTTCGAATCGAGGAATCGAACACTATCGCGGCAGACAAAATTTTCGTTTGTTGCACAATTGCGGTGCTACACCCTTCGCGTGCCGAGTAATGTCGACAACAATTGGAACCAGAACCAATGCCTGCTGATTCCCTAACGATTGGGTTTGCGCTTTTCGAGAATCGACTGGTCGCCGCAGCATCGCTCACGCGGGGAGACACCGGCCCTTTCTTCTGCCCGGCCTGTCGAGGCAGAGTTTTTGCGCACCTGGGCGATATCTACCGATGGCACTTCAAGCACCAGCGCAAAGCGGCGTGTGCTTCCTCGACTGGACTCACGGCTGCCGAGACAGCGCTACACCTGATGGCCAAACAGATACTCTGCGAAGCGCTCTACATTCGCACGCCCGCCTCTATGCTCCGCGCTGAGACGCGAGCCGGCACACTTGAAGTCTGCGTCGCCCCTGAAGGCAAAGTCGAGTGGACGGAACAAGGTCGGGCCGAAGCGCAGCTCGGTACGCTCAGGCCGGATTTCCTCGCGCATACGACGGAGGGTCCTTTTATTGTCGAGGTGCGCGTTACGCATCGCGTCGATTCAGAAAAGCGCGGCGCCCTTTCCGCGTTGGGCATACCGGCTATTGAACTGGACCTCTCGCGCGAAGAGCGGCTGCAGTCTATCGAAGCCCTGCGACATACGGTCCTTGATGCCCTCCACAACAAGCACTGGCTGGCGCCTCCGCGCCAAGCGGCGGCACAAGCGGAGCTGGACGCCCTGCTATTTGAACAAGCATGCAGGCAACGACAAGCCGAAGCCGCACATACCGACGAGTCCGAAGACCAGGAGCTATTTTCGCTCTGGTCGCAAGAGGACATAGAGTACCGTCATGCACAGCTCGCTGAAGACGAGACGGCTTCCGAACGCGAAGAGCGCTACGCAGCTCAGCGCGCACAGGCCGCCAAGGCAGCGCCCGTTTACCGCGCCGCCACCGTCGAACAAAAGGTAGACTTCCTCGAAGCCAAGCTGCAGCGTTACTGTCAAGACTGGCCGCCTGAATTTCTTGTTGGGGCCGAACTCGGCTTTGAATACGGCGTGCCACCCTACGTTTGGCGTGCCGATGTCTTCCGTCACTTCGCATTGGGCGGTGTCGCCTTGATGGAGCGGCCCGACATTGAAATCGATGCCGTCGTAGCATGGCTTACGCCGCGCTATGACACCGCCCTTACCGACCCTCGGTATATTGCTGAGGCTGTGCGCGCATTCTGCGAGATGCTCGCAGGTGCCGGTTATCTTGCTGCCCGAGACACCGGCTTTGCGGTGATGCGGGATGTACTGCCGCTCAATGTGATGCCGGCTGAAAATTTCTCATGGCGACGCGAGTACCCGTCAGCGATGCTTGTGCAGTGGGCAGCGATTCGGTCCGGCGTGGCGATGCCACTCTGGGTCCAAACGCGCATTGCCTACATCTTTTGCCAACGCGCCCCCTCCCTGTCTGTTCTCGATTTCGCACGGAGCTTGGCTGCCTCACTGGCGCAACCACTCGAGCGTGTTCTGGACTTCCTCCTCGCCTTGGATGTCGCGAAGAGCAGCGGTCCCGGACGGGCGCGAGTTTCCGTCACCCCACTCCATCGGGCTAACGCTGGGCAACCCGCCACTACGCCTCGCACAGGTTAAATCCTCATCGCGTGAATCATCAGTCGTGTGCGTCCAATACTTCAACGCAGCAACCGATGTGGATAACAACTATAGGCCGATTGCGTAACCGCGAATATCGACGCTACGGCAACTTACCTTCCTATAGACCGTTGCAGTGCCGCTGAAGAGCGAATACCTCGCTGACGAACAACGGCGCACTTTTCTGTCCGACTCGGACCAATTCATTACGAAGGCACGACCGCGTAAGGACAGGTCACGACCGGCGAAAAGGACGCCGCGCACAAATCCTGATATCGCTCGCGTCGCGACGCTGTACGAGACTGCCCGAAGGGCGGACAACGCCGGAAGGCGCCACATCCGAAAAATCCAACCTCAGAGTGTCTTCGAATGAAAGCTAGCCCGATACGAATCACCTTGATTGCAACAACGCTAGTCTTCGCAACGGCAGGCACGGCAAACGCCGCAGGCTGCCTCAAGGGCGCGGTGGTAGGCGGGGTCGCTGGGCATTACGCGGGGCACCACGCCGTCGTTGGTGCGGTCGGTGGCTGCATGGTCGGCAGGCACCTTGCGAAGCAGCACGCTCAAGAGCAGGCTCAACAGCAAGCCGCCCAACGTCAAGCAGCGCACGCGCAATAAAACGTCGTCGGCTTGGTGTACCCGGTGGAACCAGAAAATCGCTGGTCCACCGGGCACCTGGTAACTACGTTTAGGTCGTCAACTCGGCGCCAGACTCGACTGTGGCCACCGGAGCGGGCACAGCCACGCTCTTGCGCGGCGCTTTTTCCGCCGGCGCCTTCTTAACCGGAACCTTCGCGCTCGCAGCCTTCTCGGCAACCACTTTCTTCACCGCAACCTTCTTCGTCGGTGCGGTCTTTGTCGCCGCAACCTTCTTGACGACGGCTTTCTTGGCAACTGCCTTTTTGGCCGAAGGTTTCGTCTTGGTCGAAGCACTCACATCGGCCGCCGCACCAGCGCCATCAATCAAAAAACTCGTCCGGTCTTTTGCTGCAGCGAGCCACGCCGGAGCCGGCCCACGTCCGCTCCACGTTGCGCCCGACTTGGGGTCAAGATAGAGCGCCGGCCGCGGTCCTTTCCGTTCGCCTTTGCCCGCAGTTGCACCGGTTGCCTTCGAAGCCTTCTTGGCCACAGTCTTGGCTTTGCTCACAGCACCTGCGCTCGTCGCAACTGTCGCTTCGGCACTACCTGCAATCAGGAATTTGCTTCGGTCCTTGACGTTAGCAAGCCAAGCCGGAGCGCGGCCATGTCCGGTCCATGTCGCGCCTGATTTGGGGTCTTGATACATCGCCGGCTGCGGACCGCGAACATAAGCTCCCACCGACTTCGCCGCCTTGGCAGGCAGCGGCTTCACTGCGGCCGCAGCCGCATCGACCAAGTATTTGTCGCGGTTCTTGGCAGCCGCAATCCACTGTGGCGCGCGCCCGTGCCCGGACCACGTTGCGCCGCTTTTCGGGTCCCGGTATTTGGCAACAGACGTAGCGGGCTTCGCGGCGGTCTTTGCCGCCGCGGGTTTCGCGCGCTGCTTGCCGCCAGCGTGCGCGTCAATGTCAGCGGTGGTCAGGCCGTGTTTTGCCATCAACTCGCGAATCTTTTCGATGACGCCCGACGATTGCTTTGCCATCAGCGCATCCGCCTGTGCCTGCAGTTTTTTCATCTTCGCCTGCACTGCTTCCAAAGTTGTTGCCATCAGGTGACCTCCGTATGATTGTGGCCGCAATATGCCACGTTCGCGCTAGAAAAGGCTAGCGCATTGACTAAAGCGGCGTATCACCAAAAATCACAACACTGCGTCGCCGCGCTCCATACCCGTCACTTCGGTCCGCTCAAGGCTTGTCCTTGCCGCGAACATTACCTGGTGGTTCCCCGCTACTTCCACCGCTCCTCCCTCTGCGTCGGAAGAGAGCGCCGAATCCAACGGCGACAAGCAAGGCCGTCATCAGCCCGGCGCTCATGCCGCTTGCGCTACGGGATTCACTTGCGCTAGAAGGAGCAGAAGCGGCCGTAGGCGAAGAGGCTTGAGTCTCGACAGGCTGCGGAAGCGCCACGCCGGCGGCACTCCCTTGATGCACAAGAGATGCTTCCGATGTCGGCAAGGCGTGGGATGCGGGAAGGGCGATTGCGTCTGAAGTAGGTCCGACAGGGGCCATTGCAGTAGCCGAGGCGATAACCGGAGCCACTGCAGCGCGGGAAGTGGTTTCGACGGACCTGGCTATCACCGCCCACCGAACAAATACGCCGTCGATGCAGTGGACGTCAGTGCAGGCGTTCCGCGATTGCCTCCACCGAGCGAGTTGTGCGGGCGAGAGTTTCCCACTGCTCAGCAGAGCCTGCTGTTGCGCGAAGATATCTTCGTACTCGTTGTTCAGGATGGCGTGGTCGCATATGACGCGCTCAGCCGGTTGTCGCGTGGTTGCACACTGAATATCGTTCGCCCATGCCGCGGTCGAACCAAACGCTGCCATTGACAGCAACAAGACCAAATGTCGTCTCGGATACACCAGTCCTCCTGGAATGTGATTGCCGCTATTACAACTGCTGTCGCCTGTGAGGGAACTCAAGTCTGTGCCTAACGGACTCAAGGGACACATGGCGCCGCTATTGCATCAGCCGTATTAGTTCAGTCGTGGGAAAGGTCTGAACTAACTCGCCTATCGTGAACAGCGGGAGTAGGCACCACGATGAATCCCCCTAGCTCATCGCCGTACGCTTCGACTCTTCCGTCAAGTAGATAATTTGCCGTCAACGCGCACAGCGCCGCATCAACGTCGTCGATAGACCTCAGCGACGTTGTTTCAACTCCCTCATGTTTGAGGATTTCCCGCCGCTGAGTTCCCTTTTTTTTTGCTGACGCGACTTCTTTCCCAAGGTAGGCGCAAGTTATCGCGTGGGGAAACGTCTCGAAACACACTCGGTCACCGATTTCTTCACCATTCTTGAAAAGAGGAAAGTGTGGGGCGAATGCGTCATATACACGCTCGCCGTTGAACATCCACCCGTAGAATCCGCTTTTACTGGACATGGCCATTTCGCGAGTCGGTGTGGCAAACGAAAAGATTCTTTGTTGAGCAAGAGACTTCTCAGCTTTCCTGCCGCCCTCGCCAATTCGCCACCTACAGGGTGCGTCAATGCCCACAGCTGCTACCTCAAATTCGAAGCATTTTTCGAGCATATGCTCCGGCGCTTCTTTGCGGAGGTTGCACACAATTTGGGTACCACGCAGGATAACCAGATGATTCCCCTTCCGTTCTCCGCCAATATCAATCCCAGCTACAGCTCGTTGTGACCTCATAATTCTCCTTCCTTCAACGAAGCGCGCCTACCTTGGTAGCAATAAGCCGCTGTTTAATTCGTCGAGAACACAGCCGCTGCCGTGTCGGCACGCAGTCGGCCGGCCGTGCACAACGAATCCGCGCCCGGGCATCTGCGACAAAGTCTGTCGTCATTCCAGCCCACGATGCCACGAACGGACGGTATAGCGAACCTGCCTTCTTCTGCCGTGCCTCCATCTGGAGGTTACTTGAACCGGAACCCACGACGACAGGCTGAGTTCTGGCCACGCCCCGCTCATCATTGCGACCGAGGCGAGCGCGGCGATTAGAGCCGGCGTGGCGACTACGATTCCGAGTTTCAGGAAGGAAAGCGCACTGACTTCGATGCCGTCACGCCGGAGCGCATTCAACCAGAGAATGGTGGCCAGAGACCCTGTAACCGCCAGGTTCGGACCGAGGTCGACGCCTATCAGGGCTGCGCTTGCAACCTGCGTCGGTGCATGCGCGGTAGCGAGGGCTGAACCGGCGATTAGACCGGCAGGAAGGTTGTTGATGAGATTGCTAGTCAGCGCGACCGCGGCCCCTGACCACCAACCGGCGTGTGTGGCCGAATGCTGGTAAGCGGCGTGCAGGACCTGGGCAAGGCTGTTAATGACGCCGGTTCGCTGAAGCCCCTCAACGAGCACGAAGAGTCCCGCGACAAGCGGGAGCACCGCCCAGGAAATTTCGGCGAGGTGGGCGAAAGGTTTCTTTCGGTTCTCATGGTTGATGTTGACTACAACAAGGCATACAACGACCAGTACGGTCATCAGGCAGGGGTTGAATGCCTGCGCGTTATCGCTTCGGCGATTTCTTCGGCGGCCGGTCGTGCATCCGATGTGGCAGGTCGTTACGGTTGAGAGGAGTTCGCCTTGATTCTGCGCAACACGGATGTTGCGGGCGGACGAGTTTTCGCCGAGCGGATTCGCGAAAAAATCGAAAATCTCCGGTTGCCCCACACGTTCAGTCCATTTGGTTTGGTTACTCTTAGTATCGAGGTCGCCGCGCAACAGCCGACGGACACCACTAAGCCATTGGAACTCGTCGAAACAGGAGACCGGGCTTTATACGCCGCAAAGAAAGCAGGTCGAAATCGCGTTTCATGAGCCGGCAGTAACATACCTCCGCCGGGTCATCTCCTCTGACAGCTACCCGCGCCCCTTAATTCCATTGGATTAAATTCAACGCGAAACGTGAGCGACCGTATTGAGTCCGACAAGGAGAACGTGTCATCGGCCGCCACCATGGCCGCCTCCGCCACCATGCCCCCCTCCGCCACCATGGCCGCCTCCGCCTGCATGCTCGCCGCCGCCTCCATGTCCGCCGTGCCATTCACCATGCCAACGGTCGCCATGCCAGTGATATCCGCCCCAACCTCCGCAGCCGCCCCAATTACTGCAGGTTCTGTACCCCGCGCCGTAGACGGGATAGCCATACACCGAATCGTATGGCTGGGCGCCTCCATATCCTGGTGCGACCGCGCAACCAACCAAGCTCGCTGCCACGCCGAGCAACGCAATCAACTTAATCACGATTTCCTCTCGAATGACGCTGAGGGCGAACCGTGAGAAAAGGCCGGCCGCCGTCGTTGCTAACAACCAAAGTTCGGAAGTGCCTGATGGGCATGCGTACTCTTTCGAATACGCCAGCAGACGGCCGCCCAATCAGCGTTAAATCCTGAAGCGAATAGCTAGGTGTAGGGCCTTAAATTCACTTACTGGGCCTCTTTGGAAGCCTCTTTCACTGCAGCATCTTCGGGATGCGCGATTGCGTAGAGCTCTTTGTTTCTTGCGATGGTGTCAGCGCTCGGAGGATACTCAAACCGCTTGTAGGGCAACAATCCATCTCGCCAGGCCTGAACAAGTTCCTCATGCACCTGCTCCCGGGTCTTGCCCTGGCTGGCCTGCGTTTCTTGCGCCGCCACCAGGCCCGTTGCAGCAAGGGTCACTACACCGAATGCAAATGCTGGCCACTTCATCACGCTCTCCTTGACTCGCCGAAAACAGCCGGAAAGACAAGTATGGAGAGATGTCTCTTGCGTCCGGATGAACGCGAGATTACAAATGAGACATGAACGGGAACACTCATTCCGTCTTGACTGAAGCCCCGATGAGGAGAAAGACGATAAAGCCGACGAAGAAAGTGGCAGTGGCAGCCGTGGTTCCCGGGACGTCGCGACCGGCTTCCAATCCGTCAGGCACATCAGCGGTATAGGGTGAGCGAGAGGCGACAAACGCGGTGAGCGATGCGACTTCCTCGTAGCCGCAGCAAGCGCTTGACGTGCGGCATTTGTACGTCCGTTTTCGTCCATGCTTTCCTATTCGTCCGGAATGCGTCGACCAGGAAGGAAACCTTTCGCGCCGCGGTCATACCGCGGGAACACCGCTAAACTGCGGATTCGTGAACGTGCTCCCGGTTGAGTCGTGGGATTGTTGCGTCTTTTGCATTTCAGAAATGCAGCGCTTATGAAGCGAGTATTGCGCTAAGCTATCCCCGCATCGCAGTCGCCAGTGGCATTGCATCGCTCGTCCGACACGCCCTTACTGCCATCTGGATTTCCATGAAACACGTTCTCAAGAAAGCTCTTGCTGTTCTGCTCGTAGCCGCATTCGCTGCCCCGGCGGTGTCTTTCGCCGACATGCATCGCGACGAAAGACACGCCCCTGTGCGGCATCATTACCAACCTCACCATCATCAGTTTCACCAGCACTACCGCTCGCATAGGTAAGCATCGCGCGCCAGCAACACAGGCTCCGGTAGAGAACGGTTTTCCCTGGATGGGCAAACCGTTTGTTGGCTTTACGATTTATGTCTTGAGCGTGCCTCTTTCTTTCCGGATGTGCCCGCATGTAACTGGTCACGCCCGGCTATTTGTCGTGCGGTTGACCCGTATGACGTCATCCTGAAAAAGCGATGCGCGCCGCACGGGAGCGACCGTGGAGGCGTAGATAACAGAATCGTAATTTGCCGGTCAGCGCATGGTTAGTATTGAACGGTCAAGATTAACTACGGGTTCCGACCTATGGCGGTCCCGCATCGCCACCCCCATTGCGGGTAGAGACATCATGAAACTCGTTGCATGCAACGGACATTTTTAACGAGCCAGGCTGACGGAGCGCAGAGTTTCGCCTTGTCGCTGGTCGACTCGGTGCGCCGCAGAGTCTGGTCACAGGAGATTTAGTATGAAACTAAGTGCCAGCACGTTTGTGCGACTGCGCCGTCTCGCTCCGGTTCTCGATGATGTACTCAACTCGTGCGAAGTCGAGCACGCCGACCAGGCAGTGGACCTTGCTTCACTTGCCCAGCTATGCTCGCAGCTGTTTGACACGTACCACAGCCAACACCCGGGCCAGATTGCGCAGATAGCGCAAGCGCGACTCGAAGCCGTTGAGTTGCTGTAACGCGCAACCTCTGGACTGGCGGCGGGTTCAGGTATGGGCATCAAGGTCGCACCAGACGATTTCTGGACCGGTTACTCCAACCTTGCGTACATTAGCGGTTTCCCATCAGCACGCTAAAGATTGACAAGTCCTTCGTCGACGATATCGAAGAAGACGAAGACACCCGGGCACTCACCCAAGCTGTCGTGTCGCCCGGCAAAGCGTCGCGTCTGGATGTGCTCGCTCCTCGCTTGCGTCGGCGATTCGACAACTGACCTTTCACGAGACAGACAGCGTGAAATCAAATTCTTCAGTATGCTGCCCGATGCGCGTCCGGCAATCGCGGTCCTCGCAGGACCTGCGGGTGCGAGCAGATAACTCCCAAAGCATTAAGAGACAATGAACGCTACAATCCTGAATCCCAGTATCGACCGGGACAAGTTGGAATCCCTCGCTTACTCCAAGGTCACCTGGCGTCTTCTCCCTTTTCTCTTCCTCTGCTACGTGGCAGCGTATCTGGACCGCGTCAACGTTGGCTTCGCCAAACTGCAGATGCTCAACGACCTGAAGTTCAGCGACACAGTCTATGGCCTTGGTGCTGGCATCTTCTTTATCGGTTACTTCTTCTTCGAGGTTCCCAGCAATGTGTTGATGCATCGCTTCGGCGCCCGCTTGTGGATAAGCCGAATCATGATTACATGGGCGGTTATTTCGTCCGCCACGCTTTACGTGTCAACGCCAACCTCGTTTTATATATTGCGCTTTTTGCTTGGCATTGCCGAAGCCGGCTTCTTCCCCGGTATCGTTCTCTACCTGACCTACTGGTATCCGGCCGAGCGCCGCAGTCGTGTCAATGCGCTTTTCATGATGGGCATCCCCGTTGCAGGGGTCATCGGCGGCCCGCTGTCGGGCTGGATTATGCAGGCATTCAATGGCGTTCATGGCCTCGCAAACTGGCAATGGCTCTTCCTGCTGGAAGCCATCCCCTCCATCGTTCTTGGCGTCATCACGCTCATCTATCTGCCGAATGGGATTCGCGCCGCAAAGTGGCTCACGGAGCCGGAGAAGAAGCTTCTTGAGGAGAAGATTGCGCAGGACGGTGCTGGAAAGCTGCACGCCACAGTAGGAAGTGTCCTCGGCAACGGCCGCGTGTGGTTCATGGCCGCCATCTACTTCTGCTGCATGATGGGTCTCTATGGCGTGGGCTTCTATTTGCCGACGCTCATCAAGGCTGCCGGAGTGAAGGATGTGCTCGACGTTGGCATGCTGACCGCCATTCCTTACGGATGCGCGATTGTTGCCATGCTTCTGATTGCGCGAAGTGCGGACAGGCTGCGCGAGCGCCGCTGGCATTTTGCGGCCGCCGGCCTCATGGCAAGCGTGGGCCTCCTGCTTGCAACGGTCTTTGGTTCGAATGTTGAACTTGCGATGATTGCCCTGTCGCTCGGAACGGCGGGCGTACTCGCAACGATGCCAGTCTTCTGGGCGTGGCCGAGCGCCATGCTTGGCGGAAGCGCAGCGGCTGCGGGCATCGGGCTAATTAACTCGGTGGGCAACCTCGCCGGCTTCGTCAGTCCGACCATCGTCGGCTGGATGAAAGATGTGACGAACAGCACCAACGCAGGCATATACGTCATCGCCGCAGCCCTCTTCGCTGGCGCGTGCCTCGCGTTCCTTCAGCCGCGTGAAGTCCAGACTCGATAGACACTGACACTCATAATGAGCAAATCGGCAAAGTCGAGTTCCTGTTCACTGTCGAAATATCGCCGGCCGGTCTCCGCGTCGCGCCAGCGTGGCCCGAAAAGCGACAAGCAGACGCCATGAGCCTGCCGGGAATGGCGCGCTTTGGCGAAGGGACGTCATTGTCCCGAGAAGAATTCTCGTCTGCTATGCAGAGTATCGACCGCGTGAGCAAGGATAAGAACTGTCGCCACGGCTATGAGTTCATAGGTTGCCGAATGTTCTGTATCAATCCAGACGCCCAAATACAACATTGAAGAACCGGTTTCTTGATTCTCCAATCAGAACCGCCGCATTCGCTTGCTCCTGCGTTTCCCGGGATGCGGCAGCCACCGTTTCGGGCCGGTATGAAAGCAGCGCGGGAACGTTCACGTCCTCATCGATTTCCGGCCAGAACAACTGCTGTCGGTCCAGCGAAATGGCAAAATGCTCGCGTTCCGTTGCCGTCGCCACCTTCAGAACAGGAAACCAGTTCAGTGGGAATCGCACGGCCTGACCGTCGGACAGGTTGAGAAACAGATGTGTATTGTCGAAACGCAGGTCAACTACGACGCCGTGCATGGTCACCTCCTGAGCGGGAAGCATCTGAACGACAGACTGTCACAGGTTGCGCTCAACAAAAAACGCCGACAAGTAAGTTGCCCCCCGGCATCGGGATTGAAGTGGGGTGTCCTCTTCACCTTGGGGGCAACCCATTGATGGCGATAGCAACGCCGCCCCCTCGAAGCTCTCGCAATGGCCCCACTTCTGCCGCCGCCGGCTCGGGAACACCGCTTGCGCGCCACTGGTGTACCTTTTTCGAAGGAGGTAAATCATGGGCTCAATCAACCCGCAAAGTGGCACCCAACTCGGAGCCGGCATCGTCGGCGGTGGTATGGGCGAGGGGCCGGGGCCGGATGTCATGGCCGCAGCAACGCTCGATGGAAACAAGGTCGTGTCCTCTGATGGCGAACACGTGGGGAAGATTTCGGACATCATGCTGGACGTCCGGAACGGACGCATCGCCTATGCAGTGCTTTCTGAGGGAGGCTTCCTCGGAATGGGTTCTAATCTGCACGCCATCCCGTGGAGTGCATTAACTCTCGACACGGACGAGAAGTGCTTCGTCGTGGACATTGCCGCACAGCGCCTCAAGGACGACCCGGGTTTCGACAAGGACCACTGGCCGACGATGGCGGATGCGAAGTGGGGAGAGTCAACGTACAGCTACTATAACCGGCAGCCGTACTGGTTAGCGACCCATGAAGTGGTGGAAAACGACCCCGCCGTCCGGCTAGAAGCGCTGGACAGTGACCCAGTCGTCCGGCCTAGAGAGCACTGAAAACACTACTATG
>CABFVV010000049.1_pt1 | contig 72250 bp, 70 predicted proteins | sample 8864751 | NCBI WGS metagenome assembly CABFVV01 (sample SAMEA5735770, study PRJEB23740) | soil metagenome | biome: forest; feature: forest soil; material: soil | place: USA | collected 2013-10-13 | depth 0.1 m | reverse complement strand
CGCTATCTCGCGTACCGACTTGTTCTGGCGGTGGAACATCCGCCGCACCTTGCCAATCATCGTCATCGGGATCATCCCCAAACACCCTGCCAGAAAAACTAGCAGGATAGGTTGATTGCCCGGCTCAATTTTCAGTCGGCGCGATCCCTACATGTGGCTGAATTTTCGGTCGGCGTAAACAATCGTAGGCGCGGATCTGGCCTTGAGCCACCACTTGTTGAAGACTGGAAAGGAGGCTTCTTGCCTCAGACATCGACAATCCGGAGTCAGCCGGGGTCGCTCCTTCGAGCGGGCGCTGAAACCTCGCCAACGGCACATTCTCGTCGGCACCATCCCGCTGCAGGTAAATCGTCCAGTGCATATCCATCCGTCACCTCGCTGAACGGGTGTCGAAGGTAGCTTAGGGCAAAACGCCGCGCTCCCCCACTTTTCGTCCACTCCCTGGATTGTTCGACGTGATCTCGTAGTTGATCGGCACGGCAACGTTTTCCCGCTCCGTTCGAAACGTCACGATCGGGTTGTGCATTGAAGGAGGCACGGTGACGAACATATGGTGCACAAGATCCATTGGATGCCGGGGTCGAAATCGCGTTCTCAGATAAGTCTCCGTTGTGACGATAACCAGAGGCAGGCGCTGGAGAAGCCGGGTCACGGCCAGATCCGTCGCGAGCATGAAAGGCAGGACGATACCAAGATCGTAGCCGTCGGCTGTCAGATCAACTGGCCGCTCGGTGAGCGTGACATCCAGCGCGATCCTCGGATGCTTGCGTTTGAACGATGCAACCAGTGGTGCGAGCCATGTCAGCGTGGCAGTCGTATGGGCGACCAACCGAAGTACGCCGGCTGGCACGCGGCCATGATTCGCGGCGTCGGCTTCCAGGCAGTCGAGATCGTCGAGGATGCGGCAACACCCGTCGTAAAAGCGCTCCGCAACCTCTGTCAGCGAAAACTGGCGGGTGGAGCGATGGAACAGGCGGGAGCTCAGGCGGTCTTCCAAAGAAGCGATCGCGCGAGAGACCGCCGACGGCGATATGCCCAAAATTTCCCCCGCACGCCTAAAGTTTTTGACCTCGACGATAGTGCGAAACAGACGCAAGCTTTCGATGTATTCCATTGGGACGTCCTGTCTGAGCCGGCAACGGCTCAGTGCGTCTGCTGGTTGCTGTTTCCAACCAGGCGCTCGAGCTCGAGCAGGGCGTCGCCGAGCGCGTCGATCGCGCCATTGGCTGTTGTGGCTGTCGCGGCACTGCGCAATGCATGCTGCACGATGTCGTGCACGGCATGGGGTTTCGGTTGCACGCCTTGAGGTCTGGATTGTTGCGCCATAGGAGATCCTGCGAAAAATTTAACTTGCGTCCCACGAACGGTCTGGCCGTCGCCGACGTTCGGCGTCAGGCATTTGTGGCATTAAACTCATAACTGATGAAAATGTCAACTAATGCATGTGAAGCATACGCAACACGCCAGACGGAACAAGCCGCCTCGAGAGGTTCAATGTCAGTCGTTAGAAATGTTCAGTGTTGACCAAATAAGCAAAAGTGATAACAATGTCATTAATGGTGCGGGCCGACCGGCCCGCACCGCGACATCCCAATGCGGGCATCCTCAATTTATTCACCATACGTTGCACTCGTGACTTTGCACCATCGCCACGCCTTGCTATGGGGCGCGGTCGTCTTGACGGCTGGCGTCCTGCTTTGGATCTTGCGCCCGGTCCTTACGCCGTTCCTGCTCGGCGGGCTCATCGCATATGTCCTTCAACCGGGCGTGGAGTGCCTGGTGCGCCATCGCACGCCCCGCGGTCTTGCCGCGCTCCTGATGATGCTTCTGTCCGGTGTGATGGCCACGCTGCTCGTTTTGCTCGTGTTTGCCGTGATCCATCAGGAGGGGCCTCAACTGATCGTGCGGATTCCTGCTCTGGCAGCGGCCCTTAACGCGTGGTTACAACCCAAACTGGCCTTGCTGGGCCTAAGCTATTCATTCGATTTGAGCCATGTCCGCGAGATGTTGACGACGGACCTCAAGGTGAGCGAACAGGCCATTGCAGTGGCTGCGTGGCAGTCACTGCGCACGAGCGGCAACATGATGGTTACTGTCGTGGGCAACATCGTGCTGGTGCCGCTTGTCCTGTTCTATCTGCTTTATGACAGGCATGAGGCATTTGCTCGCCTTGAAAGCTTCGTGCCGCGACCCTGGCTGGGCAAAACGCGAAAGTTCCTGACAGACATAGACCAGATGCTGTCGCAATACCTGCGCGGCCAACTGCTCGTAATGGGGGCGCTCGCTACGTTTTATCCAATCGCTTTGACGGTCGCGGGCTTCGAGATCGCGTTGCCCGTCGGTCTCTTTACCGGGCTCGCCGTGTTCATTCCGTACATCGGATTCGCGACCGGACTGGCGCTCGCGCTTCTTGCCGCGCTGCTGCAATTCGGTAGCTGGTATGGCGTTGGCGCGGTGGTGGTCGTGTACGGCATCGGCCAGATTCTCGAAAGTTTCATTCTCACGCCACGCCTCGTCGGCGAGCGCATTGGCCTGCACCCGCTCGCTGTGATTTTCGGCTTGCTCGCATTCGACCAGCTTTTCGGTTTCTTTGGAGTCCTGCTCGCGCTTCCAGCCAGCGCGATTCTGGCTGCGGGCCTGCGCGCACTCCGTGGCCGCTATCTGGCGAGCGATTTTTACGGGGGGTAGCAGGGATGGGTCAGGGGGCGCGCGATTTTGCCCTGCAAACCCTGGTTTCCAATCTGCCCGTGGGTAACGGCAGGTGCGCGATTCTTTCTGCCTCTGCGCGTTTGAGTCCAAGCACCTGCAGCACGACCGCCGCCACCCGTTCCGCGAAGTTCTGTTCGCCGACGCCTGACGCTTTTTGCCGCCGGACCGTCGGCGTCACCGATACGGCAAAGTGCAACTCGGCGGCGATCGCCGCGAAGATGATGCCCGTGACCGACACAACGCACATCAAGTGGTCAGGGACGACAAAGCGCTTCGCAGAAATGCCTCTTTGGCTGTCGCGCAGCAATCGTTGGCCGAGCCCCCAGCCCAGCGCATGCGCCGAAAATCCCTCGCGGATCAGAAGCCGTCCCCATACCGGTTCACGGCGTGCGCGCATCAGCGTGTGGCGCACTGAGACGGCGACTATTTCGGCCGGGTCGGACAGGTCGCAGGCGAGTTGGTCGAGCGTATCGGCGAATTCCTCGAACACCCATTCGACGAGCGCCGTGAAGATGCCTTCCTTCGACCCGAAGTGGTTGTAGAACGAGCCGAAACCGACGTCGGCGGCCTCGGTAATGTCGTTGATAGCCACCGAATCCATTCCTCTTTCCGCCATCAGCCTCAGTGCGGCGTCGAGCAGGCGGGCGCGGGTTTCGCGCTTGCGGCGGGCGCCGCGCGGTTGGCGCCCTTCGACCGCTTGGGCCGGGCCGCTCAAGGTCTGCGCGCGCTGCCGGTTTGCACGGGGGTTCGGGATATCAGGCATCTCGGCTCCAGGTCTTGGTATCGTCATATTTTAGAATTACGCGTCATGGTTGACAATATAATCATGTATGGGTCTAATGTCACCTTCGCCGGAGAATCGGCGGCTGCGTAGACGAAATGAGAAGCGACGGTATCCACCCGCGTGCGATGAAGAAGTATGAAGAAGTATGAAGAGTTGCAAGCGGTTCGTATCAGAAGGGGCAAGTAGGAATGCTAAGTTAAAGGCGCACAGGATTGTCCTTGGCGCATCGAGCAAGAGCATGCCGCCGGACGCACCGTGTCTTCCTATGCCTCGCCTATTTTTTATTGCTGGACCATCACCTGCCTTGTAAACATCGTGAAACTATCCGGTCTTAACGCGCGGACATTGGCGCGTCCCTTCCTTTCTTCCATCGCCCGCCCACCATTCAGAGGGCGTCTGCTCGTTGCGGCTTGTGGGGCGATTCTGCTCTCGGCCTGCCACCGCGGTGAAGTCGCGCCTCCGGAACCCAAACCGGTTGTCGCGCTCGCCGTTCATCCCGACGCAAGCACGCCGACTGCCTCATTGCCGGCTCAAGTGGAGGCGCGCTACTCCACACCGCTGTCGTTCCGCGTGGGCGGCAAGGTTATCGAGCGAAAGGTTCATCTGGGCGACACCGTCAAGGCGGGGCAAATCGTGGCGCTGCTCGACCCTACCGATCTGCGCAACAACCTCGTTAACGCCCGCGCGCAGCTGGATGCTGCCGAACATCGTCTCGTGTACGCGAAGCAGCAGCTCGATCGCGACCAGGCCCAGATCCAGGCGCATCTGATTGCACCGGCGCAGATGGAACAGACCGAAGACGCTTACGCCACGGCGCTTGCGCAGCGTGACTCGGAACTCGCGCAAATGGCGCTCGCCACCGATCACCTGCGTTACGCCACGCTGACCGCGGATCACGACGGAGTCATCAAGTCGGAAGATGCGGATACCGGCCAGAACGTTCAGGCGGATCAGGCGGTTTATCACATCGACTGGACGGGCAGCGTGGACATTGTCTGCGACGCGCCGGAGCAGGCGCTTGGCGCGTTGACCGTCGGCAGCAAGGCGCGCGTGAGCCTGTCCGCGCTGCCCGGCAAAAGCTTCGAGGCGAGCGTGCGCGAGGTATCGCCCGCGGCCGACCCGCAAAGCCGCACGTGGCGCGTGAAGCTCACGCTAGCCGCGCCGGGCGAGGACGTGCGCGTCGGCATGACGGCCAATGTCGCGTTCGATGCCACCAGCGACCCGGCGCAGGCGGCGCCGTTCTCGCTGCCTGTAACGGCGCTCTTCCACAAGGGCGAGAACCCTGCTGTATGGGTGGTGCGCGCCGGTAGCGACACCCTCGAACTGCGCACGGTCAGCATCGTGCGCTACGGCGAGCGGACCGTTTCCGTCGTTGGCGGACTCCACGCCGGCGACCGTGTCGTGATGCAAGGCGTTCACGCGGTGAGCGCGAACCAGCACGTGCAGGTCGTGGCACCGCTGCATCCGGAGGACTTTTCGTCATGAACGCCCGCGACCGTGAAGCCGCGCACGACAGCGCGCCCGTCATCCCGCCTAGCGCCGAGGCACCCAGCGAAGGCGGTTTCAATCTGTCCGCGTGGGCGTTGCGCCATCAGCAGCTCGTCATCTTTCTGATCGGGCTTGCGACGCTGTTCGGCGTGATCGGCTATACGAAGCTTGCACAGTCGGAAGACCCGCCGTTCACGTTCCGTACCATGGTGGTCAAGACCTACTGGCCGGGCGCGACCGCCCGCGAGGTACAGGAACAGATCACGGACCGGATCGGCCGTCAGTTGCAGGCCGCGCCGTACGTCGACAACATCAAGAGCTACTCGCGGCCCGGCGAGTCGATGATTTTCTTCGCCATGAAGGACTCGGCGCCGGTCAAGGAGGTCCCCGAGACCTGGTACCAGGTGCGCAAGAAAGTGGGCGACATCGCCGCGACACTGCCCAGGGGAACGGTTGGACCGTTCTTCAACGACGAGTTCGGCGACGTCTACACGAACATTTATGCGCTCGAAGGCGACGGCTATACGCCCGCGCAACTGCACGACTACGCGGATCAGTTGCGCACGGTGCTGCTGCATGTGCCGGGTGTCGCCAAGGTCGACTACTTTGGCGACCCGGACCAGCACGTCTTCATCGAAATATCGAATGCGCAACTGACCCGGCTTGCCATCACGCCGCAGCAGCTCGCGCAGGCCATCGACGCACAGAACTCCGTAGCGCCGGTCGGCACCATCACCACGGCGGACGACCGGGTCTTCGTGCGCCCGAGCGGCGCGTTCAAGGACGTGCAGGCGCTTGCGGACACACTCCTTACCGTGAACAGGCGCACGTTCCGGCTCGGCGACATCGCAAAGATCACGCGTGGCTACGACGATCCGCCCGTCACCGAGATGCGTGTCGGCGGGCAGGCGGTGCTGGGTATTGGCGTGACGATGCAAAAGGGCGGCGACGTGGTCAGCCTCGGCAAGGCACTCGACGCCAAGGCCACCGAACTGCAGGCTAGCCTGCCGGCAGGGCTTAAGCTCGCTTCGGTATCGAGCATGCCGCATGCCGTCAAGCATTCGGTGGACGAGTTCGTCCGGTCGGTGGGTGAAGCGGTAGCGATCGTGCTGGTCGTGAGCCTTGTTTCACTCGGCCTGCGTACCGGCATGGTCGTCGTGATCTCCATTCCGATCGTGCTCGCCGTGACCGCGTTATGCATGCATGTATTCAATATCGGGCTGGACAAGGTCTCGCTCGGCACGCTGGTGCTCGCGCTGGGCTTGCTTGTCGACGACGCGATCATTGCCGTCGAAATGATGGCCGTGAAGCTGGAGCAGGGCTGGAGCCGCATGCGCGCCGCGGCCTTCGCGTATTCGAGCACGGCCTTTCCTATGCTGACGGGCACCCTCGTCACGGTTTCCGGTTTCCTGCCGATTGCGCTCGCGAAATCGAGCACGGGAGAATACACACGCTCGATTTTCGAAGTGTCGGCCATTGCGCTGATCGTGTCGTGGTTCGCGGCAGTCGTGCTCGTTCCGTTGCTGGGTTTTCACATGCTGCCCGAGCGTAAAGGCCACGCCGGCGGCCACCATCACGGGCACGACGTTTACAACACCGGCTTCTATCAGCGCCTTTCGGGTTGGGTATCGTGGTGTATCGAGCGTCGTTGGGCCGTGCTTGGCGTCACCGCAGTGCTTTTCGTGATCGCGATGGCAGCGTTCACGCGCGTGCCGCAGCAGTTTTTTCCGAACTCGGAACGGCCCGAACTGCTCGTCGACCTGCGGCTGCCGGAAGGCGCTTCGTTCGAGGCGACACTGCGGGAAACGAAGCGTCTTGAAACGGCGCTCAACGGCAAGCGGGAAATCGACCACTTCGTCGACTTCGTGGGCACCGGCGCGCCGCGCTTCTATTTGCCGCTCGATCAGCAATTGCAGCAGCCCAACTTCGCGCAATTCGTGATCACCGCAAAGAGTGTCGAAGATCGCGACGAGTTGATGCACTGGCTCGATGCCAGACTCGAGAAGGATTTCTCCGGCGTACGGGCGCGCGTGGCGCGGCTTGAGAACGGTCCGCCGGTGGGTTTCCCGATCAAGTTCCGGGTGAGCGGCAGCGATATCGCGACCGTGCGCTCCATTGCCCAAACGGTAGCCGACAAGGTCCGTGCCGATTCCCGCACGCGCAACGTCCAGTTCGATTGGGACGAGCCGGCGGAACGGTCGATCTCGTTCGAAGTCGATCAGAATCGGGCGCGCCAGCTCGGTGTCACGTCGGAGGACGTATCGAACTTCCTGGCCATGACGCTCTCGGGCTACACGGTCACGCAGTTCCGTGAGCGAGACAAGCTGATCAACGTCGATCTGCGTGCGCCGAAGGGCGAGCGCGTCGATCCCTCAAAGCTCACCAGCCTCGCGGTGCCGACTCCGAACGGCCCGGTTCCGCTGGGTTCCCTCGGACACATCAAGGACACGCTCGAATACGGCGTGATCTGGCAGCGCGACCGGCAGCCGACGATCACGGTACAGGCCGACATTCGGGGCGACGCGCAGGGTATCGACGTGACCCGCGATATCGAGCACGCGCTTGCCGGCGAGCAGGCCAGATTGCCGGTGGGTTATCGCATCGAAGTGGGCGGCGCGGTTGAAGAAAGCGTGAAAGGCCAGACCTCGATCAACGCCGAGATGCCGCTCATGATCATCGCCGTTCTGACCTTGCTCATGATCCAGCTGAAGAGCTTCTTGCGGACCTTTATCGTCGTGTTGACCGCACCGCTCGGGCTGATCGGCGTCGTGGCTGCGCTGCTGCTGTTCGGCAAGCCCTTCGGCTTTGTCGCGTTGCTGGGCGTGATCGCGATGTTCGGCATCATCATGCGCAACTCCGTGATCCTGGTCGACCAGATCGACCAGGACATCGCGGCGGGGCATGGGCGCTTCGACGCGATTATCGGTGCGACCGTGCGGCGCTTCCGCCCGATCATGCTGACGGCCGCCGCCGCCGTGCTCGCCCTGATTCCGCTTCTGCGCTCGGCGTTCTTCGGGCCCATGGCGACCGCGTTGATGGGCGGGATCACGATCGCCACTTTACTGACGGTGTTCTTCCTGCCGGCTCTCTATGCGACGTGCTTCAGGGTCCGGCGTGACGAGCGCGGGATGCAGCCGGTCGTCGTCGAGCACACGGAGATTTGAAGATGAAGTTTGCCCATAAGACATCCGTTGTCGCCGTCGCCATGGCGCTCGCGCTAACGGCCTGCTCGTTCGGCCCCAGCGGCGAACCTCCGGCGATGCCTTCGCCGGTCCATTACGGCGCACAGGCGCAGCCGTCCCGGACGGTGGCGGCAAATGGCGTCGCCCAGCAGTTCGATATCGGCTCGACGGCGGTACCGCAATGGTGGCGGCTGTACCGGTCCGACGCGCTCGATGCGCTGGTCGAGGAAGGTCTGCGCAACAGCCCGACGCTTGCGGCGACGCAGCGCACGCTTTCGGCCGCGCAGCAGGAATTGCGCGCGCAGGTCGGTTCGTCCACGCTGCCTTCGATCGACGGGGCCGCCCAGGTCGAGCGGGCGCGCTCACCGGTCGTGCCCGGCGTGGGTCCCACCGAGGTGCGGTACAACTTTTTCGCCGGGCAGATTCAGGCGCACTACACCTTCGACCTTTTCGGTGCGACGCGCTACGCCAACGCGGCGGCTGCCGCCCGTGTGAACGTGCAGGGCTATGAACTCGAAGCGGCCCGGTGTGCGCTCGCCGCGAACATCGTCGGCGCGGCGATCAATGTGGCGGCGCTCGATCGTCAGATCGCTCTCACCGAACGGCTCGTTGCCGTGGCGAGCGAAACGGCGAATGAGGACCAGCAACGGTACACGCTCGGATCGCTCTCGCACGTGCAGGCGCTGAACTCGAAGGACGACGCGGAGTCGATTGCGGCCAGTCTGCCACCCTTGCGGCAGCAGCGCGCCACAGCCATCCACGCGCTGGCGGTGCTGATGGGCCGTACGCCGGACGACGCACCGGTGGTTCCCGATCTCGACAGCCTGTCTTTGCCCGACCACGTGCCGGTCGCCGTGCCATCGGATCTTTTGCGTTCGCGCCCTGACATTCTGGCGGCCGACGCCGCGGTGAAGGCGGCCGCGGCCGACGTCGGCGCCGCGACCGCGCAACTCTTTCCGAGCCTGTCATTGACGGCCTCGATGGGCCGCGGCGGCTTTAGCTGGCCGACGCTGCTCTCTGGCGCGGGCGGACTGTGGGCGATCGGGGCGGGCCTGTCGCAACCGATCTTCCATGGCGGGGCGCTGTTCGCGCAACGCAGGGCCTCGATCGATACCTACGATGCCGCGGTTCTGCACTACAAGTCGACGGTTCTGTCGGCATTCCAGGATGTGGCGGATTCGCTTGCCGCGCTGGATAACGACGCGCAGTCGCTGGCGTCTAGCGAACGAGCCGCGCAGGCGGCCCGTGCGGCCTTCGACGAAACCGCGTCGCGCGCCCGTCTCGGCTCGTTGCCGTCCACGGCGCAGCATGCCAGCGAGCAGCGATTTCTCACTGCGCAACTGGGCGCCGTGCGTGCCGGAAGCCAGCGCATGACCGATACCGTCGCACTGTTCCAGGCGATGGGCGAATTGCCGTCCGCCCAGCAGCACGTTACGTCAAAAGAGTGACGTCGCCCCGCATGGAACATCGGAACCTGATTGCCTGCCACGAGTGTGATCTGCTTTTCCGCAAGCCGCCGCGCCTGGGTGGGCTGGTTGCACGGTGTCAGCGGTGCGGTGCGGGTTTCAAAGGCCTGCATCGCAGCGGTTTGTCGCTCGAGGCGATGTGCGCTTTGACCGTCGCGGCGTTGATTACTTTCGTTATTGCCCAGGCGTTCCCGGTACTACGGCTGGAGACAAACGGGATCGGCTCGCAGACCACGCTGTTTGGTGCAGTGCAATCGCTGTGGGGCGAACACATGCGTGTTGTCGCAAGCATGGTGTTCTGTTCGTCGATGCTGTTTCCGCTGACGGAGTTGCTGGCCTTTCTTTACGTGCTGGTACCCGTTCTGGTGGGCAAACGGCCAGCTGGCTTCAACCGGGTCGTTCGTCTCGTTCAATTCGTTCGGCCGTGGGGGATGATCGAAGTCTTCATGCTCGGGGTGCTCATCACGATCGTGAAAATGGTGAGCATCGCGCAGGTGATTCCTGGACCGGGCCTGTTTGCATTCGGCGCATTGACCGTGATGTTGGCCATCGTTGCTGCGTTCGACCCTGCCGTGTTGTGGGAGGTTTGCGACGAAATGAAGGTATTTCGGCCCGCGGACGTTCCCCGGCCAAGCGTCAGTGGCGGCCGCTTTGAGCCGGGTGACGCCTCCGGCTCGCCGGAAACAGGAGCCACGGGTTGGCTCACGGCAAGACATGCAGGACTTCTGGCGTGTCATACCTGCGGTCTGGTTCAAACGGCGATCGCACATCAGCCGCACCAGCACTGTTCTCGATGTGACTCGCCGCTGCACGAGCGCCGTCCGGAGAGTGTGACGCGTTCGCTGAGTCTGCTTGTCGCCGCAGCGATCGCCTATATTCCGGCGAATCTTTTGCCGATCATGCATGCGTCGTCGCTCGGCCGTTCGGAGGACGACACGATTCTCGGCGGTGTCGGCTACTTCTGGAGTTCGGGAGACTGGCCGCTCGCGGTCGTTATCTTCGTGGCGAGCGTCATGGTGCCGATGCTCAAACTCACGGTTCTCGCGCTGCTGACCTTGACTGCCCGGCGGGATTCGGACTGGCGGCCGCTCGAACGCGCGAGGCTGTTTCGTATCGTCGAGCGTGTTGGCCGGTGGTCGATGCTCGATGTCTTCGTTGTTGCACTCACGGTTGCCCTGGTGCACTTCGGCTCCTTCGCCTTCATTACCGCGGGTCCGGGCGCGCTCGCTTTCGGGGCCGTCGTGATCCTCACCATGCTGGCATCGCATCAGTTCGACCCGCGGCTCACCTGGGACAACGTCCGTTGCGCACAGCCGCATCCTGACGATGCCGAGTCCGCACGGGTTCATAGCTCTGTCGCATCCATAAACTCAAATCAGCAAACACTATCCACTAGCGATGCATCTTCCTGATCTACCCCCTCCCGATATCAAACCGCGAAAACGCTGGCTTCCCTCCCTGATCTGGTTAGTTCCGCTGATCTCGGCGTTGATCGGCATTGCGCTAGTGGCCCGATCCGTTTCAGAAAAAGGGCCGACGGTCACGGTTTCGTTCAATAACGCAGACGGAATGGAGGCAGGCAAAACGAAGGTCAAGTACAAGGATGTCGAAATCGGCTCCGTGCAGGCCATTACGCTAACGAAAAATCTCCAGCAAGTGATGGTGAAAATTCAACTCACCAGGGAGGCGGAAAAATTCGCAACACAAGGCACGCGTTTCTGGGTAGTTCGCCCGCGCGTGGGGGCCAACGGCATTTCGGGCCTCGGTACCTTGCTTTCCGGCGCGTACATCGGCGTCGACATCGGGCAATCGTCAGAAAAACGGACGGAGTTTGTCGGACTCGAGAATCCTCCCATCGTCACCAGCGGCCAACCGGGGCACCAGTATACGTTGCGAGGGGATTCGCTGGGGTCGGTCGATATCGGTGCACCTGTCTTTTACCGTCGTGTGCAGGTGGGCCAGGTGGTCGGCTTTTCACTCGACCCGCACGGCTCGGGCGTGATCGTGAACGTCTTTGTCAATGCGCCGTTCGACCAGTATGTCGGGACGAACACCCGGTGGTGGCATGCGAGCGGTGTCGATCTTCGGCTCGACTCGAGCGGGCTCAAGATCAACACACAGTCGCTGGCGACAGTGGTTGTGGGAGGTCTCGCGTTTCAGTCACCGCCGGGTCAGGACGCCGGACAACAGGCCGTTGACAAGGCGGTATTTCGACTCGCGGCGGACGAGTCGGACGCGATGCGCGAGCCGGACGGACAACCCCTCAATGTGGTGATGCGATTCAACCAGTCGCTGCGCGGATTGTCCGTTGGTGCACCTGTGGACCTGCGCGGAATCGCGTTGGGGCAGGTGACGGAGATCGGTATTGAATACAGCGAAATGGACAAGAGTTTCAGCATGAAGGTCTCGATGGCACTTTATCCCGACAGGCTCAGCCGGCGCAGCAGCGAGGCGCTACCGGCCCCCAACACGCCAGGCGGGCATGAGCTGCTTCAGCACCTCGTGATGGAAGGGTTGCGTGGCCAGTTGCGAACCGGCAACCTCCTGACCGGTCAGTTGTACGTCGCGCTGGACATGTTCCCGAAAGCCCCGCGGGCGACCGTGGATGTGCATCAGAATCCGATCGAGCTGCCGACCGTGCCGAACACGCTCGACGAACTGCAGGTGCAGATTGCGGACATTGCCAGGAAACTGAATCAGGTCCCGTTCGACAAGATTGGCGCCAACCTCAATGGCGCGCTGGAAAACGCTAACAAGCTGTTCGGTCATCTGGATACGGAGGTCGTTCCACAGGCTCGGGACACGTTGGCGGCAGCGCAGCGGACTTTCGGCACCGCTGAGGTGACGCTTCAGCAGGCGGCGCCGTTGCAATCGGACGTCCAGGATGCGATGCAGGAACTGACCCGTACCCTGCAGTCTCTCAATGCGCTCGCGGACTATCTGGAACGCCATCCCCAGGCACTTCTGTTCGGCAAGAAAGGAGACCGGCCTTGATTTTCCTTCAGTCTTTTTCGTTGCGCGCTTTCGTTCGTGTGGCCGCGGGCATCAGTCTCGCCGTTCTGGCGGCGTGTGGTTCTCCGCCAAGCCGGTTCTACACGCTTGCCTCCGGCGGCGGTTCGGCCACGGCGAATCGCACGGTAAGCCCCGCCGTTCTGATCGACATGCGCCCCGTTACCGTGCCTTCCGCGCTGGCGAGGAGCCAGCTCGTCATTCAGGTGAACGCCACTCAGGTCAAGGTGCTGGAGGACGATCGCTGGGCGTCGCCGCTGCCGGATGAAATCCGCACCGCAGTGCTGGCAACGGTGACCCGGCAATCGGGCGCGGTCGACGTGCACGGGATGGCGCGCACGGACGAGGTTCCGCTGTACCGCATTTCGGTGCAAGTGCAGCGCTTTGAGACGTGGCCTGGGTCGCACGTACTGATTGAAGCTGTATGGAGCATACAGCCGTCAAATGGTCAGGAAACGATGACCTGCCACAGCATAGCCAGCCAGCCGGTCTCGCTTGGCTATGATGCAATCGCGGATGGTGACCGGCAGGCATTGCAACGAATCGCCACGGAGATTGCGCGGGGCCTCCGCGAGCTTGCCAGGAGGTCGGAATTGCACGGGAGCCCGCAAGCGGTGACCCGTCCGGTATCCTGCCCGCAAATGGTCTACGCTGAGGCGGGGATCGGGGTGACCCGAAGCCCCTGACGGTCCTTTTCGCGTCCGCCTTATTCCGCCTCGACTTCTGCCTCGATGAGCGGCAATGCTCGCGTCGAAATCTTCTCGGCCTCCGCGCGCTTGAGCCCGAGTGTTTGCAGAAGCGTTGCTGCCGTACGCTCGGCGAAATGCTCTCCGCTGAAGCCGAGCTCGTCGAGCAGGTCTGCCGCCGGCGCGCCCGGCGCGACGAAATTCAGCTCGGCCGCAATTGCCGCGAGCACCGTGCCGCCCACCGAAAGAAAGCCGATGAAGGGGTCAGCGACCACAAAGCGCTTGGCGGCGATGCCGTTTCCGATATCCCGCAGCAGCCGCTGGCCCAGCCCACGGCTCAGGATGTGCGCCGAAAAACCTTCCCGTATCAGGAAGCGTCCCCAAACGGGATCGCGCCGCGCACGCATCAGGGTATGGCGCACCGAGACGGCAATCACCTCGGCCGGGTCGGACAGGCCGCCGGTGAGGCGATCGAGCATGTCGGCGAATTCCTCGAACACGTTGCTGACGAGCGTCGCGTAGATGGCTTCTTTCGACTCGAAGTGGTTATAGAACGAGCCGTAGCCGGTGTCGGCGGCCTCAGTGATTTCGTTGATCGCCACGCCCTCCATGCCCTTTTCCGCCATGAGCCGGAGGGCAGCGTCGAGCAGGCGGGCGCGTGTCTCGCGCTTGCGGCGCGCTCCGCGCGGCTCGCGCTCCTCGGGAACGGCGACCGGAGGAACGGGGGCCGCACGGGTGGAGCGCTTGGGCACGGGCCGGTTTAAAGAGTTCGCCATAACGAGTTCCAGTCTTTGGTCATATCCAAGTATAGATGGAAATGTTTCTATTGACAAAATGATCATCGATGACTTTAATGTCACAAAGGCGCATGCTGACGCCCGATAAACAAATAGACAGATGGAGCGACAGTGGAGACAGGAGCAATGAACACCACCGGGCCGTCCGGCCCGCACAACCCGGTTCAGCCGTCGGCACATGAGGTCGACCGCGCTGAGCCCGTTCGGCAGCGTGAATCTGCCCGGCAGCCTGGATGGCGGTCCGATGCCCGTCACGTCGAATCTCATCGGCGCACGCCGGCTATCGAAGCCGAATACGCCATTCAAACCGTTTGATTTCCGTCCTGCCATGAAACTGACTACCGTACAGCCGGCCCGTCACCCCAATCCCACGGCGAAAGCCTCGGCATTGACCTACCTGATATTCGATCGGCCGGATCTTGTGAAAGCCGAGGAATTTCTCAATGATTTCGGTCTCCGAACTGTGTCGCGGACAGAAGAGCTTGTCCTATTGCGAGGAACGGGTGCTTCGCATTTTTGCTATGTGATCCAAAAGGCGCCGAAATCCCGGTTCGTTGGCCTCGGGCTGCAGGTCGACACCAAGGCCGCGCTCGATGCGCTTGCGGGGCTGCCTGGGGCATCTGCGGTCGAACGATCGCCCTTGCCGGGCGGCGGCTATACCGTACGATTGACTGATCCTTCCGGTTTTCGCGTCGATGCGATACGGGATCAGGCGCCGGCTTCGGCGCTATCTCATCGGCCACCGTTGCCGTTCAATTCCGTGGACGCGGCCGTGCGCATTAACGGAACGCAGCGGCCGCCCGAATGCGCGCCGGAAATCATCCGGCTCGGACATGTGGTGCTCGAACTCGTCGACTATCAGGAAACCTGCGCGTGGTATACGCAGCACTTCGGCTTTATTCCAAGCGATGTGCAGGTACTTCCGGATGGTTCGCCCGTCGTTGCATTCATGCGGCTCGATCTGGGCGACAAGCCGGCCGATCACCATACGCTCGCGCTCGCACAAGGTTTCGTGCCGACCTACAGCCATAGCGCGTACGAAGTCGTCGACGCTGACGCGATTGGCATGGGGCAGCGCGTGTTGCGCGACAAGGGTTGGACGCACGCGTGGGGCATCGGCCGGCATATCCTGGGCAGCCAGATTTTCGACTACTGGCAGGATCCGTGGGGCGACAAGCATGAACACTATTGCGACGGCGATCTTTTTACAGCCGACACGCCCGCGGGCGTGCATGCGGTGAGTCGCGAAGCGATGGCGCAGTGGGGACCGGCAATGCCGCGCAGCTTCACCAAACCAAAATTCACGCCCGCGAGCATCGTGGCGCTCGTCAAAAACCTGCGCCGCAGCCCCGACCTGACGTTCGCCAAGCTGCGCAGGCTGGCAAAGATTTTCGCCTGAACCAATCCCTTCCATAAAATACGGAGATCGATAAATGGCACTTCACGTTCTGCATTACCTGCATCACGGCCACGCCCAGTGGGGCGTGGTCGCTAATGGCGCTATCACGCCGATTCCCGGCGAATTCAGGTCGACCGCTGAGTTTATCGAGGCCAACCCGATCGAACGGCTGTTCCTGCCACGCGGTCTGACGATTCCCGAATCGGAAGTGCAATGGTTGTCGCCCGTGACTGCCAATCAGCAGTTCATCTGCCAGGGCGCAAATTATCGCCAGCATATGATCGAGTCCGGGATGGACCCGGATGTGAAGAAATTCAACATGATCTTCACGAAGGCGACGAGCTGCATTGTTCCGGCCGACTCGCCTGTGGTTAAGCCAAACGGGGTGCAGTTCCTCGACTACGAGATCGAACTCGGTCTCGTCCTCAAACGCGACATTACGTCCCGCGAATCTGTCACCGACGGGAATCTGCATGACTACATCGCAGGCGCCGTGATCGTCAACGACTATTCCGCGCGCGATATCCAGATTCCGCAAATGCAGTTCTACAAGGGCAAAAGCTATCGCACGTTTGGCCCCGTCGGCCCTTATCTTTGCCTCCTGGAGAAACAGGATATTCCGAAGCTAAAGGAACTCGTGCTGACGCTGACGGTAAACGGAACGGTCCGCCAGAATGACTCCACGGCGGGCCTCGTCTACGGCCCGGCGGAGACCTTGACGGAGCTTTCCGCCGTTCACGACCTGCACGCCGGCGATTTGCTCGCCACCGGGACACCTTCCGGTTGTGCGCTGAGCATCCCGTCGCCCGAAAAGCAGCGCGCCGCGGCGCAACTGCCCGAAGCAGAAAAGTGGCGCCTTTTTCTGAAGATGCAGGAGGACAGGCCGCAATACCTGCGGGCGGGGGACCTCGTGGAGGCGCATATCGTCAGCTGCGACGGCGCCATCAATCTGGGCGTGCAGCGGAACGTTGTTGTTGACGAGGCAGCATGACAGGCGTCGCGAACATGGACGATGTCCAGGCCATCGAAACGCAAAGTCAGTTGACGGACCTGCCGTCGAGTACCTACGAGATGATCTGCCGGGGCGCCGCCATCAATCCATCGGCACCCGCGCTTTCGTTCATTGCAACGGCCGACGAGTACCGGAACGGCGAGTGCTGGACCTATGGCCAACTGGTGCGCGACATCACGCGAACCGCGAACATGTTTTCGCGGCTGGGAGTGCGACGCGACTCAGTTGTCGCCTATGTACTGCCCAACCTCCCGGAGGCACACTTCGTGATCTGGGGCGCTGAGGCGGCGGGAATCGTCTGCGCGATCAATCCGCTGCTTGAGGGGGAGGCTATCGGCGAACTGCTCAACGCTTCGGGGGCCAGCGTGCTCGTCACACTGGCGCCATTTCCAGGCACTGATCTTTGGCAAAAAGTGCAAGCGGTGCTGCATAAAGTGCCTTCCCTGAAGGATCTTGTGCTCGTCAATCTGGCCGACCGGATGCCGCGCGAAAAGCGTTCCGCGGCCCGGACGCTGCACCGTGACGAGTGTTCAAGATTGCATGGGCCTGGCGGCATTCACAGTGCCGTTCCTTCACATGTGGGCATTCACGATTTCAGCACCGCGATTGCCAAGGAAGACGAGGCGCTCGGCAGCGTGCATGGGATGGGTGTCGACGATCTATCGTCCTTCTTCTGCACGGGCGGCACCACCGGACTGCCGAAGATTGCGATTCGACGGCACGGCAATGAGGTGGCCAATGCGTGGAACGCGGGTCAATTCTTCGGCGAAAGCATTGGGCCGGGGAAAACGATTTTTTGCGGATTGCCGCTTTTCCACGTCAACGCCGTACTGGTGACAGGTCTGCTGGCGTTCTCGCGTGGTGCCCACGTCGTGCTCGGCACACCGCAAGGTTATCGGGGCGAGGGCGTAGTCAAGCGTTTCTGGGAAATTGTCGAGCATTACCGCATCAATTTCTTCAGCGGTGTCCCGACACTCTATGGGTCTCTGCTGGACGTTCCGGTTGGCGAGCACGATATCAGTTCGCTCGAGTATGGGCTGTGCGGCGCCGCCCCCATGCCGGTGGAACTGCTCCGCACATTCCAGGAGCGTACCGGCGTAAGAATCCTGGAGGGCTACGGCCTCACGGAAGGTACCTGCGTCAGCAGCGTCAATCCTCCGCTTGGCGAGCGTAGGGTCGGTTCGATTGGGCTTCGTCTGCCCGGTCAGGCAATGAAAGCGGTGGTGGTCGACGAAACCGGCCGCTATGTACGGGATTGCGTTGCGGATGAGGTCGGCCAACTGGTTATCTCCGGGCCAAACGTGTTCGTTGGCTATACCCGCCCGGAGCAGAACAGCGGCCTCTGGATGGAAGGCGGTGACGGCACGCGCTGGCTCAACACCGGCGATCTCGGACGGTGCGACCCCGACGGTTACTTCTGGCTCACCGGCCGGCAGAAGGAACTGATCATCCGCGGGGGGCACAACATCGACCCGGCGGCAATCGAAGAACCACTGCATCGGCATCCCGCAGTCCAGATCGCCGCAGCGATAGGGCGCCCGGATATGCACGCCGGTGAGTTGCCGGTTGCCTATGTTCAGTTGAAACCAGGCACCACCGCAACCGAAGCAGAATTGGCCGAGTTTCTGCGCCACGAGATAAACGAACGTGCCGCGTTGCCGAAGGGCATACGGATCGTGGATGCGATACCTCTGACGGGCGTTGGCAAGATCTTCAAGCCGGCACTGAAGCGGCGCGAAATGACGGACGCCCTGCAGTCGGCACTCGTAGAGGCTGGCGTCGAGGATGCAACCGTTAGCCTGATTGATGACACCTCGCGCGGCATTTCGCTTCACGTCGAACTTTCCAACCCCGCGCTCAAAGCATTGGCGACTTCCGTGCTCGGGCGCTTTCCGTTCGCATTTTCGATCTCGGCCGCCGCCGCGAGGCCCTCACGGGCAGAGCAACCGACTGTGATGGACCCGGCAGCGATAGATGCGCGCGGCAGGCCAGCGTAACACGGACCGCGAGATCAAAAGGGCGCGTTCAGTCATGCGCGCGGAATAAAGGTTAATCACCCGTACGCACGCGTCCCGATGCGTATTTCCAATGCCTGACGGTGCTATGAGTTTAGGATATCTAATTTGTTGAAGAACAGGATGAGCGTTGTATCAGAAAGGTCTTTGCGTTCGCAGGTTGAAAAATGGCTCGGGTCGACTTCTTCGACGCCGGTTCGGGTTGCCCGGCTCGGCCGCGCGCGCTCGAATCAGAGACCCTGTGTTCGTATCGAGCTACTGCTACCGACAGGCCCAGTTGGATTCTTCTTCTTCCGGCACCGCGACGGCGCGTGGTGCGTGTTCCCGCCTGAGACGGAGCGCCTCGCGATGCACGCTTACTAGAGTGCAGGGCGATTGGGGCTTGCGGCATCCGTGACGATACGAAAGGCAGGAAAACTATCAATTGATCAGTTCCAAAGGCAACACCACTGATTCATAAAAATTTCCAGACAAAGAGACAGGAGAAGACACATGAGAAATTGCAAACGCGCGATCAGTTCGGTTGGTATGGCAGCTTGCGTCTGCTCGGCTGGGCTTATCGACAATGCCAATGCACAGTCGGCCGGAAGCGTGACACTGTCGACAGGATGGCTTCACGTTGCGCCACAGGGCGACGCAACACCACTGACCGTGGAAAGCATTGGCGGCGTAGCGGTGAATCGGCAGGTGGCTGGTAGCGGGGCGCACGCCAGCTCAACCGATACGGTGGGGATTACCACTGAGTACTACGTCACCGACAACATTGGTATCGCCATGCTGTTTGGACTGCCACTGAAGGTAAATCTGGTCGGCGATGGCACGCTGCAGAAGTATGGCAACCTCGGTTCGACGAGACCGATGCCGCCCGCCATCGAACTTCGATACCACCTGTTTTCAGCCGAATCGAAATTCCGTCCGTTCGTCGGACTCGGCGTGAACTATACGTGGTTCACCCAGGTTCGGACAACCAATAGCCAGTTTGTCACTGATAGCCTTGGTCCAGGCGGCTCGGCACGTGCGACACTCAGTTCATCGTGGAATCCGGTATTCGAGATCGGGGCAAATTACGCGATTACAAAACACTGGTCGGTCGGAACCTCTCTCGGCTACGTTCCGGTGAAGACCCACCTTACGTTATACGGGCAGACCGCAACGGGAACGCAGATCGTTTCGAAATCGACGCTCCGACTCAATCCGATTAACGTCTTCCTGAACGTCGCCTATACGTTCTAGCGCGTGCAGGTTCTCAATGCGTCAATCAAGAGGTTTGAACGCTCATTGAAGAAATGGACGTTTTTTTTCGGCACCCGGACCTGGCTGCGGTCGGCAACTTCACTGTCGAGTACGACATGTGGTGACACACGCTGATGCATTGGAGCCCGGCGTTGCCGGGTCTCTGCGCCACAGCCCGGCATGACTGCGCTGCTGCTCGGGGAAGCGGTCGGTCATGCAGTCATGCCACCGCTTGCGCAACAAAGCTTCTCTTTGGATCGAATAATGAAACGACAGGTCCTCAAGACCATTCTTTTTGCCTTGCCCAAGCTCCTTGAGCTGACGGCACGCCGGTTTCCCGCCTATCGTGATCGCCTGAAGGAGCGCGATCTCGTCGTCTCGATTGGGCTCATGGACGGAAGCATCAATCGGGTCATCGAGTTCAAGAATGGCCACATTCGGTCGCGTGCCGGCAATCATCGGCGATCCGACGTGCGCATGGCCTTCAAGGATGTCGCTACCGCGCTGAAGTTCTTTTCCTCCAAGCCGGACCAGGGCGAGATTATCCACGCTGCCAAGAACTTCAAGGTGGTCACCGAGGGCGAAGACGAACTGCTGGTTTGGGTCATGCAAACCCTGAGCATGATGCAGACCGTCGGTTTGCCGATGGGCACGCCGATGCGCGACGGCACCCGCCGCTACACCACCTGCACAAACGGCGGGCCGCTGTTCGTCTACGTCAAGGGTGGCCGCGTCATTCGGGTGACGCCCATCGACCTGGACAGCACCGATGCGCCAAGCTGGGTAATCGAAGCGCGCGGACGCCGCTTCAGGCCGCCACGGCGTGGATTGGTTGCGCCCCACGCGTTGACGCTCAAGTCGCTCGTCTATTCGGACAAGCGCATCCTTCATCCCATGAAGCGGGTCGATTTCGACCCTGACGGCGAACGCAATCCCCAGAACCGGGGCAAGTCCGGCTATGTGCGTATCAGTTGGGACGAGGCGCTGGACATTGTCGCCAAAGAAATCAACCGGCAGAAGCGCGTTCACGGTCCGGGTTCGATTACCTTCCCGCTGTCGTCCCACCACCAGTGGGGCAATGTGGGCTATTACCTCAGCGCGCTGACGCGCTTTGCCAACCTGATCGGCTTCACCCGGGTCGCCGCGAATCCGGACAGCTGGGAGGGCTGGTACTGGGGTGCCATGCATCATTTCGGCAACTCGATGCGCATCGGCGTGCCATCCGGCTATGGGGGTGTCGAGGATTGCCTCAAGGAAGCGGACATGATCGTCTTCTGGTCCTGCGATCCCGAAAGCACCAACGGCGCCTATGCGGGATTCGAGGGGACGCCGCGGCGCCTGTGGGCCAAAGAACTCGGCATCGAGTTCGTTCATATCGACCCGCACTGCAACCCCACCGCGCAATTGCTCGGCGGGCGCTGGATCCCGGTCCGACCGCAAACCGACGCTGCGCTCGCAACCGCCATCATGTACGTGTGGGCCGTGGAAAACCTGTACGACAAGGATTACGTCGGCACCCGCACGACCGGGTTCGACGAGTGGAAAGCCTACCTTCTCGGCGAAACCGACGGCGTTCCCAAGACGCCCGAGTGGCAGGAAAGCGAGACCGGCGTGCCCGCCAAGGACGTCCGCGCGCTTGCGCGCCGATGGGGGAACAGGAAGGTCCATCTGGCTGTCGGGATGACCGGTGCGGGATTTGGTGGCGCGGGCCGAGGCGCAACGGGAGCGCAATGGGCGCGCTGCATGATCATGATGATGGGGATGCAGGGCTGGGGTAAGCCAGGCGTGAATTTCGGCTGCCTTGAAGTCGGTGTCCCTCACGACCTCCATTTTTATTTCCCCGGCTACGCGGACGGCGGCATTTCCGGCGACCTGGCGTGGACCGCCAATGCGGTGAACAATTACCAGCGCATGCCGCACATCCTGACCATGAATCCCGTCAAGCAGATGGTCCCGCGGCAGCAACTGCCCGACGCCATCATCAACGGTCATGCCACGGGCTACCTGTGGGACGGCATGTCGCAGGAAGCCCAGTTCGCGCCGTTCACCTATCCCATGCCCGGGTATTCGCCGATCCACATGATCTACCGTTACGGCGGGTCCGCCTTCAGCACGGTGACGAATTCCGGACGCTGGGCCGACGCCTACCGACACTCGAGCATCGAGTTCGTGGTCAACCAGTCCATCTGGATGGAGGGTGAGGCTCAATTTGCCGACATCATCCTGCCTGCATGCACTTCTCTGGAGCGCTGGGACATCGGGGAATGGTCGAATTCCGGCGGCTACGCCCATCATGGGTACAGCACGGTCAATCATCGCATCATGACGCTGCAGCACAAGTGCATCGAGCCTATGGGCGAGTCCCGTTCCGACTACGACATCTTCACCGCGATCCTGACCCGGTTGGGCCTGGGCGCTGTGTTCACCGAGGGATGCAGCGAGCTTGACTGGGTCAAGCGGGTCTTCGACTCGTCGGATCTGCCCGATCACATTTCGTGGCGCGAGTTCTGCCGCAAGGGCTATTTTGTCGTGCCGCCCGAAAAGCCCGAGTTGCGCCATCCGGTGGACATGCGCTGGTTTGCGGAGGGCCGGCGAAAGGACCTGCAGGAACCACATCCGCTGCCGTCGCAGTTCGCTGAAAAATTTGGCACGGGCCTGCAGACGCCGAGCGGCAAGCTGGAGTTCGTGCCCGAGTTGCTGAAGCGGCATACGGCGGACAATCCCGAGCGGCCGCCGCTCAACCGCTATATCCCCTCCTGGGAGGGGCTGCGTTCGGAGCTGGCCCAGCGTTATCCGCTGCAGTTGATTGCCACTCACAGTCGTTACAGCTTCCATACCCATTGCGACGGCAAGAATTCCTCGGTTAACAGCATCGAGGACCATCGCGCGCTAATCGGCGGGCACCGCTTCTGGCTGCTGAGGCTTGGTCGGGCAGACGCGGCCATTCGAGGCATTGTCCATCGCGACCTTGTCAAGGTTTACAACGACCGGGGCGCAGTGATCTGCGCGGCCGACGTCTCACCGCTGGTCAACGCGGGAGTGGTCAAGTCGTACGAGGCGAGCGCCGAATTCAAACTGATTGAAATCGATGGCGAGCGCGTCGAAATCGGCGGTTGCATGAATATGCTGACCCCCGACCGGCCTCAAACCGCCGGCACGAGCAGCATGAGCCCTAACTCCTGTCTGGTGCAGGTCGAAAAATGGAGAAGTGCCGAGGCGTTCATGCTCGGTCGCGCAGCATGAGGAACATGGAATGAGCAAGTGGAATATGGTTATCAAGGTTGGGCGTTGCGAGAACTGCCAGAACTGCGTCATTGCCGCGCGCGACGAGCACGTCGGCAACGACTTCCCCGGTTATGCCGCGCCCGCCGCGGCCGATGCCGAGAGCCCCGTGCGCATCCTGCGCCGTGTTCAGGGCGACTCACATATGGTCGAGACCACGTATCTGCCGGTCATGTGCAATCACTGCGACGAAGCGCCGTGCATGCGTGTCGGCGGTAGCGCGATCCGCAAGCGCGCCGACGGCATCGTCATTATTGACCCGGACAAGGCGCGGGGCCGGAAGGACATCGTGAAGTCGTGCCCGTACAAGGCGATCGTCTGGAATGAAGAGCTTCAACTGCCACAGACTTGGATCTTCGATGCCCATCTGCTCGATCAGGGGTGGCCCCGGCCGCGTTGCCAGCAGTCCTGTCCCACCGATGTCTTCGAGACGGTCAAGCTGGATGACGCAGCGATGGCCGAGAAGGCCCGGCGCGAGGGGCTCAAGGTATTGCGGCCCAACCTCGGCACGAAGCCACGCGTGTGGTACAGCGACTTTGAGCGCTGGGAAACCTGCTTCATTGGCGGAAGCATCAGCGCGCAGATGGGCGAAGTGGTCGAGTGCATCACGGATGCGGTCGTCGCTCTGTACGTGGGCAATCAGAAGGTGGCCGAAACCGTCTCGGACAGCTTCGGTGATTTCCGGTTCGGTGGCCTTGTCAAGGGAAGCGGCCTCTACCGGGTCAAAATCCGTCATGACCTCGGCAACGCCTGGCGCAATTGCGTACTGGACGAAAGCGTTTACCTGGGCGACATCAGGCTCGCCCAGTCGACAAACGGCGTGGGAGTCGCGTGATCATGAGCACTGCAACGAAGCTGCTTTGCCTGGGACCGGAGGACCCGATCCGACTGGAGACACGAAAGACCGCGATGCCCCGACCGGGAAAAGGCGAGGTTCTGGTCCGGGTCGAGGCGACGTCGGTCAATCCCATCGACGTCAAGCGCGCCGAGGGGTACGGCCGGCGTCTCCTGAGCCTCAAGGGAGCAGGAACGTTTCCTTTGGTCCTCGGCAACGATTTTGCTGGAGAGATCGTTTCCGTTGGCGCTGGTGTCAGCGCGTGGCAACCAGGCGACCGGGTCATGGGATTGGTGCCGACTGGCAAGAAGGGCGGTGCGCATGCCACGCACCTGACGGTGGACGCTCGCCTGGTGCGGCCGGCGGTCCGCGGGCTTGCTTCCAGGGCTCTGGCGGCTTTGCCCTATACTTTTACCACGCTCTGGCTGGCGCTACGTGGTGCGGGAATCAGCGAAGGCAATGCAACGGGCAAGAACGTGCTGGTGCACGGTGCATCGGGGGGCCTCGGCCAATTGGCGCTTCAGGTCCTGGGAGCATGGGGAGCATCAGTCACCGCTATCTGCAGCACGGCAAATATTGACCTCTGCCGGAATCTCGGCGCGACGGCAGTCTGGGACAGAACCCACCGCCGTCTGGAGGAACTGCCTGATCATTTCGACGCCGGCGTGAATTTCGGCGCCTGGGAGGATGAGGCAACCCTTCTGTGCCGCCTCCGGCAAGGAGCCCTGGGATACGCCACGACCGTTCATCCCCTCCTGGGGAACATCGACCGTTGCGGTCTTCTGTCGGGAGCCTGGCGTTCACGCCAGGACTGGCGGCATATGCAATCGCTGGCCGACGCAAGGGGCGCACGCTACCGCTGGATCATCTTCCAACCGGACGAAGGCGCTCTCGACATGCTGCACCAGTTCCTCACGAGGGGCACGCTGACCCTGCCCGTGGGCGTCTCGGTACCTTTTTCCAATGCAGACCTGGCGTTCGAGCACACTGCCCGGCACATGAAAGGGCGCGCGATCTTGCTTCCCACGGGGGCCCTGTCAAGTTGACGAGCGTGGACTACCTGTCTGGCTCAAGCGTAGTTATCCTTATCAGATAGCTTTCTCGACCGGGGAAGAAACAGTCCAACCATGTCATATTGCAAAGCGTTCTTTGAGTATGGCGCGATGATGTACCCGCGTTCATCTGAAGTCTTGGCAACGCGAAGTGCTAGCGGATAGGGCCGAAGCATGAGAGAAACGCCTGCGGGTCGGCTGGTGGCTGATTTCGGCGTGGTTGTTCACGCGTGCCGCCGCTTTGACGAAAACGTGCTTTACCTGAGCGAGCCCCGGAATATCAGCCTTCGCCGCCGGATAACCGCGCAGTTGGTCGGTACCGATCCTGCGCGGCACCGGGTTTGAACGCAGCACCCGCCGGAATAAGCGCTTCGCCATGGCCTTGTCGCGTCGCTTTTGTACCAGCACGCCGAGTTCGGCACCGTGCTCGTCGACCGCTCGCCACAACAGATACTGCTCTCCGCGCAGCGTCGCGAACATCTCGTCCAGATGCCAGGTGCTGCCCGGCTTGCGTCGCGCCAACGACAGCAGTCCCCACAACCTGCGCCCTCAGCCCCTCGTGGAACCCGACGTTCGAGGTCGGATTCAACCTTGCGCGCAGCAAGCATCTTATCAACGCCTCGGTGACCTATATTCCGATGTCGACCTCACTCACGACCGACGCATTGAGTGCCATGGGTATGCACGGCGTGACGAAGTTGCACATCCGTACGCATCCGCTCATCAGGCACCTGGAGTTCGTCTACACATTCTAAAGATGGCTGCTGGTTACGCTCCAAGGGAGGTTGGCTGGACCGCAGATGGACAAATGGGACGAGCCACATCGACTGGGCAGTACGGCGCGAGACTCGCGCCGTACTGCGCACGGACTGCGCAGGCGGAACCTAGTACAATATCCCGTAAATAAATTTAATAATTGTCGGGCTGCAAGTAAGGCTGCAGGAGCGTAACGACCACCTCGGCCATCTCCTCGAGCGAACCTGTGCCTGGCAGAGTTTCCCAGCGGCCATTATGGCTGCGAAAGGCGGCGCTGTATCGATTGCGGCCGAGCTCGGTGAGGCGCGCCACGACGATGGGCTCCTCATCGTCCAGGCGTTTGATCAGCAGGTGACACCCGTAGCCTTGCGTGACGATTTGCTCGTGGCCGAGCAGGCTGCGCAGTTGACGCTGGAGTTCGGTAGCGTAATGTTTGGTGGGTAAAGCTGGCATGTCGTTCTCTCGATTACGATGCGCCGGTTTGCAGCGGATAGCCCCGGAAACTCACGCTATCTCGTCTGTCCGTCGCATCTCAACGCAGCAGCATCGCACATAGCGCCACGCCGGTCAGGTAGGTCCCAAGTGCGCCGACGAACCGGAAAGAGTTGGGTTTTGCCATCGTTGGCCATGCGATCAGTCCGACGACGAGCAAACAGCGGCACACGGTTGCCGCGACGATCAGCGACACTGTCGCCGTCGAAGGCGATCGCGCGCCAAGATAGAGAAACAGCAACGCGAGGAACGGCGCATATTCGGCGGTATTGGCATGAGCCCGGACGAGCTTGTTTAGCCGGTTCGCGGGGTTCGGCTCGCAGCCTGAGCTGGTGCCTTCGCGAAAACGCATTGCCGAGATGGATAATCCGAGGCCGAAAAGTAGTAGCCCTAGAACGACCACGCATGTGAGAGCAACGTTGTTCACTTGAACGAGCCTCCTTGGCAGGGAATCAACGAACGCCGGCTTGGTGGGTAGAGCTGGCATGTCGGTCACTCGATTCCGATGCGCCGGTTTGCAGCGGATAGCCCCGGAAACTCCATTTGAACGGGCGTGCCGCCTGATTGTGCGCGCGAATAAATTGCTCGGTGCGCTCGCGCAGGTGCGCGGTGCTGGTATGGCTGGTATGGCGCAGCACACGGCGCGTGTAGCGGGCAAACCACAGTTCGATCTGATTGACCCAGCTCGCGTGCAACGGCGTGAAGTGGAAGTGAAACCGCTCGCCGTGCCGCGCGTTGAACGCCTGCCAGACCGCCCGGGCGCAATGCGTATTGAGATTGTCCCAAATGACGTGCACCTGCCTGCCCGGGTACGCGGCCGCCACGCGCTCCATGAAGGTGACCAGATCTTCCTGCGTGCGCCGCTCGCGGCAGTCTGCCAGCACCCGTCCGGTATGCACGTCAAGCGCGGCAATCAGTGCCTGCGTGCCATGGCGGATGTATTCGAACTCACGACGTCGCAGCCGTCCCGGCGCCGGCGCGCGTCCCGGATGCTTGCGCTCGATGGCCTGAATGCCGGTTTTCTCGTCGATACTGAGCACCACCGCGCTTCGCGGCGCCTTGCGGTACAGCTTGCAGATCACGTTGACTTTCTCGCGAAACGCCGGGTCTGGACTGTGTAGCCATTGCTGGACCCGGTGCGGACGAACGTCACCGGCCTGCAGAATGCGCTGCACATGGCTGCGGCTGATCTGTTCGACGACGCCGCGCTCCACGGCGCGTGCCACGATCTCGTCGAGCGTCGGCGTGACCCGCCCCTCGGGTTCCTGCCCTTCACACGCCAGCGCGATCAACTGCAGTCGCGCTTCCTGCGTGATGCGCGGTGGACGACCACTGCGCTCACCCTCGCGAATGCCTTGCGCACCCTGCTGGGCAATGCGCTTGCGCCACGCGCTGACCGTTTGCACCGATACACCCAGTTCGCGCGCAATCTCCGTATTCGAGTGGCCCTCATCGGCCCACAACGCGATGCGCGCCCGCATCACATCCCGCTGCGCGGCCGTCTTGCGCCCGATCAGCAATAGCAGTTCCTGTTTTTCTTTCTTCGCCAGCTTCACCGGCTTTGCATGACGGCCTCGGCTCATTTCGCCATGGTAACCGAGGCAGTTATTTATTCAAGCTATTTAAGGGAGGTTGTACTAGGTCGCCTGCATGCGGGGCGGTTTGATATTACATGGCGACACGCAGCGTGCAGCAGCAGTGAGTGGCTTCGTTTGCTGCACCAGGCTGCCGACGTCGGCTTCGACTTTCGCCCGTTTCGGCGCCTGTCATGGTGCGTCCGGGATGGGGCGCTTCTGCGCCCGGTGATTCCGCTGTTTGGTATGACGATTCCGCTTTTCGCCTTCACCTCGGTGTAGATTTTATCGTCTTGATTGACATAAACATCAATATTGAGTTTAATGTCACTGTAGAAGTTTGGCCGATGCCGCAATAGAGGGCGTCGTCATGCACGGAGCCACGCGGCAGGCGCGTAGTCGGGAAGTTATCGGGAACATCAGGCACGTACCGCAAAGCATGCACGTGACGCGCTCGAGTTGTGAAAAACGATAGTGCAGAACCCTCGATATCGGGGGCAATCGCAGCCATGGCGTCAAGTCGTTCGTGGCATCACTCACTCCTCGGAGCAGTTGGCATGAGGCCGTTGAACTCGCGCATCGGCCCCTCCGTTTCTGGGGCACTCGCCTCGCGCCCGCTGTGCGGGCTTTGCTCGACTTACCTCGGGGCGCTGGTCGACGCAACCTCCAGCCGCGCGCGAGGTGAGTTCGTGTGCGTCGTCGAGCAACGTCATTTTTACGCCCTCGAATACCCTGGCAGAAAGCCGAACTGCATCAAATTCAGCAGGTTGATAGAGTTCGCCGAGGCAACATGATGAACACAACGCTCCTGTCAGCAATGGCAGCACTGTTCGGTGCAACGATCGCCGGCCTGACATCCGTTGTCACGCAACGAACGCAGGCTAAGGCAGAGTGGCTTGCGCACGACCGCATTCGCCGGCAGGACCTCTATAAGGAGTTCATCGAGGAGGCGTCGCATTGCTATGTCCACGCGCTTCAGCACGATGAGCCGGACCTCGCTGCTCTCGTCAGTCTGTTCGCAAAGATAAGCCGTATGCGCGTCCAATCCTCGACAGAGGTTGCGAACGAAGCCGATCAGGTTGGACGAAAGATTGTGGATACCTATCACGCCCCGGAAAAGACGTTCCTTCAACTACGTGAAATGCTCGCCGACGGTTCGATCGACATCCTCGGCCGCTTCAGCGACGTTTGCCGCGCCGAATTCGATTCGCTGCGAGCGCAGCAATTCTGAGTGAAGAATCAACCCGGAGTTTGCGCGAACCGCCGGGGTTGGGGCCTGACATTGTCAAATCCCCTGTCGAGAGAATCATTGCGAAATCCGTCGTCTGACACGCGCGTGCATGTGATGGCGCCGCAGATGGCGATCTGACCGGTACGTTATGCCATGAAACGGGAACGCCTGACACACGCACAGCGCAGGGAGCAGACGCGAGAGCGCCTGCTTGAGGCTGCGCGGAAGACGTTCGTCAAAAAGGGATTGGCCGCTACAAGTGTGGAGGACATCGCTGAGGCGGCCGGCTACACGCGCGGCGCGTTCTATTCGAACTTCGACGGTAAGCCGGAACTGCTGCTTGAGTTGCTGCGCCGGGACCACGATAGCGCGCAGGTCAATCTGAGGGCGATCATGGAAGAGGGCGGCACGCCCGCGGAAATGAAGGCGCGCGCCATCGCGTACTACAGCCGGTATTTTCGTGATCGAGACTTCTTTCTACTTTGGGTCGAAGCCAAACTATTCGCGCATCGGGACGCCGGGTTTCAGGTGCGCTTTAACGCGTTCCGGCAAGAAAAGCTCGACCAGATCAGCGCGTACATCCGCACGGTGTCGGAGCGCGACGGCAGGCCATTGCCCCTACAGGCGGACGCGCTCGCGCTCGGCTTGGTGAGCCTGCGCGATGGTGTGCAGTTCTCCAGACTATGCGATCCGCAGACGGCGGGCGACGAGGTGATGCAGACAGTGCTTGCCGGGTTTTTTTCGTGCGTATTGTGGCGACAACCGGAAGAAATACAGCACGCCGATCATCGCGCGGGCGTACCCGGCCGCAGACGTCGGACGCCCACCGCGGGCGCCGACAATATCCGTGACCAGGGTCCAGCACGATGAAATTGAAGGCAACTGCCTGGGCAACGCCCTGTACCCCGCTCAGCCTTTCGGTCGTCAGAACTCGGCGCCCCGACAGAGCCCCGAGTCTCGTACTGGTTGGCGCGGGCAGTTGTGTATGTAAACCCCTCAAAGGAGATGACCATGTTTAACGACCACACGGATTTCCAAAATAGCGATCGCGGAAGCGGCACGAATGATCGGAGCGACGTGGGTTGGGCGTCGAACCATGTCGTCGAGGTGATTAATCCCACTCCGGCAAGGAACTGGGCATGGGCGCACCATAGCGACTTATACGACTGGATGGACTGGCACAGTCCGTTTCCTGCGGCAGGCCCGTCGGAGTGAACGCGGTATGGCGGCGCTACGCTATTGCGGAGGCGAAGCTTCCGCTCGACTCCTTTCGCGAGCTATGAAAGGATCTCGACCAGCTCGACGGGCAGATCTCAGACATCGAACGGCGTGTGCGGACCTGGATGAAGTAAGACGAGCGGTCCAAAGAGAGCGCTGGCCATGTCGGGCCGTGCCAGCCACGAATGATATCCATGATGGTATCAATGCCGTCTGGAGTGTCGTTCGGTGATCGCCGGGTTTTAGCAGTACCTTCGTGCCCCCTACTTCAGAGGGTAGTCGTCCATTTCGTACATGTATGGCCCCGACGCCTTTTGCAATCTTCTTGTTCGTGATGTCGAAACGGTCTGCAGGCGTGTATCCGGCTCGCCAGATGGTGGAGGCTGCCTTCACTCGGTGCCCATCCGTCGCACCGGCAGCCGTAGTGGGCCAACCCAATCCCTATGCGGCGAGTTCCCCGTTGTCTATGTGACGCTTGCAGCAGGAAAGACGGCAATCGAAGCGGAAGCGATCGAGTTCGCACGTGAATATATCGCGGAGCGGCCTGCGTGGCCGAAGCGGGTGTACATCGTCGACGCATTGCCGCTGACTGAGTTGGGGAATGTCCATGAGCCTTCGCTGCGCGCCGATGCGGCGGTCCGACTGCTTGGCCGAACGCTGGCGGAACGCGTTCAAGATACTTCGTTCGAGATCGAGGCGAAGCAGGGCGGCAAACGCGGCTTCGCCGTTTCCGTCACGATGTTTGGTTCCAATGGTGCAATCGTGGACAAAGTCGATGCCGAACTGAAGGAGCTCCTTTTTGAATACACGATTCAGCGGGTGACCGCCCCCGTACAAAGCGCTTCGTAACCCTGGCGGTGATGCCTCCCGTATCAGCGAAGCAAGATTAAATTCGAGCCTTTGGAGACACACCATGCTCGTTACTCAGTATTTCTCGAAGGATCTGTACAAAGGCAAAACCGTTTTTGTCACCGGCGGCGGCAGCGGCATCAATCTCGGCGTAGCGAAGAATTTCGCTGCACTTGGTGCTAACGTCGCCATTTGTGGACGCACTCAGGAAATGCTCGATGCTGCGGCTGCAGAGTTACGGGCGTTCGGCACCAAGGTCAGCGCGGACGTGCGCGACAGTGCCCCACTCGAAGCGGCGCTCGAAAAATCCAGGGCAGCGCTGGGTGCAATGGACGTCCTCGTCTGTGGAGCAGCCGGCAACTTTCTCGTGCCTGCCGAAAAACTCTCTCCCAACGGGTTCAAGACAGTGATCGACATCGATCTGCTTGGATCCTTCAATGCCACTCGCAGTGCGTTCGAGCAACTCAAGGAGACGAAGGGCACGATCCTGTACATTTCGGCCGGCATGGCTTACATGCCTCATGCCTTTCAAGTTCATGTGGGTGCGGCCAAGGCTGGCATCGACATGATGATGAAGAACATCGCTCTGGAATGGGGACGATTCGGCATCCGTGCCAACAGCATCGTGCCCGGACCCATCGAGGAAACCGAAGGGTTGAAGCGCCTCTCCGATCCCGCGGAAAAGAAAAAGCTGATCAACGCCGTGCCGCTGCGCCGCACCGGAACCGTTGACGACATCGGCCAGGTCGCGGCATTTCTTGCCCCGCCGCTCGCCTCCTACATTACGGGTTGCGTGGTCGTTTGCGATGGTGGCCAGAACCTGCCCGGTTCGGCGCTGTTCAACATGGGTGCCGAGCAGATGTTGCGCGCCCAGCAAGGATGAACCCCGATCATGAACTTCGAAACACTTAGCGTCGCGCTCGCCGACGGCATTGCCACAATTGAGCTGAATCGTCCCGACTACGCCAATGCCATGAGCGAGCAGATGTGGCTGGACATCCGCGACGCATTTCGCTGGGTGGACGAGACGGCGGAGGCTCGGGTGGCCGTCATCAGTGGAGGGGGCACGCATTTTTCGTCGGGTATCGACCTCGCCATGCTCGCTGGCATAAAGAACGAGATCCAGGACCAGTGTGACGGGCGAGCGCGAGACAAGCTGCGCCGCCGGATTCTCGAGCTGCAGGACACGCTGACCAGCATCGAGCGCTGCCGCAAGCCTGTCCTGGCCGCGATCCACGGCGCCTGCATCGGCGGCGCCATCGACCTCGTCACCTGCTGCGACATGCGTTACGCGTCGGCCGGCGCCTACTTCTCGATCAGGGAAATCGATGTGGGCATGACCGCCGACGTTGGAACGCTGCAGCGCATGCCCAAGCTGGTGCCGGACGGCATCGTTCGCGAACTGGCCTACACCGGCCGCCGGTTCGATGCCGAGGAGGCGAGGCAAGTCGGTCTGGTGAATCGTGTCTATGATTCGCCCGAAGATCTGCGGAGGGGAGTGTCGGAGATCGCCGCCACCATCGCTGCCAAGTCGCCGCTGTCGATTCGCGGTATCAAGGAAATGGTGGTTTATTCGCGCGACCATTCGGTGGCCGACGGCCTGAACTATATTGCCACGTGGAATGCGGCGATGCTTCTGTCGGAAGACCTGACCGAGGTGATGACCGCCGCGAGGGAGAAGCGGCCAGCCAAATTCAAAAATTAGAGCGCGTAGCCCCAAGGCTGGCCGAGAGCGTGCAAAAGTTGGGGAGGTCGATTTCGTCAGGTTTCCTTATCTTGCGGCAGGGTTGAATGGTCTGTTCTTTCCGTCGGTCGGTGCCGGCCTGACAATGCGACCCCGATGTTACGGCTTCGCAAATCGCCGCAGCGTCGTTAGCATCGTTCTTCCCGCGTTTGCCCGACATCCTGTATGGCGCTACAAAGAGGGGCGGCCGGGATTCGCAAATATCTTAAGCTTAAGATATGGCAGAGGTCCTTTTGGTTGGCGATCGCGGCTACGGGCGCATGGACAGGTCGATCGAGGTCGGCCCGCGATCGGTAACCAAAAAAACCTCTGCCTTATGCTCTGCAGAGCATAATTGCGAATCCCGGCCATCCTTCAGCCACTTGGGGTTGGTGATTTCGGTCTCCACCGATTCCCGTTCCAGCGAGGCGATCATCTTGCTGCCGAACACGGAACGCTGCTCCGCCTTGAACTTTATCGCGATGTGGAACCAGTCGAGGATCCGGCCGCGAGCCAGCTGACTGCCCTGGACGGCCTTCTCAAATTCACCAACGTCGTCGCTGATAACGGTCACGCGTTCATCGCTCGCCACTCCTTTTTGACTGAAGAACTGATCGAGTCACGCGGAAGCCGAGGTGACTTCCTAGTGCACATAGGAGTATACGGCGTTGTCAACTTGCCATGCGTGAGACAAAACGCTGGAGGAGTGACGATGATTTAGAAACCAGTCGACGGATCTGGGGCGAGGTCGGTGAATTCGCGCCAGGCAACGAACCTTGCTGCAAGCTGTTTGCGATAAAGTGAAGCGCGTAGCAGGTGCCGCTTGAGCGCGAAGTGTTGCCGGATCAGTCCGAAGCTCGACAGGAAGGCCTGCGTGCGTTTCGGATTGCGGAAACCGCGCATGCGACGCTCGCGTTCGCGTGTCGGGTGGTGGGTGTTTTCAGCTCGGTTGTTCAGTCGGCTGCCGCTTTGACAGACACGTGCTTTACGCTCGCCAGCTCTGGAATCTCAGCTTTGGCGGCCGGATAGCCGCGCAGCTCATCGGTGATGATCTTGCGCGGCACTGGGCTCGAGCGCAGCACACGCTTAATGCGCTTGGCCGCGGCCTTATCGCGCCGCGTTTGCAGTAGGATGTCGAGTTCGGCGCCGCGCTCGCCCACTGCGCGCCATAGCAGGTAAGGTTCGCCGCGCAACGTCACGAACATCTCGTCAAGGTGCCATCTGCCGCCTGGCTTGCGACGCGCCGCTTTCACCCGACGAGCAAAGCCTGCGCCAAACTTATCGCACCAGCATCGGATCGTCTTGTAGGTCACGATCACGCTACGTTCAAAGAGCAGTTCTTCGATGTCACGCAAGCTGAATTGATACCAGTGGTACCAGCGCACGGCGCAACTGATCGCGCCCGCTGGAAAACGGTGACCGCGATACAGCGATTTCCATTTCTTCATTGCGTCATCTTACGTGAGACGACCAGCAACCTGACAACGCCCGTCGGATACCGGCCTCGTCGCCTTAGCCGACGGAGGTCCAAAGTGCCAGTTTCATGACCTGCATCAAGGCGTTGCGGAAACAGGCGAGTAGCTTGAATTCAAACGTGCCAGGTCGGCTTGTCGTTTTTATGCGCGATCAGCCGGCACATTAAAACGGAGTCGTTGCTCAGCGATTTGTGCAGTGGGACATCGAGTGCTCGGCAAGCGCCTTATGAGACACACACGTATCGTCGCGATTCACTACGGTGGTCCCAACGCGCTCGCGGTAGTTAAGGAGGAATGCTCCGAGCCCAAGGATGGCGAAATGCCGGTCAAAATGCCGGCCGCAGGTGTCAGCTTGACGGACTTGATGATGCGCGAGAGTGTTCCTCCCGAAACGCCGCGACTGCCTTTCACGCCGAGGTGCGGTCTGGTCGGCGTTGTGGATTCGCTCGGCGGTGAGGCCTTTGCCGCGATGCCGATCACCGGCGCGTACACGCACTCGCAGTATGTGTGTCTGCAGCACCGTGAATCCCGCTCCTGGCCGGCCTTCCGCCGCGCCGTTTGCAAATCAGATTTACTCAACCCGAAACCGATGCCGTCGTTTGCAACCGTTGCCCAGACGACGGGGCTGCCGCCTCGCCTTGCAGAGGTGTCAGGGCGCGGGCCGGCCGCCACGCTGGTCGTGTTGCTGGCGCTTGCTCTGGCGAGTTGCGCGACACCGGTCATGCAGCCCTCCATCGAGGTTCCCGGCCGGTTCGCGGCCGCGTCCGCATCTGCGGAGGAGCCCGAGACCGCTTGGTGGGATAGCTTCGGCGATCCGGTGCTTTCGGATCTGGTCCGTCGGGCGGCGCAGGAGAACCGGGACGTCCGGATCGCGGCGGAGCGCGTGCGGGCCGCGAGAGCCGGAGAAACAATCAGCCGCTCGTGGCTCCTGCCAACCTTGAGCATTGGCGCTAACGGCTTCGATCACAGGACCAATTACGACACAGTCCTCAAAAACGTCGTTCCTGAAGCGGCAAATACACGGGCCGGACAGGTCGGTATTGCTGCCTCGTGGGAAGTCGACCTCTTCGGCCGTCTGCGGGCGGGTGCGGCCGCGGCTGCAGCCGACACGATCGCGGTCGAAAATAACGCGCGCGGCGTGCGCCTTCTTGTGTTGACCGATGTCGCCACGAACTACTTCACGCTCGCCGGGGCGTTGCGTCAGCTGGAGACCGTGCGCGCGATATCAGCCGCGCAGGACGAGACGCTGCGCTTAGTGACGGCCCGCGAACGCGTCGGCCTCGCGACGCCGTTCGACGTCGAGCGCGTGAAGACCGAAGCTTCGAAAACGCGCGCGGCCATACCGCCGCTCGAGGCCCTTGCCGCCGTTTCGCGCCATCACATTGCGGTCCTCTTGGGAGATCAGGCCTTCAATGCCGGGAGCATCACGCCATCGGGCGTCGAAGCAATCGTTCCGCCCGCGCATCCGGGACAACCGGCCGCCCTGTTGCAGCGGAGGCCGGATCTGCTGGTCGCAAGCGCGCAGCTTGACGCGGCCAACGCGCGCAGGCAACAGGCGGTGGCGGAATGGTTTCCGCAGCTAATTCTCGGTGCAGTGTTCGGCCGTGAGTCCATCGATCTCAACGGGATTGCCCTCGGTCCGGCGCGCTTCAGCAACGTCGCCGGCCTCATCGCAATGCCGATCTTCAATGCCGGGCGGACGCAGGCGATCAACGACATCGCCGAGAGCGGTCAAAAGGAAGCGGTCCTTCATTATGAGGACGCGATCGTTCGCGCGCTCGAAGACGTCGAGAACGCGCTGGTTGTGCTCGACGACGAACGCCAACGTGCGCAGCTGCTGCAGAACGCAGCGACTTCGGCCGAAGCGGCGCTGGGCCACGCACAATCCCTTTACAACCGCGGCCAGATCGACCTTTTGCCGCTGCTCGACGCTCAGCGGACGCGGTTGGCCGTCCGTGCGATCGCTAACGACAGCAGCACGCAATTGCTGCTCGACAGCGTCCAGCTGTACAAGGCGCTTGGCGGAGGTTGGGAGGTGTTCGAGCCCGTTGCCGCGCCTGTCGGCACCGCGGTTTCGCGCAATTCATCAAACGTGGATCGACACGAGGAACCATCGTGAAAACCTCTCTCACTGCACTGTTCGCAGCCGCGCCTGTCGCAGCTATGCTGGTTGCCTGCGGGTCGAAGCCCGCCCCCGAGGCGCTTCGAGCAGTCCGCACTGCCGAGATCCGCTATGACAAGACCCCGGTGACCGACCGTTACGTCGGCACCGTGCAGTCGCGCCACGAAGTCAATGAGGCATTTCGTGTTGGCGGCAAGGTTGTCAAGCGCAAGGTCGACGTCGGCCAGAAGGTTCGCGAGGGCGACGTGCTGGCGGTGCTCGACGATACCGACTTTCGGCTCGCCGAGGAAGCAGCACGGCAGCAACTGACCGCCGCCAGTTCGCAGGCCCGACTGGCCGAGTCCGATCGGCAGCGGCTCAATTTGCTCAAAACCGACGGCTCGGTGAGCGTATCCGACGACGAGAAGGCGCAGACCGGTGCGCAGACAACGTCGGCGACGGCCCAAGCCGAGGGGAAGAAACTCGAGCTCGTACGCAATCGGTTGAAATATACGGTGCTGCGCGCGTCGCAGAGTGGCGTCGTCACCGCCGTGCGTTTCGAAGTGGGGGAGGTCGTCGCCGAGGGCCAGCCGATGGTTTCGATCGCCAACGAAGGCGAGCCCGAGATCGTCGCCGACCTGCCGGAAGATCGTCTCGCGACGTTCAAGACGGCCCGGTACAAGGCGTGGCTCGCTAGCGCGCCCGAGCAAAGTTTCGACGTCGTGTTGAGGGAACTCTCGCCCCAGGCGGCCGCGCAAACCCGAACTTACCGTGCCCGCCTGAAACCCGCGGTGCCCCGGGCGCTGCCGCTCGGTGCGACCGCCACGCTGTTGGTCGAGCGTCCGGTCGGCGAAGCGCCGGCAGCAGTCATCCCTGCCTCGGCCATCACGCAGAACAAGGGCCAGCCCGCCGTCTGGGTGGTTCGTCGTGCGGGTTCCGAGCCGGTGGGTACGGTCGACCTGACCGGCGTTTCGGTGCACGGCTATCGCAACGACGAGGTGCTCGTGTCCGGACCGCCGGCAGGCGAGCTGATCGTCACCGCGGGTGTGCAGAAGATGGCCCCTGGCCTGAAGGTCGCGCTCGCCGGCGCGCCGCGCACCTTCTAAACCGGGTAATCTGCACGATGAAGTCGTTCAACCTCACCGAATGGGCGCTGAGCCACCGCGCCATCGTGCTATTCCTGATCCTTGTGATTGGCATTGGCGGCTCGCTCAGCTTCACAAGGCTCGGCCAGCTCGAGGATCCGAACTTCTCAGTGCCGTCGATGACCGCGCTCGTGATCTGGCCCGGCGCCACGGCGCAACAGATCCAGGACGAGGTGCTCAACCGCATGGAGAAGAAGTTCGAGCAGCTCGATCACTTCGAGAAGGTCGTGACCTATGCGCGCCAAGGGTACGGCGGCATGACGATCACCGTGAAGGGCGGCACGTCCCGTGCGGACCAGCGCGAGGCTTGGTATCAGGCGCGCAAGAAGTTCAACGACATCAAGCTCGAGCTCCCCGACGGCGTCATCGGCCCGATCTTCAACGACGAATACGGCGACGTGACCGGGTTGCTCTATGCCGTCAAGGGCGACGGCATCAGCCAGTGGGAGCTATCTGACGTCGCCGAAGACATCAAGCGGCAACTCCTTAAGGTGCCGATGGTGAAAAAGGTCGACATCTATGGCAAGCAGGCCAAGAAGGTTTACGTCGAGTTCTCGAACGGGCGGCTGGCGGCGCTTGGAATCACGCCGCTGCAGATCGCCGAAAGCCTCAAAAATCAGAACAGCGTATTGGCAAGCGGACAGATCGACACGCATGGCGATCGCGTGCTCGTGCGCGTCAGCGGCCAGTTCAACAGCTTGGACGATATCCGCAACGTTCCGATCGCCGCCGGCGGCCGTCTGCTGAAGCTCGGCGACTTCACGTCGATCACGCGTGGATACGAAGACCCTCCAATTTATACGGTACGCCAGAATGGGCAGCAAGTGCTGATGCTCGGCATCACAATGACCGACGACGGCAACATAGTCGACCTCGGCAAGGCGATCGAACAGGCAGTCGCCAAGGTGCAGCTCGAGCTGCCCTATGGCGTCGAACTCGAGCGGGTGGCCGATCAGCCGACCGTCGTCAGCGAATCGATCTGGGAGTTTGAGCGCTCGCTGCTGGAAGCGCTGACCATCGTGCTCGCGGTTTGCCTGATCACTCTCGGCTGGCGCACGGGAATCGTGGTCGGGATCTCGGTGCCGATCGTGCTTGGTGTCGTCGCCCTGGTAATGCTTGCGATGGGCTGGAATCTCGAGCGCGTCTCGCTTGGGTCCCTGATCATCGCCCTCGGTCTGCTGGTGGACGACGGCATCATCGCGGTAGAGATGACGGTCGTGAAGATGGAAGAAGGGTGGGACCGCGTGAAAGCGGCCACCTACTCGTACACGGCGACCGCGATGCCGCGGCTGACTGGCGCGCTCATCACGGCCGCCGCCTTCATGCCGATCGGGTTCGCCAAGTCGACCACCGGCGAGTATGCGGGCGGCATTTTCTGGATCGTCGGCACCGCAGTGCTTTTCTCGTGGGTCGTCTCGGGGCTGATCACGCCGTACCTCGCCGTCAACATGCTGCCAAAGGACTTCGGCAGGCAGCACCATGGTGGCGACCCATATGACACAGCCTTCTACCGCAAGCTGCGCGGCTGGATCGATCTCGCCCTCGAGCGGCGCTGGTGGGTCATCGGGGCGACGGTGGCCGCACTCGCCGCTGCGATTGCCGGAATCAGGTTCGTGCCACAGCAGTTCTTCCCCAACAGCGCGCGGCCCGAGCTGCTTGTCGAGCTGCGACTGAAGGAAGGCGCTTCGTTCGCTGCGACCACCGAGCAGGTGAAGAAAATGGAAGCGGTTCTGAAGAAGGACGAAGACGTGCGTTTCTTCACGGCCTACACGGGCGCAGGCCAGCCACGCTTCTATCTCGCTCTTAATCCCGAACTGCCGAACCCGGCCTACGCTGTCTTCGTCGTCATGACGAAGGACACGCAGGCTCGTGAGCGCGTGCGGTCGCGCCTGATGGAGAGTGTTAACGAGGAATTCCCGCAAGTGTGGGTTCGCGTCACCCGCCTCGAACTCGGTCCGCCGGTCGGTTTCCCGGTACAGTTCCGTGTCGTCGGTTCCGAGACGCAGAAGGTCCGCGAAATCGCCCGCGAGGTCGAAGCGGTGGTGGCGTCCAGCCCCAAAGTGCGCGACGTCCAGCTCGACTGGAACGACCCGGTTCGTACCCTGAGAGTCGACCTGGACCAGGACAAGGCGCGCGCGCTCGGCCTGGCGCCGGCCGACGTCGCCTTCGTGACCCAGACCTTCATGAACGGCGTGACACTGTCCCACTTGCGCGAACACGAGGATTTGATCGACATCGTCGCCCGCGCCGTATCTTCCGAGCGGCTCGATCTGGACTCGCTGAAGGACGTCAATCTCTACACACGCGAGGGAACGGTGGTGCCGCTGTCGCAGGTCGCGCGCGTGCGCTACGAACTCGAAGAGCCGGTGCTCTGGCGCCGCAACCGTGACATGGCGATCACTGTGCGCGCGGACGTCAAGGACGGCGAGCAGGGCGTGTCGGTGACCCAGGAGATTCGGCCGCTCCTGAAGGACATTGAGGCGAAGCTGCCCTTCGGTTACCGCATCGACGTCGGCGGCGCAGTCGAGGAAAGCGACAAGGCCAACCGCGCGCTGATGGCGGTGTTTCCGGTGATGCTGATTACGATCCTCACGATCCTGATGCTGCAACTTCAGAGCTTCTCGCGCGTGACGATGGTGTTCCTGACGGCACCGCTGGGGCTCATCGGGGTTGTCGCCGGGCTGCTTATTTTCCAAGCGCCGCTCGGTTTCGTCGCCATTCTTGGGGTCACCGCTTTGAGCGGGATGATCATGCGCAACTCGGTGATCCTGGTCGATCAGGTGCAGGCGGAAATTGCGCAAGGGCGTGACACCTGGAGCGCGGTCGTTGATGCGGCCGTCCACCGGACGCGTCCGGTGGCGCTGACCGCGGCGGCTACGGTGCTCGCCATGATCCCGCTGACGCGGAGCATCTTCTGGGCCCCGATGGCGATCGCCATCATGGGCGGCCTCACGGTCGCGACCTTGCTGACAATTTTTTTCATGCCGGCCCTTTACGCGGCATGGTTCAAGGTCCGACGCAACGCTGAATCGTAACGCGCGGCGCGATTACCCAGCAGCGTCCTCGCGACCATGAAGCGATGCGGCGCGATACTCGTCGCTGGCTGCACCATCGGCAGAAGCAGCCTCACATCATCGCGAAATTCTTTGCGGCTCCGCACGTCGCTTACGCCCCCGACGGAGCATAAGACGCGACCTTTTTAACCATCTGGCTTAAACGGCGGCTGTTCGCGCATGCATTGCCCGCACACTCGAACCCTGCTGTCTCATGCTTGCGATCGTCACGCGTCCTTCAGGTTGAAGCTTTTGGTAAGTTTTTTTTTGCATCGGCGCACCCTACACGAGGTAAGGTGTTGCACTTCAAATCTGATGGCGCCGTTCATTCTTTTGTCCACTCCGGCTGGCTAGATAGTCAGGTTGAGAAGAACGCTGAACCGCCTGGAGCGGGCTTATGCGCGGGACGGCGCCTCAATCCCGATACGCATCACCTCGCTTCGATATCGGGTTCGAGGCCAGTTGACCTATGTCAAGACGCATTGTGTTCACGCATGCATACTACAGTCACAGAGGATTGTCGGAGAGTCCCGTGGCACAGTTGATGAAGGCCGCTGTCGTACACGCATTTGGCGAACCGCTACGCGTCCAGGAGGTGCAGGTGCCCACGCCGGGCCCAGGCCAGATCCTCGTCAATATCAAGGCGTCGGGCGTCTGCCATACCGACCTGCATGCTGCTGACGGTGATTGGCCCGTCAAGCCGACGTTGCCGTTCATCCCCGGTCACGAAGGCGTCGGTTTTGTCGCAGCAGTCGGCGATGGCGTCAAGGTCGTCAAGGAAGGCGATCGCGTCGGCGTGCCGTGGCTCTATACAGCGTGCGGGCACTGCGAGCACTGCCTAAGCGGTTGGGAGACGCTCTGTCATGATCAACAGAACACAGGCTACTCCGTGAATGGCGCCTATGCGGAATATGTGCTCGCTGATCCGAACTATGTCGGACACCTCCCGCCGCAGGTCAGCTTCGACGAAATCGCTCCAATCCTTTGCGCTGGCGTCACCGTCTATAAGGGGATTCGCGTGACTGACACACGTCCCGGGCAATGGCTTGCGATCTCCGGGATCGGCGGCCTTGGTCATGTGGCGATCCAATACGCAATCGCGATGGGACTTCATGTTGTCGCAGTGGATGTTTCAGCAGACAAACTTGCTCTCGCTCGCGAACTCGGCGCGAAGCTCGCTATCGACGCGTCGACTACCGATCCGGCCGCGGTCATTCAAAAGGAGATTGGGGGAGCGCATGGCGTACTCGTGACCGCCGTATCGCGCGGCGCCTTTGCGCAAGCGCTCGGCATGGTCCGCCGCGGCGGCACTGTGGCGCTGAACGGGTTGCCGCCGGGCGATTTCCCTTTGCCGATATTTTCAACCGTGCTCAACGGCATCACCGTGCGTGGTTCGATTGTCGGGACACGCCGCGACTTGCAGGAGTCGCTCGAATTCGCCGCAGAGGGCCGTGTACACGCGCGCATTCATCGGGACCGGTTGGAAAACATTAACGCGGTACTCGCCGATCTGAAGGGGGGAAAGATCGACGGACGCGTGGTGCTGGCGCTCGATTGATCGGCGCCGACGCCTGGTGCAGTCAGGCACGGTTTGACGGTTGTTTGGGGGACAAAGCAATGTCTGAGATCCGGAAAGAGGCGCAGGTCGCCGGTTCCAAATCGGGCAACAAGCCAGGGAACAAGGAACTAGGCAGCAAGGCATACCAGAAGGAACTGGCCCTGCTGCATGGTGAACTGGTCAAGTTGCAGGAATGGGTAGTGAAGACCGGAGCCAAGATCTGCATTGTGTTCGAAGGACGCGATGGCGCGGGCAAGGGTGGGGTGATCAAGACCATCACCGAACGCGTGAGCCCGCGAATTTTCCGGGTTGTCGCGCTGCCAGCGCCCACGGATCGGGAAAAGACCCAGATGTACTTGCAGCGCTATCTTCCGCACCTGCCGGCGGCTGGGGAAGTCGTGCTGTTCGACCGCAGTTGGTACAACCGCGCATGTGTCGAGCGGGTCATGGGCTTCTGCACGGAGGCGGATGTGCAGATGTTCATGATGACTACACCGCTCGTGGAGCGTGCCGTCATCGACTCCGGAGTCATCCTCATCAAGTACTGGCTCGAAATCAGCTCAGAAGAGCAGACGCGCAGGCTCGAAGCCCGGATTCACGATGAGCGCAAAATCTGGAAACTTTCGCCGATGGACATCGAATCCTATCGCCGCTGGTACGACTATTCGCGGGCGCGCGACGCGATGTTCAGCATGACCGACACTGAGTTCTCGCCGTGGTATGTTGCACGGGCGGACCGCAAGAAGCGCGCCCGCCTGAACATCATCAGCCACCTGCTCAGCGTGGTTCCGTACGAGACTGTGCCGCGGGAGAAGGTGTCGTTGCCCCAACGACAGAAGGCCGGGGGGTATCGCGAATCGGACCATCACTTCAGGTATGTGCCCGAGAAATTCTGAGCAATGCCGCATTGCGTCTGGCAGGGAACGAGGATTGCGGAACGCCCGCTGAAAACTCCGATGACGCGCGCCCGGATGCCCCTTTTTGTTCCTGCAACGCGTCGACGCGCAGGACCAAAGTCCAATTCCGCTGGCGTGCCCGAGTGACATGATGTAATCGGGAAAGCGGGACGGATGGAGAGCATGTTGTGCGAGGGTGCTTCCTCCGAATGGTTCGAACTGCGATTCGAAGAACGGATTCGAGGAACGATCGGGATGTACCGGATCGAAGAACCCCGGCTTGGCGGGCTGCGTATCAAGGAATGGCGGCGCCGCGCGCGCTTGGCGGTCGGCCTGCTGTTTCTGGTGCTGCTGGGATCGTCGGCGGGGCTTGTGGTGCTCGACCACTCGGATGCGCCGTTGCCCACGAAGATGTTTACGGCCTTGTGGGATGCGGTCAACCTTGTCACGACCTTGGGCGACTTCTCGGATTTCAATCCGGACCAGAAGATATTCATGCTGGTCGCCATACTTGCAACGGTGGTGGTTGCCGGCTACGCGTTGCGCCAGCTGACGGGGATGCTGTCGGGCGACGACGTGATGGTCTTCTGGGAGAACAGGGCCATGGAGCACAAGCTGGAAACGCTGAGCAACCATGTCGCGATCTGCCCGTTTGGTCCGGTCGGCCAGCTGGTCGCCGCCCGTCTGCGAGATGCGGGAGCGACCGTGCTCGTGCTGGAGACCGACGTAAAGCAGGCCGAAAAAGCATCCGGACTGGGATACATGGTCATCCAGGGCGATCAGAGCTCGTTCGACGATGTACTCGAGCGTGCCAGGCTGGATACCGCCAGTGCGCTGTTCGTGACGGGCACCGATCCGAACAGCAATCTGGAGATCACGCTGGTGGCGCACACGCTCAATCCCGCGCTCCAGATCGTAGTGTCAGGTGAGAACGATCTGCGCAGGATGTTGCTCGAGAAGGCCGGCGCATCGACCGTTATCGACCAGAACGACATCGTTGCGTGCGCCATGGTTGGGCAGATCGATGCGCCACAGGCGCGACGGACATGAAGCAGGGTGCTCGACAAGCGCAATCTGCTGGCGGTCTGCCGCCTGTACCGGCGCGGTTACGCATCGGCTGCACCGGCTGGCCTCAGAGCTCCGGGGGTAGCATACGTTCGCGCGATGCGGGCGTCCGAATGTACGCCGTGACGCTTTGGACTTGCTCACTGCCCGTCAGGAAGGAGGTTTCACACTGGAGTCGGCCATGCACGTGGACATGCTGAAGCCGGTTGGCGGAGGCGAACAGGCAGGATCCGACAATGGCACGGTCTCCTCCGGCGTCCGATTCGTGGACACGCATCCGGTATCGCTGGGGCGACCTGTGAACGATTTGGGGATTTGATGACAATAGGGAATCCGCGCGACTATGGGACACGATTCATCAACACATCCCACTGGCGGCTTTCGCATTCCGGTGCTGGAGTGGGTCCGCGACTATCAGAAGGAGTGGATCAAGCCGGATATTATTGCCGGTGTGACCGCTGCGGCGGTGGTTCTTCCGAAGGCCCTGGCATACGCGACTGTCGCGGGGCTGCCCGTGCAGGTCGGGCTGTATACGGCCTTCCTTCCGATGGTGATCTACGCGTTCCTGGGATCGTCGCGGCCGCTCAGCGTGAGCACCAGCGCAACGATCGCCATCCTCGCCGCAGCGGCCCTCGCCCGCGTGGTCCCAGATGGAGGGATGGCAGACCTGCTGAGAGCCTCTGCAACGCTGACGCTACTGGTCGGGGCCATCCTCACGCTCGCCGCGCTCCTGCGGTTGGGATTCGTTGCCAACTTCATCTCCGATCCTGTGCTGACCGGATTCAAGGCCGGTGTCGCGGTCGTCATCGTGCTGGATCAGGTGCCGAAGCTGCTCGGCATTCACTTTCCCAAGGGGTCGTTTTTCCACAACGTGCTGGCCATCGTCACGGGTATTCCACACGCGTCAGCGGCGACAGTCGCTGTGGGGGCGATTACGGTGGGCATTCTGGTGGCAATCGAGCATTTCTTTCCACGGGCACCCGCGCCGCTGATCGCGGTGGCTTGCGGGATCGGCGGCGTGAGCCTGCTCGGCCTGCAGTCTCACGGGGTCGACATTGTCGGCCACGTGCCGACGGGCTTCCCTTCCGTCACCATGCCGGACCTTTCGCTTGTCGCGTCGCTTGGGCCAGTTGCCGCGGGCATTGCACTGATGAGCTTTACCGAAACGATCGCGTCCGGGCGAGCGTTCGTTGAGAGCGGGGAACCTGCGCCACAGGCGAACCGGGAGTTGCTGGCGATCGGTCTTGCCAATGTGGGAGGCGCGCTGCTGGGCTCCATGCCGGCGGGCGGAGGAACGACCCAGACGGCCGTGAACCGTCTCGTGGGCGCCCGCAGCCAGCTTGCCGAACTGGTCACGGCTGCCGTCACGCTGGGCACGATGCTGCTGCTCGCGCCGTTCATCGGACTGATGCCGCACGCCACGCTGGCAGCGGTTGTCATCGTCTATTCGATCGGCCTGATCAAGCCCTCGGAATTTCGCGCGATTGTCGCTGTGCGACGCACAGAGTTCGTGTGGGCGCTGGTTGCGGTCTCCGGCGTCGTGCTCTTCGGCACCCTGCTGGGCATCCTCGTCGCCATTGTCGTGTCGCTCCTGGCGCTTGCTCACCAGACGTCCGATCCACCGGTATATGTGCTGCGCCGCAAGCTTGGCACGAACGTGTTCCGTCCTGTGTCCGCGGAGCACCCCGACGACGAGGCTTTTCCCGACCTCCTGCTGTTGAGGCCGGAAGGGCCCGTTTTTTTTGCCAACGCCGAGCACGTCGGCCAGAAGATCCGCATGCTGATCGAGCAAACTCATCCCCAGACTGTCGTGCTTCATATGCGCGCCGTAATCGATCTCGAGTACACGGCGCTCAAGATGCTGACGGAAGCGGAAAAGGAGCTGCGCAGGCAGGGCATAACCCTCTGGCTCGTGGGTCTCAACCCGGGCGTGCTGGCGATGGTGCAGCGTTCACCGCTCGGCGAGACGCTTGGGCGCGAGCGGATGTTCTTCAATCTGGATCGGGCGGTCGCGGCATGGGAGGCGCAGCAACCACCGGGGGCCGTGCGGGGAGCGACGCCCAGCTGCCGGCCTAAGTGATGTAAAAGGCATCTCTGATAATGATGGTCAATGCGGACTTTAAGATCTGTACGCGTTCCCCATGTCGACAATCGCGCGGCGTGCCCGATCCAATCTGCAGACGTTGGGCCGAGGTGTCGAAATATGGCCACGATTGATCTATGTCACAACTCGTGAATGGCGCACGAGCATGCTGCACGAGTTGCACGCGTATCGGTGTGCGCACGCACGGGCGAGCCCGTGAGCAAACAGCGGGGCGGCCGCGGGCGCGGCCTTAATCAATGTCGCAATGGAGGACGGTGTCATGGACGCAGCCACGCAATTGGCGCGCAGTCAGGAAATTGCCGGAAACATCTTGCAGGGGCTGCAAAAGCGCGTGCAGGGCGCGATGGAGCGGTATGAGAAACGGTTGCGTGGAGCCCTGGATGGCGAGGCCAGCCCTAACGAGGGCATCGCTTCGTTCGCATCGGGATTCGACCCATGGAACACATGGCATTACGCCGTCGACGTTGCGCAACGCTCCATCCTGTTCTGGGATACCTTGCGCGAGCGCGGCACCGGGTTCGTCGAGAGCACTGCACAGGGCCTCAAGCCCGCGCTGCATTTCGACTATGAGATCGTGCTCGACGGCAGGCAATTCGGGCGGCCTGTCAACTATGCGCTGTTATGCATTAAAGCGCCCGAGGGCGTGGCCATCGACGCGAAGAAGCGCCCCTATCTGATCATCGATCCGCGCGCCGGTCACGGCCCAGGCATCGGCGGCTTCAAGGACGATTCGCAGGTGGGCGTCGCGTTGCGTGCGGGCCATCCCGTCTACTTTGTCGTGTTCTTCCAGAATCCGGAGCCCGGCCAGACCTTGCTCGACGTGTGCGCCGCCGAGCAGGAGTTCGTCAGGAAGGTACGCGCGCTGCATCCGGATAGCCCCAAACCGGCGATCATCGGCAACTGCCAGGGTGGCTGGGCCGCGATGATGCTCGCGAGTTCCTCGGCAGAAGACACGGGACCGATCGTGATCAACGGCACACCGATGTCTTACTGGAGCGGCGCGTTCAGCGAAGGCGAGGGCGACAATCCGATGCGCTACGCGGGCGGCATACTGGGCGGCACCTGGCTCGCGTCGTTCTCATCGGATCTCGGTAACGGCAAGTTCGACGGCGCGCACCTCGTGCAGAACTTCGAGTATCTGAACCCCGCTAACACGCTGTGGGACAAGTATTACCACCTGTACAAAGACATCGATACGGAGTCGCCGCGTTTTCTGGAGTTCGAGCGCTGGTGGGGCGGCTACTATCTGATGAACCGCGAAGAGATCGAGTGGATCACGCGCAACCTGTTCATCGGTAACAAGCTCTGGTCGGGCGAAGTGCGCGGCGTGTCGGGCAAGGCGTTCGACCTGCGGGATATCCGCTCGCCGATCATCCTGTTCGCCTCGATGGGCGACAATATTACGCCGCCGCAGCAGGCGTTCAACTGGGTGGCCGACCTCTACGGCAGCACCGAGGAAATCAAGGCGCGCGGCCAGGTCATCATCGGACTGATGGACGAGGAGGCCGGACATCTTGGGGTGTTCGTGTCGGGCAAGGTGGCGAAGAAGCAGCATGCGCAGATCGTCAACGTGCTCGAAACAATCGAGACGCTCGCGCCGGGCCTCTACGCGATGTTGATCGATGAGGCGAAGGGCGCCGACGGGAAGGTTGCCTACAAGGTGACATTCGTCGAGCAGCGTCTCGAGGAGGTCGTCCACCGTTTCAACCGCTTCAGGCGCGAGGACGAAAAGCCTTTTGAGGCCGTGGTCGAGCTTTCCGAATTCAACCAGCGCCTCTACGAGCTGCTTGCGCAGCCATACGTGCAGTGGGCGTCGAACGAGACCACGGCGCATCTGCTGCGCGAATTTCATCCGCTGCGCTTTCAGCGCTGGGCCTTTTCGGACCTGAATCCGTGGCTTGCATGGCTGCGGCCGACGGCCAGCGCGGTCAGGGCGAACCGGCAGCACAACGGCGACATCGAGCCGTGGCGCAAGGCCGAGCAGCGTGGATCGGAAGTCATCAGCGCCTCGCTCGATCACTACCGGGCGATGCGCGATGCCGCCGCCGAGACGCTTTTCTTTGCCATCTACACCCATCCCTGGCTGGCCCATTTCGCCGACCGGCACCGCACTCGCGAAGCGGCCGCGTCCGTCTCCACCGATCCGCGCGAGCTGCCTTTCGTGAAGGACGCGCTTGCATCGATCCAGCAGGGCGGCTACGCCGAAGCGGTGGCGCGCACGGCATTCCTGCTGTTCGCGCGCAAAGGGGAGCCTTTGCCGTTTGCGCTGCTTGCGACGGCGCGGGAAGTGGTGGACAGCTACGCCGAGTATCTGCCGAGCTTGCCGCCCGACCAGTGGCGGCGCATCCGCGGCGAACAGGAACTGATCGCCACCTACGAGCCGCAGCAGACGATTGCGACGTTGCCGGCGTTGCTCGCCAAACCGGAAGACCGCGAGCGGCTACTGGCGCTGATGGACAGGTTGCTGGCCGACGAGCGCGTACAAGGCGTGACGCCGACCGCGCAGCAATGGGAGGCGTTACAGCGCATTCGCGCGGTGCTCGGCGTGCCGCCCGCAGCGCGCCCTGTTTCGGTGCTCGAGCGTGCGCCGTCGTGAACGTGCTCGTCTTTTCGTAAAGGGATCAGCCATGGAAGCCAGACACGCGAAGTATCACGAGCTCATTGCCCGCTGCCGGACGCTGGCGCCGATGCCCACGGCCGTTGCTCATCCATGCGACAGGAGCTCGCTGGAAGGCGCCGTGGAAGCGGCGCAGAAAGGCCTGATCGCACCGATCCTGGTCGGGCCGCGCGCGCGCATCGAATCGGTTGCCGCGCAGTGCAACCTGTCGATCGGCGATTATCCGATCGTCGATGCGCCGTTCAGTGAGGCTTCGGCGGCAGCGGCCGTGCAACTGGTGCGCGAGGGCAAAGCCGAGGCGCTGATGAAAGGCAGCCTTCACACCGACGAGCTCATGGCGGCGGCGGTCCGGCGCGATGCCGGGCTGCGCACCGGCCGGCGCATCAGTCACTGCTTCGTCATGGACGTGCCTGCGCGCGCAGACCCGCTGATCGTGACCGACGCCGCCGTGAACATCGCGCCGACGCTGGAGGAGAAGGCCGACATCCTGCAGAACGCGATCGACCTCGCGCACGCGCTGCAGTTTCCGCAGGTGCGCGTGGCAATCCTTTCGGCGATGGAGACTGTCAATCCGAAAGTGCCTTCGACGATCGAAGCCGCCGCGCTGTGCAAGATGGTGGACCGGCGGCAGATCACGGGAGCGCTCGTCGACGGCCCGCTTGCACTCGATAATGCCATCGACCCCGAGGCCGCGCGCATCAAGCAGATCGATTCGCCCGTGGCCGGACGGGCCAATGTCCTGATGGTGCCGGACCTCGAAGCGGGCAACATGCTCGCCAAGAGCCTCTCGTTCCTCGCGGGCGCGGACGCGGCCGGCATCGTGCTGGGTGCGCGCGTGCCGATCATCCTGACGAGCCGTGCCGATTCGCTCATTACGCGGCTCGCCTCGTGCGCGGTGGCGGTGCTCGTCGCGCTTGCGCGGCGCGAAGCCGCAAAGACCGTCGGGTGATGCCATGGCAGACGTGATTCTGGTATTGAATGCCGGCTCGTCGAGCATCAAGTTTTCCGCATTCGAAGAGCAGGGCGATGTGCTCGAACTGGTCGTGCATGGGCAGGTCGACGGCCTGTACACGGCAAGCGCGCGGTTCGAAGCCGTCGACGGTCACGGCGAGCACCATGCGAGGGAATGGAGCGACGGCGGCGAGCTGGATCATCGCGAAGGCATTGAGCAAATCGGTGCGTTCCTGAGCGAGCACCGCGAAGGACACGAGCTTGTCGCGGTCGGCCATCGCGTCGTGCACGGCGGGCAGCGCTTCAGCGGTCCGGTGCGAGTCACGCCCGCGGTAGCGGACGAGCTGGCGAAGCTCACGCCGCTCGCGCCGCTGCATCAGCCGCACAACCTGACGCCCATACGCATCCTCGAAGAGCTGCAACCGGACGTGCCGCAGGTGGCGTGCTTCGACACGGCTTTCCATCGCACGCAACCCGAGGTGGCCCAGGCGTTCGCGCTGCCTGCGTCGATCACCAGCCGGGGCCTGCGCCGCTACGGCTTTCATGGGCTGTCCTACGAGTACATCGCGAGCGTGCTGCCTGACATCGATACGAAAGCGGCCAGCGGACGCACTGTCGTCGCGCACCTTGGCAATGGCGCGAGCATGTGTGCGCTCGTCGCGGGCAAGAGCGTAGGGAGCACGATGGGCTTCACGGCCGTGGACGGATTGCCCATGGGCACGCGCTGCGGCAACCTGGACCCGGGCGTGATGCTCTACCTGATGGAAGAACTCGGCATGGACGCGCGTGCCGTCGAGGATCTGATCTATCGCCAATCGGGGCTGCTCGGCGTGTCTGGCGTATCGAGCGACATGCGCGCGCTGCTCGCGAGCGACGATCCTCACGCCCGTTTCGCCATTGAGCTCTATATCTACCGCATAGCGCGCGAACTCGGCTCGCTTGTCGCGGCCATGGAGGGCATCGACGCGCTCGTTTTCACGGCGGGAATCGGCGAGCATGCGGCGGCGATCCGCGAGGGCGTGGTGCGGCACGCGGCGTGGCTCGGCGCGGAGCTCGACGCCGAAGCGAACGCCAAGGGCGGTCCCCTCATCACCACCGCGTCGAGCCGGATAGCGGCGTGGGTTATCCCGACCAATGAAGAGCTGATGATCGCGCGCCATACGCGCGCGGTCCTCGAATGAAGGAGAAATGCCATGTCGCCCGAAGGCACTGATCGATCACGTCCGGTACTTGCGGGCATGAAAGCGCTGATCACCGGCATTGCCAACGAACACTCGATCGCATACGGTTGCGCGAAAGCGTTTCGCGAGCTTGGTGCGGATCTGGCCATCACCTACGCGACGGAAAAGACCAGGCCTTATGTCGAGCCGTTGGCGAGCGAGCTTGAAGCAGAGCTGTTCCTGCCGCTCGACGTCGGCGACGCGGCGCAGCTGGAAGCGGTATTCGGGCAGATCCGGCAGCGCTGGGGACGTCTCGACATCCTGCTGCACTCCATCGCATGGGCGCCGAAAGACGATCTGCAAGGCGGGCTGTTGCATTGCTCCGGCGAGGGCTTTGCGCGCGCGATGGACATTTCGTGTCATTCGTTCGTGCGCATGGCGGCGCTTGCCGCGCCGCTCATGGACAAAGGCGGCACATTGCTCACGATGAGCTACTACGGCGCCAACAAGGTCGTGCCGAACTATAGCGTGATGGGGCCGGTAAAGGCCGCGCTCGAAGCCTGTGCGCGCTATCTCGCTTACGAGCTTGGGCCGAAGGGCATTCGCGTGCATGCGATTTCGCCGGGTCCGCTCAAGACGCGGGCGGCTTCCGGCCTCAAGAACTTCGACCTGCTGCTCAACGAGGCGGCCGAGCGCGCGCCGCTCGGCGAGCTGGTCGACATCATGGACGTCGGCTACACCTGCGCGTTTCTCGCCACCCCCTACGCGCGGCGGGTTTCGGGCGAAACGCTGTATGTCGACGGCGGCGTCAACATCATGGCCTGACATGGCTTCGGAAAGGAAACACCATGGCTCAACTTTTACTGGGTAATGTCGAAGAAAACGTGCCTGACGAGGAAATCAACGAGTTCCTGCAGAGATACGGATTCCCTCCGTTCGATTCGATCGAGCGCGTGCCCGCGGGAAGCGGACAACCCATCGCGCTGCTCAGGTTCAGCGACCTCTCGTCTGAGGCGCTGAACCTGCTTCGTTCGAGGATTCACAACATGTTCTGGAAGGACCACACGATCAGTGCGCAGATCCTGCCGGAAAGGCAAGATTGAGCCTCAAGGAGGCGAGCATGAGCATTCTGGATAGGCTGTTTCATCGCGAGGGCATATCGGAAAAGAGCGCCCCGGGTTCCGAGCAGGTGAGTGACGCCATCGAGCGCATTGCAAGACTGAGTCCGCAGTTGCGGCTGGCGGAGCGCTATCAGGAACGCCTCGCGCCCGCGGTCAGGGCCTCGCTCGACTATGTCGGGGCATTGGTGGACGACATGCCGCCGGCTCGCGAGGCGAGCGCATCCGCCTGGACGACGGACCCGTACATCCAGATCTTTTTCGCCACCCCGGAAGACGTGCCGCGCGCGTTGAGTCATTCGACCGAACTGCGTGCGCACTTCGCCGCCAACCCCCTGGCAAACGAGGCCTTTGCCGTGCTCGGCATGGCGATGACCGAGCGGCGGACAATCGGCGTCCAGCAACATGGCTCGGCCGCGCGCACCGACGTGCAGCGAACCACCGTGAATTTCAGCGATCATCGCGCACGGGTGTGCGCCAGCACGGAGCCGGCGCTTCGGGAGGAAATCGTGCGCCATGTGATGGATCAGCTCGTGCTGGCGGGCCTCGAGCGAATCGGTGCGGAAGCGTTGCGCCGCGACGAACTGGAGAAGGAGCGCGCGCTGCTCAAGACGCGCCTCGCGCTGCTGCAGCGACAGGGCAGCGGGATGAGCGCCGTATTGGGCGCGCAGCCGTTGTCCGGTCTCGTGGAGCTGGCGCGCCTGCAGGCGCAGATGGAAGAAAACGACGCGGAGCTGGCACGTCTGGGACTCGCGACCGAGGCGATCGACCGCCGGCTGGGGACCATTGCTGATGTGCTCAATTCGCCCGCGGAACACCTGCATGTACTCAAGAGGGACCTGCGGCTCGATCGCATGAACGTGATCGTGGAAAACGGGCACGCGCGCGAGGGCACAACGATCGAATTGAGGCTCGCGAGCGTGCCGGAAACAGCGGGTGCCATGCGGGCGTTTGCGCTGGTGCAATTTGCCCGCTCCGATCTGCTGCCGGCGCCCAGCATGGTCGATGAGGAGAGAAAGTTCTTGATATGACGACGCCACGAACGCTTTCGAGGAACCGGACCGCGCTCGCGTGGTGTTTTCCAATACAAAATGGATTGCTGTGCGGTATTGACTGCGTACTGACAGGCCATCCACGGATCGAACGACGAGAGCGCCGCAGGCAACATCGCAGCAGCATGTTACTCGCCGTCGAATGCGGCGCGTACTCGCTGATACAGATTTTTCCGCGCGACCAGCGAAAAAGGCTCCCCGCGCGGGGTCATAGTCGTCCCCGCTCCCATGAATGCGCGCACTGTTGGATGATCGCAGGTGTCGCGCAACGCCTGCGGCGTGCGAAGTGCGATGGCCGTCCCAGTCTGCGCATCCAAAAAGACGCCGTCATCGCAAATTCCGAACAGGCTCGGCAGTTGCGGGTGGCCCGTGTGACCGCCTCGGCGCAGAGGCGGTCAATGACGTTCACGGCAGGTAACAGCGCGGAATGGCGACACAGATACTCGATCAGCGCGCGGGCGAGTACGATGCTCTTGTCCGTCTGGGTGGCCAGTTCAATAAGCGCCCCCACCGCGGCCCGGTCGTCCGCGACGGTGAACGGCCGCATCCGGAGCAGTGCCTGCAGTTCAAGCAGGTGCTCAAGGCGCGTCTGGTCGCGCTGTCCATCTGTGTTCCCAGTGCATCGGCGCAACGCCTAACTGGCGGGCGACAAACGCCAGCAGGGCGGGTGGAGGAGCATCACCCACGGCCAGCATGATGCCGGGAACGCGCATGTAGCAGAACTGAGTGGCGAACCCCAGACGGTTCGGTGCACCCCGGCGCTGGCAGATCAGCGGCAGATCCGCTTCGCTGAAGGTGTAGTTGCGGATGAGGTCATCCTCGCTGTCCGGAAACGACAGCAGATTGTCCCGTTCAGCAGTGGAGAGAACTGGGCGACGCGGCATATTCGGGTTTGGGGCGCAGTACGACCGAAAAACAGGGTTATTCGTGAGTGTCGCTGGGACGCCCGACCGGCACGTCCCACTGAATCGGCCAGGTACATCGAGCGGCTTCCGAAAATTTTTCGCAGTTGTCTGCGTCGGGGGGAGTTCGGCCAGCTCCGGTCGTTCACCCAAACCCGCTTGCGGACATTCGAGCGTCGGTTACGCCCTGACAGCGGAGCTGGTACTCTCTTCCAAGTAAGTAAGTCGGCGGCCTGCGCCAGAACATTATTCCACGGACGGGGTGGGCCCGATGCTGTTGCATCGCTCATGCGCGTGAACAGCACCCTGTAGCCGGGGCCAATCAATGAGTGTCCGGTGGCTGGCCGAAGTCCTTTGACACCTGCGCGTCCAGAGCGATCTGCCTGCGAAGCGCCTCGAAGCGCTCCAGTACATTGTCTCCGAAAAGCGGATCTGGGCTAGCCGGTACCGCCGCATCGACTGCAGCCCAGTCCTGTTCTGTCAGCACCTGCGCAGCGCGAGGCATCACGTCTCGCTCCTCAGTGGAAAGGTGGTGACGATAGTACACAAGATACGTGGCCGTGGCCGCCTCCAGAGCGGCGCGAGGGATTACAACATCTCCCGCGGCTTCATTGATGCGAATCAGGAGTTCATCGCCGGCCGTGGCAATCACGCGATGCTCCTGCAAAAGGCGGTTCACCACGATTTGAGTCCCGGGATCCAGTTCAGCAAGCCGCGCGTACGCAACATCCTCCCGTGGATGATGAACACGATCGGAGAAATTCCGCATGTAGTAAAGGATATCGCCCATGAGAGCGTAATTCGGACTCTCGCCCCGGTGGAGCGCAGCTACCTGTTCTTCAAGAATGTCGAGTAGCCGGGCGAAATTAATGTGCTCGGTGTGCCATACGGCAAGTGAGTCGGCCATGGCGTGCTCCATTGAAATGGATCAAGTACACGATAGACCGTCTGGACCAAAGCGCAAATGCATTCCTTGTGGCGCGGTCGACAGCGTCCAGCGCGATCAGTGCAATTGAAATACTACTGGTTGCAACCCGAGAAGAACTGACACAGGTCAAGCCACTGCGGCATCTGTGCGCGGAGATCCTGCTGGACCAGACGGCTGGGGCGTGACTTGCGTGCCACACGCACTTCGGCCGAGTACAAGGCAGCCGACATGACAGCACGGATAGCGGCGGTCCCATGGCAGCGTTCGTCTTGCTGGCGAAGTCGCGTATGACCGGAGAGGACCGTCTTCTGCCCGACGCAACCTATCCTACGCCGCAACATTCCGCAGCAGTTCCATCGGACCGTGTTCGGCCATGCGGAGATATTCGCGCGAGAGCCGCAAAGCGGTCACTTTTGGCATCCAAGATTCAATTACCTGATCTGGCCAGTCCGCAAGTTCATCCTCGGCAACATCAAGGGCTCCGTGCATCGCCATCTCGTGATCGAGGTGTGAGCAGTGTCTCATATGTAGCTGCTTACCTGCCCGTGTAACAACGTCGAGGCGGCCCTCGTAGCCGTTGGGTCGGGTTCAAATTCAGACTTTAGTTCGGCAATCAGGCTGCATGTCAGTCTGGGGTCGCCAGCGAACTCGACCGCCATCTGTGCGGACAGAATGTGAAGCTTTAGCGCATGACTGGTGCCGCCGCCCCACCCCTCGTTGCCCTCCAGTTTGATGGGGAACAGTACCCGCGCCGTTTCGTATGTGTGAAACCGCACGCCTGCCATCAACTTTCTCTGCGCGCCGTGCCTGGATAGCTCATATGCTGAGCAGATGGCCCAGCCACTGATATCTTCAATCCGCTCAGCCTGACGAGAACGTCCATGAAAAAGATATTTGCTCCCCGGATGTCTGCGGTCGCGCTATTTGCCGCCGCTGGCATCGCCTTGATACCAGTCCTCACACAAGCCGAGGATGGTGCCCGCATTGCCGGGCAGATTTGCGCTGGCTGCCACGGCGTACACGGGCGCAGCGAATCACCGATGTTTCCGAAGCTCAACGCCCAGACACCTGAATACATCGAAGCCCAGCTCAAGGGATTCCACGATCACGCGCGCGGCGAAACTGCTGCCCGCGATTACATGTGGGGTATGGCCGCACTCCTGGACGAGGCAGCCGTCAAATCGCTGGCCGATTATTATTCGCATCAGGCCGCAACCCGGGGGGCGGCGGGTGACCCCACCTTGATGGCCAAGGGGCAGGAGATCTTCGAACACGGCGTGCCGGACAAGGGCGTACCGGCCTGCGCTTCATGCCACGGTGCGCAGGCCCAGGGGGCCGGTACTTTCCCGCGCCTCGCAGGGCAGCATCAGGAGTATCTGCTGCGTCAGATCGAAGTCTTCCAGAACGGTACCCGCGGCAACGCGCCCGTGATGACCGCCGTCGCGCATACGTTGAGCGCCGACCAGGCGAAGGCGGTTGCGGCCTTTCTGCAATCCAGATAAGCGGTTGCCAATTTATGCGGTCGACGGGTGCTGGCCCCATGGTCCACCATGTCCGCACAGCCGTTGATCTCCATCAAAGCTGTGGTGTTAGCTCGCTTTGATGTCCAGCGGAGGATGACTAGCATTAAAGTATTGGCGCAGCATCCTGCCCATGCCACTGGTGTGAAGCAGCAAATCGATTCGCCAATGCTTTTCATGTACTGCTGCGGAGTTTGATATGCAGTCTCTGGAACCGCGTTCCGCCATAACCGTCATCCTTCATGAACACGAGCAGATGTCGACCGTGGTAGAGGGCATGCGGCGCTTTGTGGGCCTGCTGGCAGCAGGTACGCCGGCTCCGGGCCTCATGGTGCTTCGGGCGATGCTTTATTACATCCGCGAGTACCCCCAGCAGGTGCACCATCCTAAAGAGGATCGCTATCTGTTCATGCCGCTGCGCGATCGGACGGATGAATTTGACCACGTCCTTACGGAGCTGGAGTCACAGCACGCTCGAGGTGACGTGAGATTGAGGGATATCGAGCACGCGCTGACCCGGTATGAATTGAAGGGCGCTCCCGCACTTCGGGAGCTGCGGGCCCTGGTGGATACGTATGCCGAGTTTTATGCAGACCACCGGTGTATGGAAGAGACGGTGATTTTGCCGGCCGCCAGACGTCTGCTAACAGAAGAAGACTGGGCTGAAGTCGACGCCGCCTTTGGCGCAAATCATGATCCGTTCGAGGGGGCAAAACTTGAAGACGATCTCGGCAAACTATTCTCGATGATCGTCAGAACGATCCCGGAGGCGGAAAGTTAGCAGTCCGGTTGCGCGTTGCGATGGGTGGCCGGTCACGTGATGCAAGTGCGGATCAGCGGGATTCGTGGCCGCGTCATTGAACAAAGAGTTTTTGTGAGCACCAAACGCCGACGCGGGAGGGGATATGCAAGCCGCTCGTCACTTTCACCTGGAACTGCGGCACGCAAGCGTGCCGACCTATGTTGCCAGTTACCTCTTTCCGATCCTGCTGCTGGCGTATGAGGTGCATAGGGTGGGCAGGTGGATCTTCGATTACGGGATGAATTTCGCGAACTTCAGGTTCATGGGTTACGAGTTTCTGCTGATGCTTGTGTTCGTTGCGCTCCAGGTCGTCTTTGAAGGCATTTTCCTGATTGGGGCGTGGATGAGCCGGGATCACGATTTCGAACACCGGGTCGCGAATCTCCTTGCGGGTCTCGGCTGTTCGCTGGTCGTCATCGGTTTCGACCTGGCTTTGCAGTACGCCCTGTAACGCGAGTTCTGCGTGCCGGCCAGGTCCGCTTTCAGAAATGCCAACTGTGCCGTTAGGGTCGACTTGGGACGCCAACGCTCCGCGTCGGCGCAAGCTCGCATATTGATGCGAGCGGTGAAATCGTGCACTCGGACCGCACGCCACTTCGGTAACCGCTGACCTACAATATAAGCATGGTCGCGACCTAATAAGGAGGCTGCCGTGACCCAGTCTATGATCTACTTCGTTGTCGGCTTGGCGGTCTTGTTGGTCGCCGGGTTCATGGTGGCACAACGTTACAGGCGCGATCACCCCGCAGAGGGGATGGCCCAGTGGCTTGATTCGCACCATATGGGTTGGCTGCACCGGCACAAACATTGATGCCGCATCGCAAATTGAAAGGCCCCGCATTCCAGCGGGGGTTCGTGCGATATGTCGGAACTCACAATCTTCGGCAGTAGTTCTCCTGCTTGTCGCACTTCCGCGACCCGTGCGCGATACTTATCGACCACAGCCATCTTTGCTCAGGCGGCACTTATGTGACGATGAGCCGCGCTTCGATTTCCGCCGCGACTCGCGCAGGGCGCGCACCAATCACCGGCCGCCGTGATGAACAGGGTACGGAGCGTGACGATGAGAGACTTCAACGTGCCCGACACCCACCTCAAGCGCCTTGAACAAGCGGCTAGGGCACGGGCCTCACGTTCCTTGCCGGCACTCTCGCTCACCTTATTGATCTTCACACCGGGACAGCCATCCATCGTTGCCGCCGAGGAGCGCACCATGACCCTGACGCTAACGTCGCAAGCCTTCCGACAGAACGGCGAAATTCCCGCGCAGCATACATGCCAGGGCGCCGATGTATCGCCGCCGCTCGCGTGGTCCGGCGTGCCCGCAAACACAAAAAGCCTGGCGCTGATCGTCGACGACCCTGACGCGCCGGACCCGGCCGCGCCGAAAATTACCTGGGTACATTGGGTGCTCTACAACATCCCGCCGACGGCAACTCGGCTTCCCGATGGCGCTGCGGCGCAGGCTTTGCCGGGCGGTACACTCGAAGGCATCAATGACTTCAAGCGTGCCGCTTATGGGGGCCCGTGCCCTCCCGTGGGACGCCACCGTTATTTCCACAAGCTGTATGCGCTCGACACCGTACTGCCCGATTTGAAAGGGCCCAGCAAGGCGGCGCTTGAAAAGGCCATGCGGGGGCACGTACTAACGCACGCGGAACTAATCGGCACCTATCAGAAGCGATGAGCGATGCGTCGTTGCATGAATTGGGATTGAGGACAAAGGAAATCCAGTGGTGCCGACACGTTATCCACGCGCGTCAGGCAGAGATCGGCCGAGGGTGAGTCAAAACTCAGGCTCACGCCTCTCGTTCAAAAGGTCGGCTTTCGAGAAGGGCCTACAACGGCTTGATGGCGTGTCGGGAAGGGTAAAGTGACCCCTCAAAACCTTCAACTTTTGCGTTTTGACACACCCTCGGCCACAAGCGGTCACTGAGGACCTGAAATTCACGGCCGGAAAGCAGTCGTTCGAGCTTGATGACGTTGAAATTCCTGATGTCGGATGTACGTTCACAAGAGCGTTTGATTCTGATCAAATCGCGACGACAAAGACGATACACACTGTAATCTCGTCGCTGTGGACAACCGGTTTGATATCGAGGCGGAACCGTGAGCAGCTCATACGTCAGCCAGAATGCGCCGTCAGGATTCGATCGTATATTGGTCGCGGTGGACCTGTCACCGTCATCCCTGCGGGCATTGGAATTCGTCAGAAATATCGCCCCAACTACTGCGCACATTCGCCTCGTGAGCGTTGCCGACAATCCTCGGACGCTTAGTCCTATGCCTCCGAAGGCGAGTGCGGAACTGTATGCCGCACGCGCGGAACTTCTGCGTGACGCTGCAGATGCCCTCGTTCAGGCAAAGCACGTCTTTGCAGGTTGTAATTTTCTCCTCGAAGAGGATGTAGTCGACCTTTCGAAGCGAGGTGGCGACATCGCCACGGCATTGATCGATGCTGCCGACGACTGGCGTGCCGATCTTCTGGTTGTCGGCGCACGTCAGCATCATGGACTACTGCGCTGGGTCGAAGGCACAGTGTCCCAGCCACTGACAATACATTCCCGATGCTCGCTCCTGATCGTGCCGCCTTCCCACGAGGAAAAGTTGGCGCGCCCCCCGCAACGGGTTCTGATCGCGATCGACGGAAGCGCGCCGTCGTTCGAGGCTTTGAGGTACGGCATGCGGTTTGCGAAGCCGGAAGTCAACATGCGGGCGGTCTATGTCGTCGATCGCGCGGTGCGTCTGACGGATTTTGTACCCATTCATGTGCTTGAAGACGCGTTTATCGAAGAGGGCAAAGCGGCGCTTGCCACAGCGGCGGAAGTATTTGCGGGTTCGTCCTGTCACTGCGATACCGCACTCATCAGTACCAAGCAGACAGGAGACGACATCGCCCACGCGATCGTTCGCCAGGCAAGTCACTGGAATGCTGACCTTCTGGTCATGGGCACGCATGGCCGACGTGGAGTAGCGCGATGGCTACTGGGCAGCGTCGCGGGCCGTGTCGCGCATATTACGCAGACGCCCTTGCTGCTCGTTCATGCCCAAGACTCGTGACACAACGTGTCGATGAGGCACTGCGCATGAAGCGATATGCCAGCCTGCTCCAATGGATCGTGCAATGCTGCGAGCGTTTATGGCGAACTGGGGGAACGGGTGACCGGGAAGCGGACCTCGACGCCCAACCCCCGGCCGTCAATGCCCGATGTATAGGTTAGATGTCCGTCGAGGCGAACCACAATCCGAGCGACGATCGAGAGACCCAATCCACTACCACTTTGACGACTTCCCCCAGCCCGGAAAAAGCGATCGCTCAGACGCAACCGGTCCTGCTCCGACACACCTGGGCCGTTATCTCGCACAAGCAGTAGGGTCGCCTCCGACGTTCTCCGGGTGACGACCTCGACACTACCTCCCGTCTCGCCATACTTGATAGCGTTGTCTACCAGATTGTCCAGCAGGATACGCACGAGTGCGGGCTCCGCTAACATCGTCACGTGTGTATCTCCGTTCAGGACTAACCCGATGCCTTTGGACGACGCATTCGCTTCGTGAGCAGTGATGCATTCGCGGGCAACGGCATCCAGCTCCACGGTCAAAGCTGGTGCGGGTACACCTTCGTCAAGTCTCGCCAGCAACAGAAGTTGATCCGCCAGATGTGTGCTCCTATCGACACCTTCAACGACCCGCTGCATCGCGAGGCGTTGTTTTGCCGGATCCCGCGTGGTAAGAGCGACCTGTGCCTGAACCTTGATCGCCGCCAGTGGCGACTTGAGTTCGTGTGCAGCATCGGCCGTGAAGGCCCGCTCACGGTCGAGTGACCCTCGCAGCCGCGAAAACAGAACGTTGAGCGCGTCGACCAAGGGACGCACTTCGGCAGGTGTGCGACGCATATCGATGGGGTCCAGATTGCCGGCGTTTCTGGCACCGATGGCCCGCGAGAGTGTTTTAAGCGGCGCGAGGCTGCCGCCAATGCCCACCCAGATCAACAATGCGAGAACCGGCAGCGCATAAGCAAGCGGCTTCGCGATGCGGCGCGCCACTCCGGCGCCCAGATCGGCGCGGCTATCGCTACGTTCAAATACCCGCACACTCCTGCCACGCGCCGCGTCATGGAGCACGTAGGTATTCCATTTGAGCGAGTCGTATTTCGCTACAGCGCCCACCGCTGCCTGAGACGACGGCGGCTCCTTCGCGGCGGCACGCGGCAAACCGGGGCTCGCTGCAAGCAAGCGCCCTTCGGCGTCGCGCACTTCATAAAGGAGCCGGCGTGACAGGTCATCGTCGCCGTCATCATCGGATACATGGAACCCATCTTCGGTAAGCGCCGCGAGATCATTGGTATCCACGAGCGTGAGTGTGCGAGCGGCCTGTTCGATTCGCGCATCGTCCCATTCACCGACTTCATGAATGGCCTGGCGGTAACTTGAAACGAGGGCTGCGACCCAGACGACCGAGACGCTCGCCAACACAAGTAGCATAAGGCGTTGACGGATTGACCGTGTCACGACGTCTTCTCCACAACGTACCCAACGCCCCTGATCGTCCTGATCAGTCCAGGTCCCAGCTTTTTGCGCAGATTGGAGATGTGCACCTCAACGGCATTGCTCTCCACCTCTTCCTGCCAGCCGTAAAGACTTTCCTCAAGGCGGGCGCGGGAGAGCGGCGTACCTTGGTGGGTCAGCAGCTCGATCAGCACAGCACATTCCCGTGAAGTCAATGGCTGGCGCAGACCGTTGCGTGTGACCGTGAACGTCGAGGGATCGACGCTCAGATCCTGATACTCGATCGTCTCGACGCTGCGACCATGCGCGCGGCGCAAAAGCGCACGGCAGCGCGCAATCAGTTCAGTGAGATCAAAGGGCTTGCCGAGGTAATCGTCGGCGCCGGCGGTCAGGCCTCCTACCCGGTCCGCTACCGTGTCCCTTGCGGTCATGACTAGAACGGGCGTATCGTCGCGACGGGCTCGCAGCCAATCCAGCAACTCAGTTCCAGATAGTCTCGGCAGACCGAGATCGAGCACCACCAGTTCGTACTCTGTTGTGGTCAGCGCCAGCATCGCCTCCCGGCCATCGTGCGCCCAGTCGACCGTCATTCCGGCGTCGCGCAGACCTTCTTCGACGCCGCTTCCTATCAAATCATCATCTTCGACCAGTAACACGCGCATTTCGTCGCACTCCAAAAGGAACAGGCAGGCAGCGGAGCCTGCTGCAAAGTAACCGCCCGGATCATCAGCTTCGATCGTCAAGTCTAATCCCGCTCCGCATGCCTGCGCGAGGGTGTTCTGCTTAAGATTCCCTTCAGGCTCGCGTTGCAGCATGCATCTGTAAATAGCACCGTCGATATTGTTTCAACCCACCTGACTATGGAGTTCCACGTGAAAACGATGAATGTTCGCCTCGCCGCTGCAGTTGCCCTGATTGCGCTGCCGTTTGCCGCACATGCGACCGGATCCTGCACTACCGAACCGAAAACGAAATGGATGCAGGACAAGGAAGTTTCGAACCAGCTGGAGAAGCGGGGTTACCAGGTCAAGCGGGTCAAGACTGAGGGAAGCTGCTATGAGGTCTATGCATTGGACAAGAAGGGTAATCATCACGAGATGGTTGTCAATCCTGTCGATGGCAAGCCTGTCAGCGAGGAGGTCAACGAATGAGTTCCCTGAGCCGAGAGGAAGGCGACGCCTCCCGATCAACGCTAGTGTGGGACCTGTTCGTACGAGTGTTCCATTGGGGTCTTGTGGGTGCATTTGGTGGTGCATACGTTTTGAGCGAAGACGGCGGAACCGTCCATCATGCCCTCGGCTACGCGGTTCTTGGGTTGGTGGCGGCTCGTATCCTGTGGGGCTTCGCGGGAAGTTATCACGCCCGCTTCGCCAACTTCGTACCGACGCTGCGTGCATTTGCCGAATACACAAGAGCCATGCTGGCGGGCCGCGAGCGGCGGTACCTCGGGCATAACCCCGCGGGTGGGGCAATGATCATTGCCCTTCTTATGCTACTCACCGCGACGGGCGTGACCGGATGGTTGCTCACGACCAATGCATTCTGGGGTTCCGAAGCGCTGGAAACTCTCCACGGGGTATGCGCCAACGCAGTGCTGGTGTGTGTCGCAGTTCATGTCGGTGGCGTTTTGCTGGCAAGCTGGCGTCACCGGGAGAATCTGGTCGGCGCGATGCTTACCGGCCGCAAGCGCAAAGATTAAAACCTCTCCGGCTGGTACAAGTGCACCGGCCGGCTATTCGCGGTTAGACAAGTTCGCCCGGAAATCCCCCCAAGGTTCGCCTATGGTTGCAGGTCCGGTCCGGCGCTCAAGTCCGCCAGTTTCCAGATGCTTTTTACTGCCGCCTGAAGCGGAACCTATGCTCGTTCAGAAGGTGTGCCCAGTCGAGCTTCATGAAGATGAACACCAATCCCAACAACACCAGTTGGGAAGCGATGAAATAAGCGCCCAGATACCCGCCTTCCAGCTCTGTCTCCGGATCGACGTGCGAATGCGTCAACTGCGCGAGGTGCGTCCAGACCGCATAGCTTGCGAGACGCCCAAAAAAGAAAGGCACGCCGATGAGCCACAGGCGTAACCTGGTCAGCCCGTATGCAATGAACAGGTAGTTCGATGGAAATGGACTGAATGCATACAGCAGCAGTGCCCCCGCGGTGACCGCTTTCCTTTTTTCCAGCCAGACCTTCACCACGTCGATGTTTTGCCGATCCGCTTCGCGCATCAGGTGTCCGCGCACGAGCCAACCGGAGCATTGCGCGAGAATCAGGCGTCCCGTCGTGGCAGCGCTCGCCGCGACGACGGCGAGAAGCAGCGGATTCTGCTCGGGATGATTGAAACCCATCCACGACATCGCTATCCACGTCGGAGGCGCGAATGCTGGAATAAGGTTTAGCAGCAAAATGGCCACGAAAAGCACTGCCATCGTCATCACAGGAGGACTCTCCGCAAGTCAATTTTGTGCGTGCTATACGCCCGCATCAAGGACTGAGCAGCGCAACCAGTCCAAACAGTCGCGCTAGGGCAGGAACGGTCATCAAAAGCAGTAGCGCTACCCCCGTTGTGATCAGAACAATCCGAAGGTAGTGATTCTGCTGAGGCGCATGGGCACCGCTTCCCGACTGCGGCAACACACGGATCACGAAGATCAACACGACGTTGCAGGTTACAAGTGCCACGAATGCGAGTGTGCGGGCGAAGGGCAGTTGGTAGCCATGAGACAGCAGGCCAGCGTACAGACCCAGCACCAGCATGGCGGCCACAGCGCCTGCCGCCGCCCCTTGAGCCAGTGCGCGATTCGATAGCAGCCGCGCGCCGGCGCGGCGTGGTGGCAGACGCATCAGGTTCTCGCGCTCAGGCTCGTTCTCGAACACGACCGAGCACACTGGATCGATAACCAGTTGCAAAAAAACGATATGGACCGGCGCTAGCATCGGCGGCCAGCCGGCAAGAACCGGAATCATGCTGGCGGCTATCATCGGAATGTGAACGGCAACCGTGTAGCTGATCGCTTGCACGAGATTGGCGTAGATACGCCTTCCTAGCCGGATCGCTGACACGATCGGCGCGAAGTCGTCACGCAGCAGGACCAGCGAGGCTACCTCGCGCGCAACTTCGGCGCCGCGCAGCCCCATCGCAATGCCGATGTGCGCCGCCTTAAGCGCGGGCGCGTCGTTCACACCGTCGCCCGTCATCGCGACCACCTGGCCACTCTCCCGGAACGCGTTGACGAGCCGTAGCTTCTGCTCCGGTTTGACGCGGGCGAATGCGTCAACGTTCTTTATGGCATCGCGAAGCTGTGCGTCGTCCATCGCTGCCACTTCCTGGCCGGTCACGATCCGCGCGCCGTCGATGCCGACTTCGGTCGCAATGGCCCGCGCTGTCGACGGATAGTCGCCGGTAATCATCACCACGCGGATGCCGGCTGCCTGGCATTCTGCGATGGCACCTGCGACCTCCGGCCGAACCGGGTCCAGCAGGCCGACCAGCCCCACGAAAGAGAACTCGAAGTCATGCTGCTGTTCCGGCCAATCGGGACGTGAGTGCCGCGCCTTGGCTACCCCAAGCACCCGCAGCCCACCCGCGGCCGTCTGCGCGGCCTGATCAAGAACAGTCTGCGTTTCCAGTTCGCCCAGGTGACACAAAGCACAGACCGCTTCTGGCGCGCCCTTGCAGGCCACTGCGTGATGGTCGAGTTCTGGCGCGTGCCATACGTGGGACATGGCCGGCAATTCCGGCGAGAGAGCGTACTCGTGAACCAGCGACCAGTCCTCGTGGAGACGTCCCGTGCCAGCGAGCCCAACCCGGCCTGTTTCGTGAAATGCCAGCTCCATTGGATCGACCGGTTCGATTTCGCTGGCGAGAACCAGATATTCGATAAGTTCGTGATACGCCTCATCAATACGCTGAGTGGCCTGATCAATGACTTGCCGCTTTCCTTGCGCGAAGAGCACTCGCACGGACATGCGGTTTTGCGTCAATGTGCCCGTCTTGTCGACGCACAGCACTGAGGTCTGGCCAAGGGTTTCGATGGCGCTCATGCGGCGCGTCAGCACGCCTTCGTTGGCGATGCGGCGAGCCCCTAGTGCCATGAACACGGTTAGTATCACCGGAATCTCTTCGGGAAGAATCCCCATGGCCAGCGTGATCCCGGCGAGCACGCCCGGAAGCCATTCCCCGGAGCGCCAGCGATAGGCCATGACGAGCAGCAGACACAGTGCGATCGCAGCCAGCGCAAAGCGATTGACGAATGTTCTCGTCTCCAGTTGCAGCGGCGAGCGGGTTTCCGTGATGCCGGTCAACGACTTGCCAATGCGACCGAGCGTCGTATTCGACCCCGTCGCAGTCACGACCATCTGCCCCTGGCCCTGCACCACCATTGATCCAAAAAAAAGCTGCCCGCCAGGATTTTCCTCCGGATGAGCATCGGGTCGTGCCACGGACTTGTTCACCGAAACTGACTCGCCTGTCAGTAGCGACTCATCTACGCTCAGTTCGTGAGCTTCCGTCACGGAGCCGTCAGCGGGCACGCGTGCGCCTTCGTCGACGAAAATCACGTCGCCAGGCACCAGTTCGGCAGCGGAAACCAGTTGCCGTTGCCCGTCCCGAAGGACCTGCGCGCGGGGCGCGGACAGCTCGCGAAGAGAGTCGAGAACCCGCGCGGTGCGGTGACTTTGAAAAACCGTGAGAAAGACGATCCCCATCACGAACGCGAGGAGCGTCACCGCTTCCGAAACATCCCCGAGCACAAAATAGATACCGCTCGCGGCGAGCAACAGAAGGAACATCGGCTCACGGAGTACCTCCCACAGGGTCTGCAACCAGGTGCGCCGCGCCGTTGAGTCCACGACATTGCGTCCGAATTTGGCACGCTGCGCCTCCACCCGCGCGCTCGACAGCCCACGCTTCCTGTCGGCGTGCACGACCGGCGGTGCCGGTTCGATGCTGTCAGAGGTTACGTCCGGGACGCGCTCAACGGGATTTGTCTGCATTCTGGTGTCCATCAGTACGCGGATTGCGACACGGAACAGGCCGCTCAGGGACGGCCCATATCTGGACAGCTCTTGCAGATGTGCACGACTCCGCGACGGTCCGGATCTTCCCAGTAGAAACGCAATTCAGCCCCGCCACGTGCGGGCACCTGGATCTTTCTGGTTTCGATGATGTGGCGCGTTTGTGCCCTGATCTGATAGCGCCCTGCCGGTAGCCGGACGAAGAGAAACGGTCCTTCTGTGCGAATGGTCAGGACCGATCGTCCGGCTCCCGACGTTATCGTCACATCGATGTCGGACAGATAACTCCCTGTCTTCGACGCAAACGTCATGCGAAGGTTGTAGTTTGCGGCGGCGGCGCGAAATGCCTGAACCTCATCTTCGCCCACACCGCCAGTTATGTAGGAGATGCCGTTCTGCGAAGCGGGTTGCGGTAGCGATTGTGCGAGTGCAGCACCACTTACACAGGTGAAGAAGAGGAAAGGTAGAAGCATCGAAAAGTGGGCATTCCTGAACATGACAATCCTCGATATGCGAACTTGCTGGCGACGCGGGCGACCGAAATCCTGGTTTGTTGACGTCCGGACAAGGAATGGTCAATCAGCTGCCGACATGTGTCCTGCGTGGACAACGTATCCATTTTCAGAATGACGCCAGGCGAACACGCAGGCGTTGACCTACATCAAGCAGCGGACTTCCGGGTGAAATAGCCTGAACTCAGCGATCCGTTGTTGCAGCGTTGCGCGGCCGAAGATCTGACTGTCGGATACCCGGAGGTGGATGATGATCAAGCTGATTCCAGTGCGGTGGAGCATCCTGGGTGCACTGCTGATATTTTCGTCTTCCGTTGTCGTAGCCAAGGAGCTGGCGACCATCGATACGCATACCCAGCGATATGGTTCTCACATCGCCATTTCGGCTTACGACGATCCCCTCGTGAAAGGCGTGACCTGCTATGTCTCAGAGTCGCATTCCGAGGGCGCACTGGGAAGTGGACGAATCTCCCGCGGGACGGATCTGACGGCATCCTGCCATCAGACAGGCGACATCCGGGTTGCCGAAAGTGTGCCCAGACAAGCACAAGTATTCACTGCTGAGTCAGATCCAACTTTCGACTCGCTCCATATAATCCGGGTGCTGGACACCGAACGTCACTCGCTTGTCTACTTCACGTACAACGAAGACGAGGTTGCAGGAGACTTGCCGGGTCGCATCTATGTGATCCGTTTGCCGGCAGGTCCCAGGATGCCCACCAGACAGTAACTGCCATGAACTCCACTTCGTTCTGCGTGCACAGACGCGCTCCGTGGGTGAAAGCGGGGACCACCTATGCCCTCCTTGTCTTCGCGATAGGATTCGCTCTCGGTGCAATACGCGTCCTGGTGCTGGTGCCGCATCTCGGCGCAACTGCCGCCGTGGTACTGGAAACGCCAATCATGCTTGCGGCCAGTTGGAAGGTTGCGCGATGGAGTGTGCAGTGGTTCAATCTGCAACCCGATTGGCGTAGTCGTCTCCTTATGGGGATCGTGGCCTTCATCGTTCTCGTGGTCGCAGAACTTGGTGTCGCTGTGTTCGCGTTTGGTGAGTCTCCGGCACAGTATGTTTCGGGTATCGGGTCGATCGCTGGAGGGATCGGCTTTGCGGCACAGATCTGCTTTGCCGGATTCCCCTGGCTACAAGCCTACCGACATTGAGCGGCTACGAGGATCAACATGGAAATCAATTCGCGAGATTTTCGGGTCCCGGAAGGCGGACGGATCAAGCTCGACAAATGGCCGACGAAGGTAGAGCCCGCGAACAGTTCACGGGAACCAGTACATGAAGGCCTACGAGGAATGCCTCAATGCGAGCAGCACCCAGCGCGCTCCCTGGTACATCGTTCCAGCCGACGACAAGGAGAACGCGAGGCTGATCGTGTCGAAGATCGTTCCTGAGACGCTTGAGGAACTTGAAATGACCTATCCGAAGGCGAACGCTGAACGCAGAAAGGAATTGCAGTCAATTCGTGCGCAGCTCGAGAAATGAGGAATGGGAGCTGAGCGAAGTCAGGATTGCAAGCGAGGCCCGCTCCGAAGAATGCGGTAGAAGTATGGCATGCCAGGCCGGTGCCAGTTACAGATCGAACCGAGCTGCGCACAAGCTAGCCGGCCAATCACTCGCTCGTACAGTCAACGCCGTGCTGCGCGGAATAGCTGCGAACGGCATCTGTCACGGTCTCGAAAAAGTGTGTTTCGTCAAACATTTCAAAGAGTCCGTAGGCTCGCAGTCGGTCTTTCACCGGGCCTTTCATTTCCGCAAAATACAGAGCAATGTTCGCTGCTACAAGCTCTTGATAAAGCCCAGAGAGCATGTCGGCAGCCGTCACGTCGATATCGGTGATCGGCTCCGAGGCGACGACCAACCAGGCTGGTGGTTGAGATGCCTGCGCGATCGCCTGTCGCACGTGCTGGCGAAATATGTCCGCATTTGCAAAAAAAAGTGGTGCATCCCACCGAATCAACAGAAGACCGGGGACTTGCTTTGCATCAGGGTGCCGCACAACATCGTGATACCCGGGTCTTCCGTCAATCTTGCCCAATACGGCATCGTAAGGGTGCCACGCGCGCCAAATGAATGACAGCAGCGACAAGCCGATTGCGATGAAAATGCCCTGTACGACGCCGACAGTCAGGACACCTGCGAAGCAGGCCATGGACAACGTGAACTCACTGCGGCGCATTCGATAAAGACGAGTCACGTTTCCAAGATCGACGAGCGAAAATGCGGCGGAGACAATGACGGCGGCAAGCGCCGCGTTAGGCACGTGAGTTAGCAATGCCGGGGCCGCGATTAGCAGAAATGCGATGCAGAGCGCGGACACAACGCAGGTCAACTGTGTCTTTGCACCGGCTGCCTCGGCAACTGGCGTTCGAGACGCACTACTGCAGACGGGGACACCCTGCAACAGACCGGCCGCGATATTGGAAACGCCAAGCGCCACCAGTTCCTGGTTCCGGTTGACCGTGTAGGCGCCACGCAGGGCAAACGCTCGGGACAAGACGCTCATATCGGCGAACGACACGAGAGCAATCGCGACCGCCGCACCGATCAACGCCTGTACATCCTGCAGCGACACCGCGGGAAGGTGAAACATCGGCAAACCCTCAGGTAGCCGGCCTACGACAGCAATGCCGGCGCGGGTCTCCGGTTCGAGCAACCAGACTGCTGTGGTTGCCGTGGCCACGACAATCAAGGTACCTGGCAATGCAGTCGCGTACCGTTTGAGCGATACCATCGCCGCCAGACACGACAAGCCAATCGCACAGGCAACCCAGTTTACTTTCCCGGCGGCGACACCATGGATTACGCTAGCCACATCGTCCAGAAAAGTACCGCCTGGAATCGCAAATCCAAACAATCTGGAAAACTGGCCCGCGAACAGTGTCAATGCAATCCCGTTGAGATAGCCGTATTGAATTGGCTTGGAAAGAAGGTCTGTTACAAAGCCCAGCCTGAACAGTCCGATCAGGACGCAGAAGATACCCGACATAATTGCCAGCACTCCGGCGAGTGCAAGAGCCGATTCTGGACGGCCGCCAGCGAGAGGAACCACAGCAGCCGCAATCAGCACCGTCAGTGCAGAGTCGGGACCGAGAACGAGAATTCGACTTGGGCCGAAAATGGCATATGCGATCAGGGCGGCGATGCTTGCATATAGGCCACCGACGCCTGGCAGCCCGGCGGCTTGCGCAAAGCTGAGTCCGGTAGGCACGAGTACTGCCGTCAGCACGATGCCGGCGAACACGTCTTTCGTGAGCCAGCCGGGCTCGTAGGTTCGCAACGTAGAGGCTGCCGGTATCCAGCGCCATATCCCTTTCGGTGGCTGTTCAGTGCGACGCCATAGATGTGGATGGTGTGGCATATGCGTGTGCAGGATTCGGGAAGCTGTGCAAGAGACCGCAGGAACACGGACATCACGCGCTATGGCACCTTTACTCTGGAAGCAAGTTTTTGCTGTATTGCCCGGATTGCGCTACCGCCAGCAATCATCCTGTTTGACATCGATCAACCTGGGCGAGATCGGACTTGCCGCACGGATCCGCCGTTGCCGGACTTGTTCTTCTGGGTATTCAACCTATGCTGAGCCTATCACGACCAGGACGGCTCGTTTTGAGGAATGGCTTTCTGCGGTCACTCGAATTCTGAAATACCTCAAACCGGACAGTGACGACTGGCTGCTTCGGGTCGATGAACAGCGCCCGCCGACGGCGGTAGTGTGAGGCTGACCGGTTTGCGGCAGTCTCGCTGCCGCGCTCGATGCCGGCTAACATGATGACTGGCATCCGGACTCGATGCATATCCGGACCGGGTCATCCGATCGACATTGGGGCGGGGCCGTGACCATCCGCAAGCCGTGGATTCGCGCACTCGCGTTCTGCGTAGCGGGGTCGCATTGGCAGGTGAGGTCAAGGTGATGATTTCGGGTGGGTTCGCGTCGTCCTATCGCGAACTGGGCCCGCAATTCGAGGAGGCGACCGGCCGTAAGCTAATCACCGTCTTGGGGGCCCGCAGTGGGTACGGCCGCGAATGCGATCCCTGTGCGGCTTGCGCGCGGCGAGTGAGCCGACGTGCTGATCGTGGTTGGGTATGTACTCGACGATCAGATCAATGCCGACAAGGTCTTGCCTGACAGTATGGTGGACTTCGCACGCTCGGCAATCGGCATGGTGGTTCGCGAGGGGAAGCCGAAGCCGGATATCAACTCGGCCGACGCATTGCGGCAAGCGTTGCTCGCAGCAAAGTCGATCGTCTATCCGGACAGCCCCAGTGGCGTCTATGTTGGCAGCGAACTGTTCCGGCGTCTCGGCATCGCGGAGCCGATGGAGAGCAAGAGCCGCATGATTCCGGTCGCGCAGGTCGCCGAGGCCGTCGCGAATGGAGAAGCTGAGATCGGAATTCAGCAGGTCGTCGAACTGTTGTCGGTGAAGGGGGTGACGGTGGTCGGCAGTTTGCCCGGAGAAGTGCAGAGGTACACGGTGTTCTCCGGGCGCATCGCCACCAATGCGAAAAATCCGGCCGGCGCAGAGGCGCTGATCCATTTTCTGTCGTCACCGGACGCGGCGCCCGCAATTTCGAGGACGGGGCTCGAACCGCTTTCGGCGACGCCTACGAAATGAGCGAAAACGCGTGTCCTATTCGCCGTTCGACCTGAGTGGCCGGCGACTTTCCGGGAACGGCCATCCAGTCAGCCGTAGAATTGTTTAGCTGTCCGCTGTCGAGGGCAAGACGAGGCGTTCGCTATGACGCTGCTACCTTCAGTTAGGAACTCCTTGCGACTTTCGGTCCATGCTCTGGTCACTGGTCCGGAAACTCGACTATTGATGGAGTTCTCTGCGCACAGATCGCCGCAAGAGATATGCTCGGATCTGGTGTACGGGGGAGTTGAGGCGGGAGATTGAAGGCGGTGGAGGTTTTAGCTGAGAATCTGATTGTCGAAGTCGGAAACCAGCAAACAACAAACCATCCACCATGAACAAG
>CABFVV010000048.1_pt1 | contig 73912 bp, 85 predicted proteins | sample 8864751 | NCBI WGS metagenome assembly CABFVV01 (sample SAMEA5735770, study PRJEB23740) | soil metagenome | biome: forest; feature: forest soil; material: soil | place: USA | collected 2013-10-13 | depth 0.1 m | reverse complement strand
CATCCTCACCCTTGACCTGAGGAGCGAAAATCACTGACCATAAAGTGTCAATGATGTCCCCGCACGTCTGTCAACCATGTCCCCGGTCTATACACAGCCGGCAAAGAGAAGTAGGTGCCGCCCCGCAGAGGGGCAACACTAATAGACCACTACCAATTCAAGGAAAGGCCAAAGCCCCAAGAACACTGACAAACAAGCGCCGCGCAAGGCAAAAAAAACAGCAAAAAACTAAGCAGCAACTCCAACAACAACGTTGCGCCTCTCCTCCACCATCTCCTCAATCAATCCAGCAAGCACATCCACCGCAGGATCCCGATTAACGGAAGCCCGATGCAACTCAAGGTCAGCCGCAGGCAAAACCGGCAGCCCATCCCGAACCCCCAGCACCCGCCAGTTATCCGGCAAAGTACACCGATCGATAATAGTGACAGCCGCCCCATGATTAACAGCAACCTTAATCCCAGTAGGACTCTGACTGGTATAAACAACCTGATACTGCCGCTCAAGCGCGGCAAGCGCTTCAAGCCCCCGTTGCCGATAACAGCAAGTTTCAGGAAACAGCGCCAGCGGCACAGGAACCCCAGGTTCCAAAACAAAATCCCGATGCGCCGCCCACACCACTTCCTCACGCCCGAGATGCCGCCCACTGGTCTGCGACCCATGCCGCACCACTAGCGCCAGATCCAACTCCCCAGCCTGCAACCGTTCCAGCAACTCCAACGACATCCGGCAATGAATATGCGGCCGCGCGCCCGGCCTAAGCGCATAAAACTTCTTGAGCAACTCAGGCAGCCATAACTCCGCATAGTCCTCCGGCAACCCAAACCGGATCACCCCATCACTATTACTCCGGTTCAGCGCAGCAATCGCCTCGTTCTGCACTTGAATAATGCGCCGCGCGTGAATCAAAAAATTCTCGCCATCGCGCGACAAAGCCAACCGCCGGCTGTTACGCAGAAACATGTGCGTTTCCAGCCGGTCCTCCAGCGTGCGGATCCGCAAACTGATGGTCGACTGTGTGCGGTGCAGCAATTTGGCCGCCGCGGTAAACCCGCCGCTATCGACCACGGCAACGAACGCCCGCACCAGTTCGGGGTCCAGAGAACTCAGTTTCGACCAATCGGGTCCGCTGATGGAAGCCATCGGAATTACTCGCTTTCCAAAGAAATTTGGCGATCAAAACATGGGGGCGTCAGTGAGGTGATTGTTGTCGAAAACAATTCGCGTCACAAATCAGTCTGAACCCCTAATCTGGAGTCCCGCCGTGTCAGTCCTTCCTCTTGCCGATGCCGAATGCAACGATTTGAGCGACATCGTCGATACCGGGCGCTATCCGTTGCACGATCCGGACCACCCTCGCATGCGCGAGCTGATCGCAAGCTGCCGCGCCCACCTGGCGGGCAACGGCAGCGCGGTGCTGCACGGTTTTCTGCGTCCCAAGGCGCTCGTCCAGGCGCGGGCCGAGGGTGTGGCGCTGGCGGCCAAGACCTACTTTTCGACTCGTAAGGTCAACGCCTACTTCACGGCGGACGATCCGTCGCTGCCCGCCGACGATCCGCGCCGCGTCTTCATGGACCGCACCAGCGGCTTCGTCACCCGCGATGTCATTCCCGCCGATGCGATCGTGCATCGCATCTATGTGGCTCTCGCGATGAAGCGCTTCGTTGCCGCCTGCCTCGGTGAAGCGCGTGTCTGGGAATACGCGGACCCCTATGCCGGACTGGTTCAGAACGTCATGCCACCGGGCACCGAACAGCCGTGGCACTACGACACCAACGAATTCATCGTCTCGATGATGACGCAACAGCCGGAGGCGGGCGGCGATTTCGAGTATTGCCCGAACATCCGTTCGCCCCAGGGCGAGAACTATGGCGACGTGGGCAGCGTGGTGCGCGGCGAGACCCGTGCGCCGATCAACGTGATCACGTTGCAGCCCGGCGATCTGCAACTGTTCAAAGGCCGTTTTTCGCTGCACCGCGTCACCAAGGTGCAAGGCGGAATCGACCGGCATACGGCGATCTTCGCGTACTCGCAGAAGCCCGGTGTGATCGGCAGGCTCGAACGCACGCGCCAACTGTATGGACGCGTGTCAGAAATGCATCTGGAAGCCGAGCAACGGCTCGTGCGCGCCGACAACCTCGTCGATTGAAGCTGTTTTTCTAAAACCATCCCACGTCCCCTTCAAAACCATGACGATTATTCGCCCGACCCACCGCCCGGAAGATTGCGAACCGACCGTGGAGGAAATCGCGCAGATCCAGCGTGACCGGCTTGCAGCCGTGCGCCGTGAACTGAAAAAGCGTGATTTGACCGCCGCGATCCTGTTCGACCCCACGCATATGCGCTATGCGACCGGCTCGCGCAACATGCAGGTCTATTCGATGCGCAATCCCGCGCGCTATCTGTTCGTACCGGCTGAAGGCAAGGTCGTGCTGTTCGAATACGCCGGTTGTGATTTTCTAGCCGACGGACTCGATACCGTCGACGAAGTGCGGCCCGCCACCGCGATTTCCTATTACTTCTGCGACGACATGCTGGGCCGCGTCACCGAACGCTGGGCCGACGAAATCGACGAGCTGGTCAAGCAGAGCGGCGGCGGCAAACGCATTGCCATCGAAAGCGCGACGTCGGCGGCGGCCTTTGCGTTGCAAGCGCGCGGCTATCAGATCAGCGACGCGCAGGAACCGCTCGAACGGGCCCGTTCGATCAAAGTGCCCAACGAGATCAAGATGATCCGTTCATCGTTGCGTGCCGCGGAAGAGGGCGTGCGTAAGCTGGAAGCCGCACTCGTGCCTGGCATCAGCGAAAACGAACTCTGGTCGCATCTGCACAAGCACATTATCGAAACGGACGGCGACTACGTGGAAACACGTTTGATCAGCTCCGGTCCGCGCACCAATCCGTGGTTCCAGGAAAGCAGCCCGCGCAAGATCCAGACAGGCGAACTTGTCGGTCTCGACACGGACGTCGTGGGGCGCTTTGGCTATTACGCGGACTTCTCGCGCACCTTCCTGTGCGGCGACGGTCCCGCCACAGCGGCACAGAAGACTGTCTATAAGCTCGCTTATGAACAGGTGCATTCGAACATGGAGAACGTGCGCGCCGGCACCACCTTCCAGGAGTTCATCGCAAAGGCCTGGAAGATTCCCGGCCCTTACCAGGCGCGCCGCTATTTCGCGCTCGCGCATGGCGTCGGCATGACCGGCGAGTATCCGTACATCGTCCATCGCGAGGACAACGACGCCAAGGGCTATGACGGCGTGATCGAGCCCGGCATGACGCTGTGCATCGAAAGCTATATCGGCCATGAAGATGGCGGCGAAGGCGTCAAGCTGGAAGAGCAGGTGTATGTGCGCGACGACGGCCGCGTGGAACTGCTGTCCGACTATCCGTTCGAGAAGCGCCTGCTCGCTTGAGCGCATGGCGTGTCCTCACCGGCATGTGAGGCAGAGGTTCGGCCTCTCGCGCATGCCGGCTCAATGCAATTCAACGCTCCAAGGGTGATCGACGATGCAATTCAGACAACTTCGGGCGGTGCTGAGCGCCGCCGCCATGACTTTGACCGGCGTCACCGCGCACGCTGCGGATAGCTGGTGCGCGCAAGGCAATACGGTGCATTTCGCCGGCATTACGTGGGAAAGCGGCTCCTTCGCGACTGAGGTGCTGCGGCAGATTCTGGAGAAGGGCTACGGTTGCAAGACCGATGTCGTGCCCGGCAGCACGGCCGCCACCGAAACCGCGCTCGCGCACAACGACGTGCAGGTGTGGGCCGAACAGTGGACCGGGCGCAGTGAGATCACCGCGAAGGCCGTGGCCTCGGGCAGCGTCAAGCTGGTGGGCGATACCTTGCCGGGCGGCACGAAGGAAGGCTGGTTCGTGCCGGAATACGTAGTGAAGGGCGATCCCAAACGCGGTATCAAGCCGGTCGCCGCAGGTCTTGTTTCGGTGACCGACCTGCCCAAGTACAAGAGCGTATTCGCCGACGACGAGGAACCGGACAAGGGCCGCTTTCTCAACTGTCCGACGGGTTGGGATTGCGAACGGGTCAACACGCGCTTGCTGAAGGTGTTGAATCTCGATGCGAGCTACACCAACTTCCACCCAGGCACGGGTGCCGCGCTCGATGCCGCTATCGCTTCCGCGTACCAACGCGGCGCGCCGATTGTGTTCTATTACTGGGGCCCGGCTGCGTTGATGGCGAAGTACAGGTTCGTCGAACTGAAGATGCCTGCCTATAACGACGCGTGCTGGAAGACGTTGCGCGACGAAAGCAGTACCTCGCAATGCGCTTCCTCGTACATGGTCTCGCATGTCACGGTAGGCGTATCCACACCGTTCTACGACGCCGACCCGCAACTCGTGTCGATGCTCGGCAAGGTCAAGTTTCCGATGGACTTCCTTAACAGCACGATCCTCGAAATGAGCACGAAGAAACTCGACGGCTCGGCCATGGCCACACAATTCCTGCGCGAGCATCCGGAGATGTGGAAGCAATGGGTGCCTTCCGACGTCGCGTCGAAAGTGCAGGCCGGACTTGCTGGCGCCTGACAGGCTGTAACGTCAGGCAGATTTCGACGGCACGAGCTCTTGCGGCTTCGTGCCGGACTGCAGGTGTTGTACGTCCTGTGGTCCACCTGTAGTGGAGGAGGGGTCATGCATTCGTTTTTTCTGCATCTTTCGATTGCCGACTGGGTGAACGACGCCGTGCAATCGTTCGTTACCCGCTACGGCGACAGCTTTCACCAGTTCAGCATTGCACTGCTGCGCTATGTGCTCGTGCCGCTCGAAGGCGCATTGCGCGCATTACCGCCATGGCTGATCCTGCTGGCGGTCGGCGCGGTGACGTGGAATGCGACGCGGCGCCTGAGCATTGCCGGTTTCTTCATGCTGCTGCTCTATGCGATCGGTTGCTTCGGTCTGTGGGAAAAGCTGATGCAGACCCTCGCGTTGATGCTGGTGGCGACCGTGCTGTCGGTCTCGCTGGGCGTGCCGCTCGGCATTCTCACCTCGCGCAGCGCATGGCTGCGGCGCGTGCTGTTACCCACGCTCGACGTCATGCAAACGCTGCCCAGCTTCGTCTATCTGATTCCGGTGCTGATGCTGTTCGGCCTCGGCAAGGTGCCGGCGATCCTCGCCACGATCATCTATGCGCTGCCACCGCTGATTCGCCTGACCGATCTCGGCATCCGCCATGTGGATAGCGAGGTGGTCGAGGCGGCGCGCGCCTTCGGCACGACGCGCTGGCAGTTGCTGGTGAACGTGCAGATGCCGCTCGCGCGACCCAGCATCATGGCCGGCATCAACCAGACGACGATGATGGCGCTCTCCATGGTGGTGATCGCCTCGATGATCGGTTCGCGCGGCCTCGGCGAAGATGTGCTCGCCGGCATTCAGACGCTCGACGTGGGCAAGGGGACGCAGGCCGGTATTGCCATCGTGATCCTCGCCATCGTGATCGACCGTATCAGCCAGGGCTATGGGCAGGACCGCCGCGCGCGACGGGTGTTGGCGCAGCGTAGAAAGGCCCGGGCGGCTTCGCGCATTCCTTATCGCGTGAGCAGCACGAATACGGATGAAACATCGGCGGCTGAAGGCGGGCTCGAAACCCGCACGGCCAAATGACAGGAACAGCAGGAAAAAGCGAGGAGAGCGACATGGCAGCGATTGAAGTCAACCACGTGTACAAGCTTTTCGGCCCGCCGGCCAGTCATACGCGCGTGCTGGACCTGTTGCGAAGCGGCAAGGGCAAAGCCGATGTGCTGGCCCAGACCGGTTGCAACGTTGGCCTGAACGACGTCAGCCTGAATATCGGCGCGGGCGAAATCTTCGTGATCATGGGACTGTCCGGTTCCGGAAAGTCGACCCTTGTGCGCCATTTCAACCGGCTGATCGAGCCGACCTCGGGCGAGATCGTGATCGACGGCTCAGATGTCATCAAGCTCGGCGCGCAAGGCCTGCGTGACCTGCGCCGCTATAAGGTCAGCATGGTGTTCCAGAATTTCGGACTGTTGCCGCATCAGACCGTGCTCGACAATACGGCGTATGCATTGCGTGTGCGCGGCGAAAGCAAGACCGAAGCCAACGAGAAAGCCCGTGTCTGGCTCGGCAAGGTGGGTCTGAACGGTTACGACGAACATTATCCGGACGAGTTATCCGGCGGCATGCGTCAGCGGGTTGGACTGGCCCGCGCGCTTGCCGCAGATACGGACGTCGTGCTGATGGACGAAGCATTCTCCGCGCTCGACCCGCTGATTCGCACGGAAATGCAGGACCAGTTGCTGCAATTGCAGGCTACGCTAAAGAAGACCATCGTGTTCATCACGCACGATCTCGACGAAGCGCTGCGGATCGGCAACCGCATCGCGATTCTGCGCGACGGCAAACTCGTGCAGGAAGGTACGCCCAACGAGATCCTGACGCGCCCCGCTGATGACTACGTGAGGCGTTTTGTCGAGCGCCGTTCGGATCGCGACACAGTCAGCCATTGATACAGAGCTTGTATGCGCGAGGATGTTGAGCCCGGTTTCACGGAGCAATCTCCGGAAAGCCGGGCAAGCCATCTTCGGGCGCGAGTCTGTCGTCGACCGCGAGGCCGCGGCAGTCGGGTGCCGGAGGCGCCGTCGCTGCAACGGTCTCGATTCCGGCATGACTTCCTGTGTCGGCGACACGGGCTTTTTCGGCTTGCATGGCGACGCTGCAACCTTGCGCCTCGAGCAGCGAGGTCGAGTTACTCGCGCTGCATTCCTTGTGCAAGTTGTCGGCCCAGCTCGCAAAGCCGAGGAGCTTACTCCGCTCTTTCGGATCCCCGGCCAGTTCGGCATACCTGGCATAGGCGAGCCCCGCGTGTGTCGGATCCATCTTGATGGCGCTCACGTATTCGCGGCGCGCGCCGTTGTCATCGTCGAGCAGCTTGAGCGATTCCGCCAGATTGACGTGCGCTTCCTGGTAATCTGGTTTCAGATAAACGGCGATACGGAAATCGTCGCGCGCGTTTTGCAGGTCGGACTTCGCTTCAGTGGAATGACGGTCCGGCGCCTGTCTGGCCAGTGCCAGCCAGGCGCGGCCAATTGCATTGAATGCAGCCTCCCGTGACGAATGCAAGGCAATGGATCGTTCGAACGCGCCGATCGCCAGCTTGTGGCAACCGAGCTCGCTGAGCGCAACGCCCCAGTTATAAAAGCTCCAGGACGACGGGTATTCGGCGGACAGGCGGCTGACCGCGCTGATTTCTCCTTTGTAATCGTGGTACGCCTCGTCGATCTTCGATAGTCCGAGCAGGGCCCATTTGTAATTCGGTTGTTCGTCTCCGGCGTCGACGATGCTCGAAAATATCCGTTCAGCCTCGGAGAAATTGCAGGCTCCCTTGCCGGCGTAGCAGCGCGCCTGAGCTTCGGCCGACTCGTACGAAGCGTAGATATAGGGACTGTGCTTCTTCAGCACATCGAGGGCGAGATCGGAGAGATTTTTATCCAGATCGGCGATTGCGCCTTCGGGTGTGTCGAAACGATAAACCTGGCCGCGTTCCACCAGAGCCAGATGCAGAACGTAGTGGTCCGGGGTGCCGGTTACGCTGCCCGAGATGGTTGAAACCGGAAGCGGCAGCGCCTCGCGCACGTACTGCAGGATCGTCTTCGCGGAAATGGACGTGCCGGGCACCGAGAAATCCGGCATATCGGAATCGAGCCTGATTTCTTCTTTGGCGGAGGCGGGTATCACGTCTGCCGCGCGCTCTTCGAGGGCGATCAGATGGTCCGCGACGAATGACTGGAACGCGTCACCGGAGTAGCCGATTTTGGCGAACGCGTCGGGCACGTAGATATTTTCAATGACGGTCTCGCGTGCGGATACCAGCTTCCACAGCACGGCGCCGCCAAGGCATGCGCTGATCAGAAGCAGCAGGTTCAGCGAAACCATCCGCAGGTTGGTCGTGAAGGTTGCGAGCTTCGCGAGGCGGTCTTCGTGCGGGGTGCCCGCCTTCCCTGGCGTCGGCCCTGGTTTCTGCCCGGATTTCTGTTCTGGCTCGGGCCTTTGTCCCGTATGCGGCGGATCGGTCGGCTTGACCGCTTTCAGATGCGAGGGGCGATGAGCTCCGCGATGATGTTTCTGTGCGTGCACGTTGCCTCCCCTCGGTGAGCCGGCTTCTACAAAACGAAGCTGCGAGGCGAGGATTTAACAATTGGGCGGCCTACGTGACCTGACGCATTTAATCAGGTTCGTATGTCTCGCGCGCGATGCCGAAGTGCGTCTTGAGTCCATCCCAGCCGAGTGCCGTGACGGTCACCGACCGCGTGGTGGAGGACTTGCGCACCCAGCCCCATGCAAGAAAGGCATCCATTAGCCGGGCGCCTAACGGCCCCGCGATGTGAAACTGCCGCTCTGTCCAATCGAGACATTGGCGGGCCTGTTCCGTTTGGCCGACCGGCAGTTCGCCGATATCGATGCCGAGTTGCTGCAACCACGCGCGGCCGGATGTGGTGAGCGCGTAGTGGCGCTCGCTCGCCTCGACGATGAAGCCACGCGTGAGCATGCTCTGCGTCACGGCGATGCTGATCTGGCCCGCCAGATGGTCATAGCAGCAGCGCGCGAAACGCAGCGCCTGCGCCGAGCGATTCGGCGTATTGCGCCAGGCCGGGGTGACCGGGCCAACCGACGCGAGGCTTTCAAGCACGTGCGAAACGTGCGCGCCGGCGAGCCGGTAATAGCGATGCCGGCCCTTGCTTTCCACGCTCAGCAAGCCGCCGTCGAGCAGCTTGGAGAGGTGCGAGCTGGCGGTCTGCGCGGTCACGCCCGCCGCTGCTGCAAGTGCGCCGGCCGACATGGTGCTGCCGTCGGCGAGCGTGATCAGCATCACCGAACGAACCGGTTCGGCGATCAGGTGCGCAACGCTCGAAATATTGTGCTGGCCCATTTGTTTGCAGCGTCCTTCATTGATGCGCGTTTGATGCCTGTTGGCAGGTGAAAAACCGTTCGCTTGTTCGCACTAACACTTCGATACAGCCCGAAGCATTCTCTGTGCGGGTCGCCGTATAGTCAACGGAGAACCGGGAAATAGGGGCTGAAACTCTTGAGCGATGAACGTGAATATCAGAAACGGGTATTGATCGCGACGAGCCTCAGCTACGTCATTGTCATACTGGATACGTCGATCGTAAACGTTGCGCTGGAGCCGGTTGCGGCCAGTCTGGGCTCGGATATCACCGGCCTGCAATGGGTCGTCAACGCTTACACGCTGACGTTTGCCAGCCTGCTGCTGAGTGGCGGCGCGCTAGGCGACCGGATCGGCGCGAAAACAGTCTATCTCGCCGGATTGCTGGTCTTCGCTTGCGCATCGGCGTTATGCGGATTGGCGCCGGATTTGCAGATTCTGGTAGTCGCGCGGGTATTGCAAGGCGTCGGTGCTGCACTTTTGGTGCCGTGTTCGCTGACCCTGATCAACCATGCTTTTCCGGTCGCACGGCAGCGCGCCAGCGCGATTGGCGTGTGGGCCGGATGCGGCGGTATCGCGATGGCGGCGGGACCCCTCGCCGGTGGTCTGCTGATTCACCTGCTAGGCTGGCGCAGCATTTTTCTGGTGAACGTGCCGATCGCGCTGATCGGCGCGTGGCTGACTACGCGTGTCGATTCGGTGCGGCCGGCCAGCTCGGACAGGCCGATGGATGTCGCCGGGCAACTGCTCGCCATCGTTGCGCTTGGCGCGTCGGTAGCCGTGCTGATCGAGGGGGCGAAGCTCGGATGGCAGGCGGGCGCGATACATGCGGGCGCGGCGATTGCGCTTGTCGCCTGGGTTGCATTCGTGCTGGTCGAGGCCAAACGCAAACAACCGATGCTGCCGTTGGGCTTCTTTCGTAGTCCAGTGTTTTCTGCCTCGGCATTCGTTTCGCTGATTTCCGGCCTGATTTTCTATGGCTTGTTTTTCCTGTTGAGTTTGTACTTCCAGTCTGCACGCGGATGGTCTCCGTTGCGAACCGGCCTCGCATTCCTGCCGTTGACCGTGATGGTGACCATCGGCAGCTTCGTGTCCGGCGCGTTGAACCGGACGTATGGCGCGCACCGGCTCGTTTGTGCTGGCTTCCTGCTGTATGCACTGGGTTTCGCCGGGCTCGTCGCGCTCGCGGACGATGCGCCGTATTGGCGTATTGCGCTTTGCTTTCCTGCAGTCGGTTTCGGGGCGGGGGTGATTTCGCCGGCGGCGACCGCCGCGTTGATGACGGCGGTAGACAAGGCGCGTGCCGGCGTCGGGGCGGGTGTGCTCAACGCGAGCCGGCAGACAGGGTCCGCTTTTGGCGTCGCGATCTTCGGTGCGCTGATGAGTGCGATCCAGCCACTCGACGCGGGGATTCGTGTGGTGGTCTATCTGGCGCTTGGCCTGTCGTTGCTGGCCGCGCTGGTCTGGAGTCTCGCTTTGGCCGTAGCGACGCGTTATGCGGGCAGTGATGCCTGGTAAGCCGCGTGAACCGCAAAAGAGAGGCGCGCTGACCGCGTTGGGCGGTATTGGCGGTCCGCCGGCTCGAACATCTCGTGAGCGCTTTGCTGCTGTGTTCCGGGCTGGTCGCCCTGGTCACGTAAGAACGACCTTGCCCTATTCGCAGGAGCGGGTGCAATGCCCGCTCATGACCCCTCATGTGGACCAGGCGATTCATTATCGCTGGTACTAGTGTACGGTGAAGCTCTGCCTCGAAAGCACACAAGTGCTGAACTAGCGTCAGCCTCGCGCCAGCTTGCCGCGATCATCGCGTCAAGCACGTCAAGCGCACTAAACCCACCAAGCCCACCAACGGCCCGAATCCGAAAACCCGGTTCCAGGCCAGTCAACCCGCGTCTCCCCGACACACGCTGCACCAGGCGAAACCAGCGCACTGGCCCTACCGTCGAGTGGTCACCAAACTTACACTTTTCCATAAGAGGTCGCCGCTTAGGCAAGCTCACGAGTCTCACCCAATTCACCAAGCAGGAGACATGCATGGCCACACCAGAAACGTCCGCATCGAAGGTCACCGCGGACACGCTCGCCGCATTTTCCGCCGCGTTCAATCGTCACGATGCGAACGCGCTAATGGGCTTCATGACCGAAGACTGTGTGTTCGACGCCGCCGGCGGAAGTGAAGTCTATGGCGCGCGCTTCGTCGGTTGCGACGCGGTGCGCGCGGCGTTCGAAACAGTCTTCAAGACTTTCCCGGATGCGCATTGGGGAAAGGGCCGTCACTACGTAATCGGCGAACGCGGCGTGTCCGAATGGGTATTCACGGGGACGCATGCGGAAGGCTGGCGCATCGAAGCAGAAGGGTGCGATCTCTTCGAGTTCCGCGATGGTCTGATCGCAGTCAAGCGCGCGTTCCGCAAGGAACGTCCGAAGCAGAACGTTTGACGCCGACGAGGAGCTTCTCATGGAGCCAAGTGTCATCACACGGGTCGGCGAAGGTCTGTCCGCAGGACGGGATAGCGCAACACAGTATGACCCGAGATACGACCCGCTGGTCTCGCCGGGACCGGGGCACGGCAAGCAATATGCACCGACCTACTGGGCCGCGACCGCCGGCACGCCGCCGCCGGACGACGGTCCGATCACGAAAGATATCGACGTGGACGTGGCGATCATCGGCGCAGGATATACGGGGCTCGCGACGGCGCTGTGTCTCGCGCGCGCACATGGCATCAAGGCCGTGGTGCTCGAGGCCAACAAAACCAGTTGGGGCTGCAGCAGCCGCAATGGCGGACAAGGGCAGAATGCGTCGGGACGCCTGTCGCGTTCCCAATGGATCGAGCGTTGGGGTAAAGACGTCGCGTTGAAAATGCACGACGAGATCCAGGAAGGTTTCGACAACTTCAAGTCGCTGGTGGCCGAAATCGATTGCGATCCGCAGCCGGGTGGCCACTTTCTGATTGCGCACCGGCCGCGCATGATGGACAAACTCGCCGCCGAAGCCAAAGTCTGGAAAGACGTTTTCGGCTATCCGTCCGAGCTCATCGACCAGGCGACGTTGCGCCGCGAGTACGTCAACGATTGCGAGGCGGCCGGCGCGCTCCACGAACCCGAAGGTATCGGCATCCACGCGTTGAAGCTTGCGTATGGCTATCTGCGGCTCGCACGCGAAGCAGGCGCGCGCGTTCATCCGGCGAGCCCGGTGATCGGCTGGGAAACCATCAACGGCATTCATCATCTGCGCACGCCGGGCGGCATCGTGCGGGCCCGGTCTGTGGGTATCGCGACTGGCGCGTATACGGCGCCGGATCTTCATCCTTCGCTGACGGGCCGGGTGATGCCGATCCTGTCGAATTCGATGGTGACGCGTCCGCTCACGCAGCAAGAAATCGCCGCCTGCAATTTTCGAACGACGCAGGTGCTCACCGATACGCGCACGCTGCGTTTCTACTACCGCTTCCTGCCGGACAACCGGCTGCAGATCGGCAGCCGTAGCGCGATCACCGGTGCGGATGCGCCGAATCCGCGCCACTACGAGTTGCTCATCGAAGGGATGGGCCGCAAGTTCCCGGCATTGCGCGGTGTCCAGATCGACTATTCATGGTGGGGTTGGGTGGATGTGAGCCACGACATGATGCCGCGCGTGTGCCAGCCGGATCCGAAGCAGTCGGTGTTTTACGCACTGGGCTACGGTGGCAACGGTGTGTCATATTCTCAGCAGGCGGGGCGACGCCTCGCCGAACGGATTGCGGGCAAAGGGTCGAAGCAGACGCTGCCGATCTTCACGTCCCCGTTGCCCGGCCATCCGTTCGCGCCGTTCCGTCGTATTGGACAACGGATGCTCTACCAGTTGTATTTCCGGCGCGACGAGAAACCTTGAACGTGGCCTGCGTGCCGCGCCATCCGCGGCACGTTATTCGCCAGTCGTCGTGCGTCACTTGCACGGCGTTCCCGTTCGCGCGATTCTGATCGGCCCCTCGATCTCTACTTCGGCGCGGCCACCGTCGTCGCCGCCGCAGGCTGAAGCAGCGGTCCGATGCGCACGGCGATCTCCTTGAGCTTCGGCACCGCTTTCAACAGATCCTCCAGGCTGGAACGCGCCGTGGGCGAGTGAACGGCCAATGCCGCGAGCACTCGGCCATCCTCGACGTTGCGCACCGGCACCGCGACCGCCACCATCCCGCGCACGAATTCCTCGTTGTCGACCCCGATGCCGCGCATGGCGAGGCGGTCGAGCTCCGCTTCCAGCAGATCGATATCGGTCAGGGTGCGATACGTCATCGATTTGAGCGGCAAGCGGCGGATGACAAGTCCGCGCTCGGCTGAGCTCATCTGCGAAAGAAACAGCTTGCCGCTGGCGGTGCAATGCAGCGGGACCCGCGTGCCCGGTTGCATATGCAGACGCAAGGGTTCACTCGTCTCGACACGCTCGACGTACAGAACGGTATCGCCGTCGAGCACGGTGAGATTGCAGGTCTCGCCAAGCGACTCCACGAGCGTGCGCAGCAACGAACGGCACGCACGCGTAAACGTGCTGTTTGCGAGCGTGGTGAGGGCGAGTTGCGCGGCGCGCGGCCCGAGCGCAATCGCGCGATCGGCGCCGCGCGAGTCCGGCATGTGCGTGACATAACCGCGTGCTTCGAGCGACTCGATCAGGCGCATCAAGGTCGCCTTCGGAATCTGCAGACGTGAGGACAACTGGGAGAGTGACGACGGTTGTCCGGCGGACGCAAGTTGTTCCAGCACGCTGAGCGCGCGCAGGACGCGGGTGTCGTCGGCAGGCTCGTGAGCGGGTGAGGGGAGATGCGTGGTGTCTCTCATTTTCCTTCCCGAAGCGGATGACGATAAATGCAGCCCGAACGGATCAGTGACAACCCGGATGAACGCGTGCGGACAGATTGAATAGTGAAACGAAAAAGTCGGTTTTCGTACCGGATTATTCAATCGTAACCGGATTTGCTTGAAGTCGAAACTGCCATCCAATAAATTGGGACGAAATGATCCGGTTTTAAAACAAAGGCAGCAGCACGGAGACATCAATGGTACGGAGTTTCGACTACGTGGTCGTCGGCGCGGGATCGGCCGGCTGTGTACTGGCCAACCGCCTCTCCGAGAATGGCCGCTACTCGGTATGCCTGCTTGAAGCCGGGCCGCCCGACCGCTTTCTGTGGATCCATATCCCGATCGGCTACGGCAAAACCATGTTCCATCCGGTCTACAACTGGGGCTTTTACACCGACCCGGATCCGAACATGCACGACCGCAAGCTCTACTGGCCGCGCGGGCGCACGCTGGGTGGCTGCAGTTCCATCAACGGGCTGATCTACATTCGCGGTCAGAAAGAGGATTACGACCACTGGGCCGCGCTCGGCAATCGCGGCTGGAGCTGGAAAGAGTGCCTGCCTTACTTCCGGCAGCTCGAACACAACGAACTGGGCGAGTCGCCGACACGTAGCGTGGACGGTCCGTTGTGGGCCTCCACGATCAAGCAGCGCCACGAACTCGTGGATGCATTCATCGCGGCATCGAATCGCCTGGGCGTCCCAACGGTCGACGACTTCAATCAGGGCGATCAGGAAGGCGTGGGCTACTATCAACTGACCACGCGGCGTGGCTGGCGTTGTTCGACGGCCGTCGCTTACCTCAAACCCGCGCGCAGCCGTCCGAATCTGCAGATCGAGACCGACGCGCTAGCGTCGAAGATCCTCTTCGAAGGCACACGTGCTACGGGTGTTCGCTATGTGCAGCACGGCAAGGTTCACGAAGTGCGTGCGCACCGCGAGGTGGTGCTAACCGCAGGCGCGCTGCAGTCGCCGCAGTTGCTGCAGGTGTCGGGCGTCGGACCGGCAAAGTTGCTCAATGAGTTGGGTATTCCGGTGGTCGCCAATCGAGCCGGTGTCGGCGAGAACCTGCAGGACCATCTGCAAGTTCGTCTGACCTATGAAGTGACGCGGCCGATCACCACAAACGACCTGCTGCACTCCTGGACGGGCCGCGCGAAGATGGGGCTGCAATGGGCGCTGTTTCGTGAAGGGCCGCTGGCTGTCGGCATCAATCAGGGCGGCATGTTCTGCCGCGCGTTGCCGGATGAGGCGAAAACGCCCGACATCCAGTTCCACTTCTCCACGCTCTCAGCCGACACCGCGGGCGGCGACGTCCACGCGTTTCCCGGCTGTACCTATTCGATCTGCCAGTTGCGGCCGGAGTCGCGCGGAAGTGTGCGGATCCGCACGAGCGACATGCGCGACGCCCCGTCGATCCAGCCGAATTATCTGGCAACCGATCTCGACCGCCGCACGACGGTTGCGGGTGTGCGTTTCGCGCGCCGCGTCGCCGCCACGGAGCCCATGGCATCGCTGATGAAACGCGAAGTGCGGCCTGGCCGGGAAGCACAAAGCGACGACGAGTTGCTGCATTTTTGCCGCGAATACGGCCAGACGATTTTTCATCCGTCCGGCACCGCGAAGATGGGCGTCGCGAGCGATCCGGGCGCGGTGGTTGACGAACGATTGCGCGTGTATGGCACGCAAGGTTTGCGGGTGGTCGATTGTTCGATCATGCCGACGCTGGTCTCCGGCAATACCAACGTACCGATCGTGATGGTCGCTGAGAAGGCGTCCAGCATGATTCTTGAGGATGCTCGCGCCGGCGACCTTTCGGCTGGGCAAGTGCAATCGCGGAGCATGGAAGCGCAATACTGAGGCAACAGCGGACGCAAAAGCAGAAACAGCAACAACGAAGCGAAGTGGCCGCAAGAAGTAAAACGATCGCTACCTGACTCGCTGCATCCGAAGTCGATAAAAGCAGCGTGCAGGCGGCGGAATTCGTGCCCCAGGAGGAGACAGACAGGGGCTTAAATGTGCTGCGTTGCCGGGACGGCACGCGGCCATCCATTGGAGGAGGCGCTATGGCAATCGATAAGCGGGTTATCCGCCGCGTTGCATTCGCGAGCGTGATTGGTGCGACGGTCGAATGGTATGACTTTTTTCTGTACGGCGTCGTCGCGGGCATTGTGTTCAACAAGCTTTACTTTCCCGCTCACGATCCGCTCGTCTCGACGATGTTGGCCTACGGCACGTTCGCTGTCGGCTTCGTGACGCGGCCGCTCGGCGGCGTGATCTTCGGTCACTTCGGCGACAAGGTCGGACGCAAGTCCGCATTGATCTGCACGTTGATCATCATGGGGGTTTCGACGGCGGGCGTCGCCTTCGTGCCGACCTTCGATCAGATCGGCATCTGGGCGCCCATTCTGCTGCTCTTCCTGCGCGTGTTGCAGGGCATCGGGCTCGGGGGTGAGTGGGGCGGCGCGGTGCTGATGGCCTACGAATATGCGCCGCCGAACCGGCGTGGTCTGTACGCGAGCTTGCCGCAGATCGGTTTGTCGATCGGCTTATGCCTCGCGTCGGGCATCGTCGCGGGCATTTCCCACCTGCTGCCGGAAGCGGCGTTTCTGTCTTGGGGCTGGCGGGTCGCGTTCGGCGCTTCGTTGCTGCTCGTGGTCCTCGGCCTCTACATCCGCATCAAGGTGATGGAGACGCCCGAGTTTCTCGCGCTCAAGCGCAACCGCCGCGACGTGAAAATCCCGTTCGTCGACATGATTACGCGCTACCGCAGTTCGGTGCTGCTCGGCATGGGCGCACGCTGGATCGACGGGGTGTTCTTCAACATCTTCGCGGTGTTCATGATCGGCTACCTCACGCAACGTCTTTCGATGAGTCGCACGGAAGCGCTCACCGGCGTGATGATCGCGGCGATGGTGATGTGCTTCTTCATCCCTTTCTTCGGCAGGATGTCGGACCTGATGGGACGCGCGCGGGTGTATCGCTGGGGCTCGCTGATCTGCGGCGCCTCGGTGCTGCCGGCGTTCTGGCTGATGGAGACGCAGGCCGGCAATACGCTGGGCGTCTGGCTCGGCGTGGTGATCCCGTTCGGCATCTTCTACGCGATGGTCTACGGTCCGGAAGCCGCGCTCTTTGCCGAACTGTTCGATCCGGAGGTGCGCTATACCGGCATCTCGTTCGTGTATCAATTCTCGGGGATCTTCGCGAGCGGCCTCACACCGATCATCGCGACGGCACTGCTGCGTCTCGACGGCGGCAAGCCCTGGTATGTGTGCGGCTACGTGATTCTGTCTGCGCTGCTCTCGGCATGGGCGGCGCGAGCGATGGAACGGCGCATGAAACCTTTCGACGGGATGGCGACCGTGCGTTGATGGCGCGGCCTGTGGGGTCGATGCAGAGAAAGCGCCGCCCAGGACGAGGGATTTTGTTTATAATAAAATGGAACAAAATGTACCGAAAAATGTAATGACCCGGCGGCGCCGAACGAACATCCCCACAGCGGGGAGGAGAATGAAGTGACTGATATCGTGACTGGCAAACCCGACAGAATGGTCGCTGTACGAACCGTTTTCGGCATCGATTCCAGCCTGATGGTGCCCGCTTTCAGCGAGCGCGACGACCACGTGCCGGAGATCGACGAGGTCTACCGCTTCAATCCGGAAGTGACACTGGCGATCCTGGCCGGCTTCAGCCGTGATCGCCGGGTGATGGTGCAGGGCTTGCACGGTACCGGGAAGTCGACGCACATCGAACAGGTTGCGGCCCGCCTCAACTGGCCGTGCGTGCGTGTCAATCTCGATGGCCATATCAGCCGCCTCGATCTGGTCGGTAAAGACGCGATCGTAGTGCGCGACGATCTGCAGGTCACCGAGTTTCAGGAGGGGATCGTGCCATGGGCATTGCAGCGCCCGGTCGCCCTGATCTTCGACGAATACGATGCGGGGCGTCCGGATGTGATGTTCGTGATCCAGCGCATTCTCGAGCGCGACGGCAAGTTCACGCTGCTCGACCAGAATCGTGTGATTCATCCGCATCCGTATTTCCGCATGTTCGCCACCACCAATACGGTGGGACTGGGCAATCTGAACGGTTTGTATCACGGCACGCAAGTGCTGAATCACGCGCAGATGGATCGCTGGAACGTGGTGGCCACGCTCAACTATCTGCCGCGCGCGGAAGAGGCCGGCATCGTGCTTGCACGCGTACCGGAACTGGCTGACGAGGCGGGGCGTGCGCTGATCGAGGCGATGGTGAGCGTGGCGGAACTCACCCGCAAGGGCTTTGCGAGCGGCGACCTGTCGACGCTGATGTCGCCGCGCACGGTGATCAACTGGGCGGAGAACTGCCAGATTTTCCATGATCCCGCGATGGCGTTTCGCCTGACCTTCCTGAACAAGTGCGATGAAGCGGAGAGGTCGATCGTGGCGGAGTATTTTCAGCGCTGCTTTGGTACTGAGCTCGAGGCCGCGGCCAACGTTGAAGACCAGGCAGCGGGCATCCGCTGATGACGTCGGACAGGCAAGCGGCGCTGCGCGCGGAGCAACGCGAGGCCCTGTGCGCCGCGACCGTGCGTGCGCTCACAGGCGACGCCACGTTGCATTACCGCGAAGGCCGTTTGTGCCGTGACCTGCGGCCTTTGCCCTTGCACGCGCCGCATCTGCGCACCGATCCGCAGCAGGACGATTTCGCGTCCCTGCGTGGCGCCGCCGACGGTGCAGCCTTGCGACTCATGCACTCCGATGCGGCGCTGCACAGCCGGCTATGCCCGACGGACCGCGTTGAGCGACTGATATTCGAACTGCTCGAGCAACTACGGTGCGAAACACAGACACCACCGGGCATGCCGGGCTTGGTGCGGAATCTGCGCGATCGTTTCGAGGCCTGGTCGCTGGCTTTCTACCGCTCCGGACTCGCCGAAGATCAGCTCGGCATCCTCCTGTACACCGTCGCACAGATTGCGTGGTCGCGCCTGACGGGTTGGCCTGTGCTTGAACAAACCGAAGGCCTGATCGAAGCCACGCGCGCGGCGATCGCGCCGGTGCTGGGCGCCTCGCTGGCAGGTTTGCGCCGGCATCGACAGGAGCAGGGCGCGTTCGCTGTCCATGCGCTCGAACTGGCGAGGCTGGTGGGTGACATGATCCGAACCGCCCGCGCCGAGGCGCTGGACGATGCGCAAGATGACCCGCAGGAAAGCGACGACAAAGCGCCGCGCACAGCGTTCTCGCTCTGGTTCGACGTCGAGGACGACGAGTACAAGGACATGGCCGTTGCGCTCACCGGCAGAAGCCGCGTGCTCGAGGCCTCGGAGCAGGGTTATCGGGCCTATACCACGCGCTACGACCGCGAGATCGCACCAGGTGCGCTGGTCCGCAAAGCCTTGCTTGGCGAGTTTCGCGAGCGGCTCGACGAACGCGTCGCTGCCCAGGGCATCAACGTGGCGCGGCTTGCGCACGCGCTGAAGGCGGCGCTGGCGATTCCGCAACGCGACGGCTGGTCGTTCGGTGAAGAGCATGGGCGTATCGACGGGCGGCGTCTCGCCCAACTGGTTAGTTCTCCCGCTGAACGGCGTCTGTTCCGGCTGGAACGAAACACGCTCATGGCCGACTGTGTAGTCGGCTTCCTGATCGATTGCTCAGGCTCCATGAAAGCGCATATCGAGCCGGTGGCGATCATGGTGGACATTCTCACGCGCGCGCTCGACCAGGCCGGTGTCACTACCGAGGTGCTGGGCTTCACCACAGGCACCTGGAACGGCGGCCGCGCCCGGCTCGACTGGCTGGCGCAGGGCCGGCCGTCTCATCCGGGCCGGCTCAATGAACTGTCTCATCTGGTGTTCAAGGACGCCGACCAGAGCTGGCGACGCGCCCGCGCCGACATTGCCGCGCTCTTCAAGGCAGACCTGTTTCGCGAGGGCGTGGATGGCGAAGCGGTCGACTGGGCATGCACGCGCCTCGTCGCCCGTCCTGAGGCGCGACGGATTCTGATCGTGATCTCGGATGGCAGCCCGATGGATAGCGCGACGGGTCAGGCCAACGACGCCTTCTATCTCGACAACCACCTCAAGGCCGTCGTGGTGCGCCATGAGGCTTCGCGCGATGTGGAGGTGCTGGGCCTGGGCGTCGGGCTGGATCTCAGTCCGTATTACCGCCGTTGTCTGGCGGTGGACCTATCCGCGCCACCCGACATGAAGCTGTTCGCGGAGATCGTGGGTTGGATCGGCGCACGCGCGCCGGGCGGCAGGCGGTGACTGCTCCGGCGGCCTGACCCCGAGTGGGTCACGACGCGAACGGTGTGGTGTGTGCGTCCAGCGGGGCTTCTGCGGTTTGCGCCTGCACGGCAGTCACCGCGATCACGTAGTAGATATCGTCGGCGCTGCAGCCGCGCGAAAGATCGTTGGCAGGTTTTCTCAGGCCTTGCAGCAAGGGGCCGATTGCCTTCGCATCGCCGATCCGCTCAGCCAGCTTGTAGCCGATATTGCCGGCTTCGAGACTCGGGAAAATCAGCACGTTGGCGTGTCCTTGAACCTGCGAGCGCTCGATCTTGCGCATGGCGATCTCGGAGACGAGTGCCGCGTCCAGTTGCACGTCGCCGTCGATCGCCAGATGCGGACGCTGTGCCCTCACCTGGCGCGTTGCTTCCACGACCTTGTCGACTGCCGCGTGCCGGGCGCTGCCGCTGGTCGAGAATGACAGCATGGCTACGCGCGGCTCCTCCATCAGCAGGCTTTGCGCGCTGTCGGCCGCCGCCATGGCAATCTGGGCCAGTTCGCCGGCGTCCGGGTCCACCACCAGCCCGCAGTCAGAGAAGATCAAGCCACCTTTGAGCGTGTGGAAGGGCTCGCACAGCATCATCAGAAAGAAACTCGACACGAGGTTGAAGGACGGATGAATGCCGATGATCTGGATCGCCGTGCGGACCACTTCGGCGGTCGTGTGCACGGAGCCTGCCACCGAGCCGTCGGCGTGACCGAGCCGCACCATCAGGTTGGCAAAGCAGAGGGGCTTGAGGATTTCCTGCGTGGCTTCATCCGGCGTCATGCCTTTCTTGCTGCGCAGTGCGAAGAGCGCTTCGGCAAACGAGGGTGCGAGCGGCGAGGTTGCGGGATCCACCAGCTCCATGCCAGACAGTTCGATGTTTTGCTCGGCAGCGGCCGCGCGGATTCGCGCACTCGCGCCCACCAGCACGATGCGGGCGATGCCTTCACGCGTGGCGCGTTGCGCGGCCTCCAGCATGCGAGGATCCTCCGCTTCGCAGAGCACGATGCGTCTTTGCGAGGAGCGGGCGCGTTCGATGATGCGGTTGATGGCTTTCATGGCACTGGGCGGAAGTCATGGTTGGGGAGGCGGAGGCAGCAAACGGCAGACGGCAAACGGCAAATGGCAAACAAAGAGGCCGGAAACGGCAGGGGAAGCCCCGTTTCCGGCCCGCCGGGCAGTGGGAACAAATCTCCCGCCGCCCGGACCATCAGACAGCGGACGGCTCAGACATAGTCCTTGTACTTGTCGAGCAGGCGCACCGGCTTGGCCAGCGCATCGCGGCGGAACGGATCGCCGAGCTCGCGGGTGCACATGATCTCGATGATGGTGGTCTTGCCCTGGTTCATCTGCGCATCGATCGCACGCTTGAGCGCCGGGCCGACGTCCTCGAGCCGGTCCACTGTGACACCCTCGGCGCCCATCGCACGCGCGATGCCCGCGAAGCTCTGGTTGTCGAGTTCACCGGCGACGAAGCGGCGGTTGTAGAAGTCGACCTGGTTTTTCTTCTCGGCGCCCCATTGCCGGTTGTGGAAGACCACCGCGGTGACCGGAATGTTGTGGCGCACGCAGGTCATGGTTTCCATCAGGCTCATGCCCCACGCGCCGTCACCGGCATAGGAGACCGCGGGGCGATGCGGGGCCGCAACCTTGGCGCCGATGATGGTGGGGAACGCATAGCCGCAGTTGCCCCAGCTCATCGCGGCGAAGAAGCTGCGCGGCTTTTTGAAGCGCAGATAGCTGTTGGCCACCGAGTTGATGTTGCCGATGTCGGTGGAGACCATCACGTCATCCGGCATGGCTTTTTCGAGCTCGCGCAACACCTGGCGCGGGTGCAGATAGTCGCCGCCGCCGGGCGTGCGCTCGTCTTTCTGCTCCTCGATCATGTCCAGGCTGTAGGGGTCGCGCTCGTGAGTCCAGCCGTCGAGTTCCTTCTCCCATGCCGCCTTCTCCGCGGCGATCTGGCCGGCGCGTTCTTCACGCGAGGCGTCGCAGACGAGGGTGCGGCCTTCGAGACGCTGCGTCAGTGCAACCGCGGCGGCCTTGGCGTCGCCGCAGATGCCCACGGAGATCTTCTTCACCAGGCCGAGCATCTTGTGATCGGCGTCGATCTGGATGATCCTGGCGTTCTGCGGCCAGTAGTCCATGCCGTGTTGGGGCAGCGTGCCGAACGGTCCCAGACGCGAACCGAGTGCGATCACCACGTCGGCGCGCTGGATCAGCTTCATCGCGGCCTTGGAGCCTTGATAGCCGAGCGGGCCGCACCACAGCGGGTGGTCGGCGGGGAAAGAGTCGTTGTGCAGGTAGCTGTTGACGACCGGCGCGCCCAGACGCTCGGCGAGCGCCTTGCATTCTTCGATCGCATCGGCCATCACCACGCCGCCGCCGGAGATGATGACCGGGAACCTGGCTTGGGAGAGCAGTTCAGCCGCTTCGTTCAGGCGTTGATCGCCGCCGGGGCCGCGGTCGAGGCGCTGCGGTTGCGGAATCTCGGCCTTGATCTGGCCGTAGAAGTAGTCGCGCGGAATGTTCAACTGCGTGGGGCCCATCTCGGCCAGCGCGCGGTCGAAGCAGCGGCCGGTGAATTCAGCCATGCGTGCGGGATGGGTGACGTGGCCCTGATACTTGGTGAACTCCTGGAACATGGGGAGTTGCTTCGCTTCCTGGAAGCCGCCGAGGCCAATGCCCATGGTGCCGGCCTCGGGCGTGATCATGACCACAGGGCTGTGCGCCCAATAGGCCGCGGCGATGGCGGTCACGCAATTGCTGATGCCCGGGCCGTTCTGGCCGATCACCACGCCATGGCGGCCCGACACACGGGCATAGCCGTCGGCCATGTGGCCGGCGCCCTGTTCGTGCACCACGGGAATGAGGCGAATGCCGGCGGGCGCGAAGATGTCCATGGCGTCCATGAAGGCCGAGCCCATGATGCCGAACATGTCGGTCACGCCGTTCGCGGCCAGGGTTTCGACGAAAGCTTCTGACGGGGTCATGGCCTGCGGGCCGCTGACAGGGGTGTGATCGCTCATGAGGGCTGTCTCCAATGTTTAATGAAACCGGAACAATTTGTTCCGAAAAGTGCTTATCTAAAATGTAGAGCATGCACCTGTGATGGTCAATAGATGATGCAAAATAAACGGTACAAATTGTCTCGAAAATTGATGAATGTGATGCAAGGTGGAATGCGAGGAGAGCGGCTCAATCCCACGGCAGCGAATAGGTCTTCACGTTGGTGAAGCTTTTCATCGCTTCCTGGACGCCTTCCTTGTAGCCAAGACCCGAATCCTTGATGCCGCCGAACGGCGTCAACTCGAGCCGGTAACCGGGCACCTCGCGCACGTTCACGCTGCCCACCTGCAGTTCGGCGATAAAGCGCGTGATGTAATCGAGGCGATTCGTGCAGACCGAAGACGAGAGCCCGTAGTCGGTCGAATTGGAAATCCGGATCGCGTCGTCGATATCGCGAAAGCGGATCACCGGTGACACGGGGCCGAAGGTTTCGTATTTGACGAGCGGCATGTCCGGGGTGACGTGATCGACCGCGGTTGGCGAATACAGCGCGCCGTCGCGACGATTGCCCACCAGAAGCTTCGCGCCGCGGCTGATCGCATCGTTCACCTGAGCTTCAAAGAATTTCGCTGCGGCTTCGTCGATGACGGTGCCCATGTCGGTCGCCGGATCGGCGGGATCGCCATAACGTATGGCGCGGGTTTTCTCCACGAGCAGTTCGACGAAACGGTCGGCCACCGCCTCGTGCACCAGAATGCGCTTGACCGCGGTACAACGCTGGCCGGAGTTCTTGTAGGAGCCGGAGACGGCGAGTGTGCTGGCTTCTTCCAGGTCGGCGTCTTCCATCACGATGATCGGATCGTTGCCGCCGAGTTCGAGCACCGCGCGTCGATAGCCCATCTTGCTGGCGATATATTTGCCGATCTGCACGCCGCCCGTGAACGTGATCAGATCGACGTGCTCGTTCGTGATGAGTTCGTCGGCGATGTCTTTCGGGTCGCCGGTGATGACCTGCAGCATTTCCTGCGGCAGACCGGCCGCATAAAGGATGTCCGCGAGCAGGTACGTGGACAACGGCACTTTCTCGGAGGGCTTGACGACCATGCGGTTGTTGGTCGCGATGGAGGGCACGACTTTGTGCGCAACCTGATTCATCGGATGGTTGAACGGGGTGATCGCGGAAATGACGCCGAGCAGGGGATCTCGCTGGGTGTAGACGCGGCGCTTCTTGCCGTGCGGCGTGAGATCGCAGGAAAACACCTGGCCGTCGTCTTTGAGCGCCTCGTTGGCACCGAATGTCATCACGTCGGCGACGCGGCCTGCCTCGTACAGCGAGTCTTTCTTACACAGGCCGGACTCTGCGGTGATCAGATCGGCAATTTCTTCAGTACGCCGACGGACCATGTCTGCCGCAAGCAGCAGGATCTGCGAGCGCTCGTAGCGCGTCAGCCGCGCGCGATATTGGTGTGCCCAGGCAAAGGCGTGTCGCACGTCGGCAAGTGTCGCCTTGGGCACCGTGCCGACCAGTTCACCGTTATAGGGATTGAAGACTTCGATGATCTCTGCATGCCGGATTCTTTCTCCGCCGATGCGCAGCGCTTCATGACGAACCTGCGGCGACGGCCGGACTTTCTCGATCGAATTCATGCTGCGCTCCAGCGATAACAGACAGCTGAAGTATTGCGGCTGGCACCGCAAGCCGAGTAGTGCCAGCCGCCGCCAATCGCTGAGTCCACGCTGGCCTTCTACAATCACACCCGGCCTTTCCACGGCACCAGCACGCGCTCCATGTGTCGCATCAACAAGTCAAAGCACAAAGCAAAGAAGCCAATGACGACAATGCCCATGATCACCACGTCGCTGGCGAGGAACTCCGCAGCGTTGAGCACCATGAAGCCGAGGCCACTCGTCGACGCCACCATTTCCGCGGCAACCAGTGTCGTCCAACCGACGCCAATACCTATGCGCATACCCGTGAAAATCTCCGGCAGTGCGGATTTCAGGATCACATACAACACCACCTGCGTGCGCGAGGCGCCCATCGAATAGGCCGCATGAATCTGCTCGATCGACACGGAACGCACGCCGGATCGCGCCGCGATGGCGAGTGGCGCGAAGATGGCCAGGTAGATGAGAAAGACTTTGGAGAATTCACCAATGCCGAACCAGATGATGATGAGCGGCAAATAGGCGAGCGGCGGAAGCGGACGATAGAACTCGATGGGTGGATCGAACATGCCCCGCGCAAAGCGCGAGACGCCCATCATCACGCCGATTGGAATCGCGGTCACGCAGGCGAGCGCGAAGGCGCCGAACACGCGCAGCAAGCTGATGCCGGTATGCTGCGCGAGCGTGGAACCGGCGAAACCCTCCGTGGCCACATACACGAACTTCGCGTACACCGCTTGCGGCGATGGCAGAAAGAGCGGCTTGATCCAGTGAAGGTTAGTCGCGACAAACCATAGTCCGACGAATAGGGCGACCGTCACGAGGCTCGTGACGATGCTGCTGCCCTGGCCGGGTACGCCGAATGTGTCGCCTGGCTTGGCGGGTTTCTTGGCGAGAAGTCGTGGACGTCGACCGGGTGTGCGTGGTGGCTCGACCGGCGTGTCGGATCCGAGCGGGGCCTGCTGGCCGTGCGCGAATGCATGAGCCCGTTTTGAACTAAACATGTGTCACCTCGGCTTCGGCGGCGTGCATTTTCTCGTCGCCGTAAATGATGCTGAGCACGCGTTCGCGCATCTCGATGAAATCGGGGCTCGACTTGATCGCGCGCGCGTCGCGTGTTTCGAGAAAACGTCGGTTGAAATCCAGCTCATAGGTGTGCGTGACGCGCCCCGGACGTGGCGACATCACGATCAGGTGGCTGGCCAGAAAGAGCGCTTCCTCGACGCTGTGCGTGATGAAGAAGAACATCTTGCTGGTCTTCGTCCAGACGTCGAGCAGCAGTTCCTGAATGGTTTCGCGGGTGAGCGCATCGAGCGCGGCCATCGGCTCGTCCATCAGCAGCATGGCGGGGTCGCAGGTCAGCGCGCGGGCGATGCCCACACGCTGCTGCATCCCACCGGAGAGTTGATAGATCATGTGCTTGTGAAAGTCCTGCAAGCCGACCAGTGCCAGATTGCGCGTGGCAATCTCGCGCCGCTGCGTTTTCGGCACGCCCTGAAGCTTGAGGCCGAACTCGGCGTTGTCGATCACGTTGAGCCAGGGCAACAGGGCGTGCTTCTGGAACACCACACCACGGTCGGCGCCTGGACCTGCGATCGGCGAACCGCCGAGCAGCAGCTCGCCGCTGGTCGGCGCAATGAAGCCCGCCATAAGCGAGAGCAGGGTGGTCTTGCCACAACCCGATGCGCCGAGCGCGACGACGAAGTCGCCCGAGTTGATCGTCAGATTGATGTTGTCGAGCGCGTGTACCGTCTGGCCGGGCTTGCGGCCCGGAAAGACCACGCTCACATTTTTGACTCTCATGCTTTCCATGTTGCCTCCTGAATCGACAGAACCGGCTTACGTCATTTGAGTTTCATTGCCGCTTCGGCATACGCCGGGGTCACGAACTTCGAGTAATCGGGTAACACCGCGCTGATCTGTTTCTGATCCTTCAGGAAGTTGGCCGTGTCCTTCAGCGCGAAGGTTGCGCGGCCCGCGCTGCCACCGCCCAGCCATTGCGAGGAGGCCTGCTCCTGGAGCGTCGGGAAGGCATAGAGCGAGAGCGACGCCGGCACGTCGGCCGGCGAGCCGCCAATCATCTTCGCGATGGCTGCGGCCTGTGGCGAGGTAGCATTCCATTGCGCCGCATTCTTTCGATACTGATCGTCCGCGTCGGAGATGGCTTTCACGAGTTTTGCCATGAAGTCCTTATGCGCCTCGCCCCATTGGCGGTCGACGGCGATCCCGTCGAAGGTCGGTTTGCCGAGCTTCGACAGGTCGCCGGACGTAATCAGGACCTTGCCGCTCTTCTTCAATTGCGCGAGCGCCGGGTCCCACACGTAGGCGGCGTCGATATCGCCGCGCTCCCACGCCGCGACCAACTGGTTCGGCTGCATGTTGAGGATCTTCACCTCGGACGGATTGATGCCCCAATGCTGCAGCGCGAACATGGTGTGATAGTGCGTCGTCGAGACGAACGGCACGCCGATCGTCTTGCCCTTCAGATCGGCCGGTTTGGTGATGCCGGAGCCGTTGCGTACGACCATCGCTTCAGCCTGGTTGATGTTGTCCAGAATCCAGAAGAGCTGCAGGTCGAGGCCCTGGCTGACCGCCGCCGCGAGCGGGCTCGAGCCGATCACGCCGACCTTCACGTCGCCTGACGCCATGGCGGTCGCGACCTTCGCGCCGGATTCGAATTGCCGCCAGTTGATCTTGTAGCCCGTCTCTTTCTCGATCGAGCCGTTCGCGATCGCGACGACCCATGGGTCGACGATCTGTTGATAGGCTATTGTGACCTCTTTGTCCTGCGCGTGGCTGGCTGGCGCCACCGCGCAGGCGAGCGCGGCGAATGCCGCCACAGTCACGCGGCGCGTCAGATCGCCGAACCAGCGGGACAGCTTTTTGGGGTGATCGCTTTTCATCGTAGGTCTCCAGAATGGCCGTGTAGGTACGCGAATACACGTGAATCCAACGCCCGCCGACGGGGGCTTGTCCCAATCGCCGGCAATGGGATGATGCGAGTATCGTCAGTAATAAATGTTGCGGGTTAGGGCCAGACGTGGCTGATCGTTGAGTCCACACCGCTGCACCAGAATGGGCCGCCGCGCCGGTCTCGCCGGCAGCCGCCCGCAGCGGCTGGCAGGCGTTTTTTTGCACGTCCACAATGCCGGTGTCCGCCTTCGTGCGGGCGGGCTCCGCCTATAAAAATCAGGAGAAAGCATGGCAAGTCGCACCTCGGTGGCCCTATGGACCCAGCGGTTCCAGCGTTCAGCCGAGTCGAACATGAGCCTCCAGGGCCAGATTCGCCAGATGCTGGTGGCCGCGATTCTGGACGGCCAACTGCTGCCGGATCACGCATTGCCGTCCAGCCGGGAGCTGGCCGACCAGTTGAGTGTTGCCCGCAATACGGTCGTGCTGGCTTACCAGCAGTTGGTTGAGGAGGGCTATCTGATTTCGCGTGAGCGCAGCGGGCATTTCGTCAACCCGGCGATCCTCGAGGGGCGGCACGAATTTGCGCCGCTGCAGACGGTCCCCGGACAGGCGGCCAATGAGGCGCTTGCAAGGCCGGATTGGGACCAGCGCGTCAGAAGGCGGCCGTCCTTGCAGCGCAATATCGTCAAGCCCGGAAATTGGCTGAGCTACGAATACCCCTTTATCTACGGACAGTTCGACCAGTCGCTGTTTCCGACTAACGACTGGCGCGAATGCTGCATGAAAGCGCTGTCGGTGATGGAGATTCGCAACTGGGCGCCGGACCTGATCGAGCGCGACGACGAGTCGTTGATCCAGCAGATCCGCACTCGGGTGCTGCCGCGGCGCGGCGTGTTTGCAATGCCCGACGAAATCGTCGTGACGATCGGCTGCCAGCAGGCGCTCTATCTGATCGCGGATCTGCTCGCGAGCGAGCGGACCACGATCGGCTTCGAAAACCCCGGCTATCCGGATGCCCGCAATATCTTCGAGAACCGCAATGCGCGGCTGCAGCCACTGCCTGTAGATAGCGGCGGCGTGCGCCCGGTCGAGGACGCCGATCTGCTCGCGCAATGCGATTACGTCTATGTGACGCCAAGTCATCAGTGCCCGACCACGGCCACCATGCCCATCGAGCGCCGCCACGCGCTGCTGGAACAGGCGCAGGCCCATGACTTCGTATTGATCGAGGACGACTACGAGAGCGAAAACAACTTCTCAGGCACGCCGCATCCGGCATTGAAGAGCCTGGATACCGCAGACCGGGTGATCTATATCGGCAGTCTGTCGAAGACTTTTGCGCCCGGGCTGCGGCTGGGTTATATCGTCGGGCCGCGTGAACTGGTCCGTGAACTCCGTGCGCTGCGGCGCCTGATGGTGCGGCACCCGGCCGCCTATATTCAACGTGCCTTTGCCACCTTTCTGGCGCTCGGACACCACGATGCGCTACTGCGGCGGCTCGCTCACGCCTATCGGGAACGCGCGCAGGCGTTGATGACGGCGCTCGACACGCACCTTCCGGAAGCGCGCTACCTGCCGGTCGGCGGCGGCGCGTCGTGCTGGGTCGAAGGGCCGCCGTGGCTCGATGCGACACAGCTTGCCGCGGACGCGCAGGCACATGGCATCCTGATCGAGCTGGGCCGGGTTTTCTTCATGACGGGACTGGAGCAGAACCACTGCTTCCGGATGGGCTTTTCGGCCATCAAGCTCGAAAAGATCGATGAGGGCGTGCGCCTGCTCGCGGAGCTCGTGCGCTCGCAGCAGCCCGAGGAATAGGCGGGCGGCGCGCTAGAACGTTTTAGCGAGCTGCTGAGCGGCTTCCTGCAGGCGCGGCACGAACTCGAGAGCGCGCGACAGCGGCGCCCGCGAGACCGGCGCATGAACGGCGATCGCCGCGATGCAGGTGTTGTTCTCATCCATCACCGGCGCAGCCACGCACGCGATACCGGCGACAAATTCCTCATTGTCGATGGCGATGCGCTTGTGCGCGGTGCGGTCGAGTTCCGCTTCGAGCAGTTCGGGGTCGGTGATCGTATTCGGCGTGAAGCGTTCGAGCTTCAGCGTGCGGACGAGGGCGCTGCGTTGTTCGCGCGGCAGCATGGCCAGCAGCAGCTTGCCGCTCGCGCTGCAATGCGCCGGTACGTGCGAGCCGGGCTTGAGATCGAGCCGCAACGGCCAGGGCGCTTCGAGCCGGTCGAGATACAGCACTTCGGTTTCGTGCAGCATCGTGAGGTTGCAGGTCTCGCCGAGATCGGCAACCAGATTCGACAGGATCGCATGCCGCAACCGGCGGGCACCCGAGTGCATCATGACGCCAAGACCGAGTTGCGCGAGACGCGGCCCGATCACGTAGGCATTCTTTTGACCGGGTTCGCGGATCACGAGACCACCGGCTTCGAGCGAAGCCAGCATGCGATGCAGCGAAGCCTTCGGCAAGTCGACGTCCTGGGCAATGTCGGCTAGCGACACCGGACCTTCGGCGCGGACGAGATGTTCCAGCAGGGCGAACGCGCGCAGGGTAGGAGTATCCGCTTTAGTCATGGTGCCGTTCCGGAAAATGGATCGGCGTCATTGTACCGTGCGCCTTTGTCGGCCATGGTTTTCGCCGGATTGGCGAGGATTCGGCGCGCAATTTCAGCGCAGATCATCCCGATTTTCGGAATGCGCTGCGGCGCGATATTCCAGCGCTACTGCCGGAAAGTCTTGGCGGTTTCCTCCGCGGCCAACCGCAGATCGGGCAGGAAGGCCAACAGATCGTCGAGCACGACCCGCCCGACGGGCGCCTGGACGGCGATGGCCGCGCAGGCTCGATTGCGATCCAGCATGACCGGCACCGCGATCGCGATGAGTCCCTGCAAATGTTCCTGATTGTTGATCGCGAGCTGGCGCCGCCGCGTGATGGTCAACTCCTTGCGCAACTCGCCGCGATCCGTAATCGTCCGCTCGGAATAAGCGCGCAGTGGCAAGGTTTCGATAACCCGTTCGCGCCGGTCTTTGGGAAGAAAGCTGAGCAACAGCTTGCCGCTTGCCGAACAGTGCAGGGGCACGTGCGAGCCCGGTTGAAGGTGCATGCGCAGCGGCCACTCCGTTTCCACCCGGTCCACATAGACCACGTCGTTGCCGGCCAGCATCGTCAGATTGCAGGTCTCGCCAATTTTTGCCACCAGTTGTTCAAGCAGAACATGGCGGGCAGCGGCCGGGCCCGCATGCATCAGCACATTAACCGCCAGCATGCGCACGCGCGGCGAGCACTCATACAGCCTGTCGCCGGCGCTGCGCGTGACCAGCCACGCATCCATCAACTGCACCAGAATGCGATGTACGGTCTGCTTGGGCAGTTCGAGGGCATGGACGAGATCCGTCATGGAAAGCGGGCCGCTTGCCTCAGCCAACGTTTCGAGTACGCGAAATGCGCGTACGGCCGCCGCATTCGATTGATTCGAAGTCGCCACGCTGTCTCCGCGATGTCGTAGTTATAAGTTGGATTGTGCATCGGTCTGTTTAGTTTTCGGGACTATGGAAAGTCCCGAATTTCGCACTTTTCGATTCTGGCCCGCTCAGCGCAAGGGATAGTTCAAAAAACGGGACTCCGAAGCAGGTACGGCTCACTAGATTGGTACCAACGCCAATTTTTTCAGTCCGGAGTGAACCGTATGAACGTTAGGGCCACAGAAGCGGAAGCTACGCACGCTGGTACACATAGCGAAGTCGAACGTGTCGTCTCGTTACTGGTTGCACGTGCGCGCGCCGCACAGCGCGGATTCGAGGTCGCGGGGCAGGACGTGCTCGATGCCGCCACCGACGCCGCCGCGTGGGCGATCATGGAGCCCGCCCGCAACCGCCAACTCGCCGAGCTGGCGGTGCGCGACACCGGTCTCGGCAACGCGGACGACAAGTTCCGCAAGAACTATCGCAAGACGCTCGGTCTGTTGCGCGATCTGCGCGGGCAGAAGACCACGGGGGTGATCGCGCGTCATGACGCCACCGGCATCGTCGAGATCGCGCGGGCGGTCGGCGTGGTGGCGGCGATCACGCCGTCCACCAATCCGGCGGCCACGCCGATCAACAAGATCGTCAACGCGCTCAAATGCGGCAATGCCGTCATCGTGGCGCCTTCTCCGAAGGGCTATTCGTCGTGCGCGCTGCTGATCGAATTCATTCACGCGCAATTCGCCAGAGTCGGGCTCGCGGCCGACCTCGTCCAGATGTTGCCCGCGCCGATCAGCAAGGCGGCCACCGCTGAACTGATGCGGCAGTGCGATCTGGTCGTGGCGACCGGCTCGCAGGCGAACGTGCGGATGGCCTACGCCAGCGGGACGCCCGCATTCGGCGTGGGCGCGGGGAACGTTGCTTCGATCGTCACTGCGTCCGCCGATTTGCACGATGCAGCGCACAAGATCGCGCGCTCGAAAACGTTCGACAACGCCACGAGCTGTTCATCGGAAAACAGCGTTGTGATCGAAGACGCGGTGTACGCGGACATGATGGCCGAACTGACCGCCTGCGGTGGCGTGATGATCGACGCCGCGCAAAAGGCGCAATTGCAGGCCGCCCTGTGGTCGAACGGCAAGCTGGCGGCACACTGCACAGCGCGCTCGGCCACGGCGATTGCACGCGCGGCGGGCCTCGACGGCATCGCCGCACATGAGCCCGCTTTCCTGATGGTGGAGGAAACCGGCTTCGGCGCTGATTACCCGTTCTCGGGCGAGAAGCTCGCGCCGGTGCTGACCGTTTATCGCGCGGAATCCTTCGACGCTGCTGCCGACATCGTGCGCGGCATCTACGGCTACATGGGCGCAGGACACTCGGTCGGCCTGCATTCCAGCGACTCGGGCCAGGCGGAGCAGCTAGGTTCGACGTTGCCGGTTGCGCGCGTGATCGTGAATCAGGCGCATTGCCTTGCGACCGGCGGCAACTTCGATAACGGCTTGCCATTCTCGCTGTCGATGGGATGCGGAACGTGGGGCCGCAACAATTTCTCGAGCAACCTCAACTTTCACCATTACCTGAACATCACGCGCGTGGCCTACCCGATCGAAGAGCGCGTTCCCGAACTGGATGACGTGCTCGGGGATTTTTTCGTGAGGTATGGCAAATGACGACGCCTCACACAATCCGTGCGTTGATCGACGCGCGTGCCGCGCAGTATCCCGACAAGCCGTTCCTGCTGGCGGCGCCTGAATGTGCTGAAGACGGCGGCGCCGCTACGCAGCGTCCCGACGTGCTGACCTTCGCGGAACTGCGCGACGACTGCCGGGCGCTCAAGACGGTTTTTCATGAAGCAGGCTTGCAGGCCGGCGATGTCGTGTCGGTCTTCATGGGCAACGGCATCCATACGGCAAGGCTGCTGCTTGCGGCGATGTACAGCGGGCTCGTCGCCAACCCGCTCAATCTGTTGTGCCAGCCGACCCAGTTGCGCTACATCGTGGAGCATTCGGACACGCGCATGGTATTCGTTTCCGGCGAGACGCATGCGGCGATGTCGAGCGCGATTGCGGAGTTGCGCGAGCAGGGATTGACCCGCGACATCGCGTTGTTGCAGACGGCGCCCGATGCTGCTATTGCACCGATGCAGACCGCCGTCGAACCCGCGCTGGCGGAAACGGCGGTATCTATGGATGTGCACGCAAAACCGGCACAGCGCGCGTCACGTGTGACATACGAGGCACAGGCGAGACATACAGACACCTGGGATACCGAAACGCCGTCAAGCAGTGGCCCGGCTGCGAGCGACGTAGCGCTGCTGATGTACACGTCCGGCACCACAGGCGCGCCGAAGGGCGTCCTGCTGGACCAGCGAAACCTGCTAGCCAATGCGCGCAACATCTCGCACGAACATCGGCTTGGGACTGGCGATCGCGTCTTCGCCGCATTGCCGCTTTATCACATCAATGGTCTCGTCGTGACGCTGCTTGCGCCGCTCTTTCATGGCGGCTCGGTGGTCATGGCGCCGCGTTTTTCCGCGCGCACCTACTGGCGCGATGTCGCGCGCCACGGTTGCACATGGATCAACGTGGTGCCGACGATCGTCGCCTATCTGCTCAATAACGACGAACCGTGCACGGTCGATCTGTCCGCGCTGAGATTCTGCCGCAGTGCGTCGGCCGCGCTACCCGTCGATCATCACCGTGCGTTTGAGGCGCGCTTCGGGGTCGGCATCATCGAAACGATGGGCATGACAGAAACCGCCGCCCCCATGTTCAGCAATCCCTATGATCCAGCAAGCCGAAGAATCGGCAGTATCGGCCTGCCGTCAGGCGGCGAGGCAAAGGTGATCGACCGTGACGGCCGCGAATGCGCGCCCGACGAGTGCGGCGAACTGGTGTTGCGTGGCGAACAGGTCATGCGCGGCTATTACAAACGCCCGGGAGAAACGCGTGCGGCCTTCACCGCCGACGGCTGGCTGCACACCGGCGACCTTGGCTATCGCGACAGCGACGGTTATTTCTACATCAACGGCCGCGCAAAGGAATTGATCATCAAGGGCGGTGAAAACATCGCCCCACGCGAGATCGATGAAGCGTTGCTCAAACACCCCGGCGTGCTGGATGCGGCGGTGGTGGGCGTACCGGATACCGCTTACGGGCAGGAGATCGTCGCCTTCATCGTGCCTCGCATTTCAGAGGGGCCGGGCGCGCTCGACATTGCAGACCTGCGTGCCCATTGTCTGCGCGAACTGGGCCGCTACAAGACACCGAAGGAGTTTCGCTTCATCGCGGAACTGCCTCGTGGACCGTCGGGCAAGGTGCAGCGGCTGAAGCTCGTGCCCACCTGACGGCGCATGCATCGGCATGCGTAGCAGCATGCCCGGATCGCGCTGGAAAGCAGAGGAGGGCGCGAGTCGAGGCGCACGCGGCGCGACGCAGTACGACGTACGGATCGAACGATCACAGACGCCCCCGGCGTCACATAAGAGACACAGGAGACAGCATGCAAACGCACAAGCGGCGTGTGAAGACGCGCCACATCATCCTGGCCGTCATGTGCCTGATGTATTTCATCTCATATGTCAGGCTGCCAGCAAAGCCTTACTGGGCTTGACCTGTTCAAAATTCGGACCTGATTTGGACATAATCAGGCCGCGTTTATCCTGACTCTGATCGGCTCGAGTCCCCGGCTATTCGCGTACATTTCGGACATGCGTTCCGTCAGATGGCCAAGTAAAGCCTTGGTGTCGACATTGCCCTGAGCGTCGTATAGGCGCTTGGACAGGCTGCGGATTTCATGGAAGGTCGGAGCATCATCGCCTTCGATTCCCGCCAGCTTGCGGGCGTCTGCGAATGCTGATGAGATCGTCCCCAGGCTGATGGCCGCTCCTCGAGCTACATTTCCGCGATCACTCATGTGGTGGATCAGGTACTTGCTGACGATGCCGGTTGCCTTGCATCTCGAGATAACCTCATCCAGCGATAGGCCGACCGCCTCAAGCCGAAGCGCGACAGGGATTTCCATGGTTACGTGGGTCTTGCTGCGCTTCACAATTGCAATCCCGCCTCGAGTCGAAGACCGCGGCCAGCGGCCGACCGTCGATCGGTCCTGCCCTGACACCAGTGCGAGAAGCATCGCGTTCTCGAGCCAGGGCGCGACTTGTGGGGCCTTCTCGAGAATCGCATTGAATGTCTCGAGGCCGAGCCGCTGTCGCCTGGTGGGCGCCTTGACCTTCTCGGTGATCTGCGCCGGATTGCTCGCCATCCAGCCGAGCGCCGCGCCTTTCGCGCAGACGGCGATGAGGCGATCACGAACCATCTTGGCCGCGCGCATCTTCCCGGCGCCCTTCAGTTCCTCGAGCAACTCCGAAATATGCTTCGTCGTCAGGTCGGCGCATGCGATCGCGCCCAGCTTCTCGCGGATGATCTTGTCCTGATACCGGCGTGTGATGACCGTGTTCTTTGCGGTAGGCGCGGGCATCTTCTCGAGCAGGACCGCGACCGTCTCGGGCGCAATGGATAACCTCTCTGCGAGCGTCTTGCGCGGCGCCAGTTCCTCAGCCTTCAGATTCGCCTCGTTCGCCTCTTGTATCGCCTGCGCAAGCGGTATGCGCCCGATGACATGCGTGCGGCCGTCCATCGGATTACGCCACGTAAAGTAGCCGGGGCGCGGCTCATGCAGATTGGGCGGGTAGTGCGCGTGCTTGCGCTGGCGTGGGCGGGCGGCCATTATTTTTATCCAAAAACGCGGTGTACGAGGCGGGGTTTGACGCCATCCCGATAGATGGCAGTTTCCTCGAGATAATACGACCGGCCGACCTTGACCGGCGCAGGATAGATTTTGCCAGCGTTGATCCAGAGGCGAGCCGTGCGGATGGCTGGCGGCGGGTCGAAGTTTCGTTCAAGCCAGACGTCCAGACGGATTTTCACGCCACCCTCCGAATGCTCATGCACAACTGCTGCCGCCGCGCGATTTCAGCATCGTATCCGCGAATCTCGCCAGTCATCACCGCATAGGTCCGCGGCTGCGCAACCGTCGCCGGATCGATATGCAGCCTGGATTCCGGTTGCTCCAGCGCCTCCGTGCCCGCTATGACGAAGTAAAGGCTCTGACTCCTGCCGCGTCGCGTGGATGACAGGACGCCCGCCTTTTCCATGTCGAGCAGGAGACTCCTGATCGCATAAGATCGAAGTCCGAGCATTCGCGAAAGGGTGTAGGGCGCATAGAGCACTCCCGGTTTCATCCGTTCGAGCAGCGCTTCGGGTGTCGGCGTTCGGGTTGCATAGGCCATGTCACATCTCCATTTTCAACGGCCGGCGCTCATCGGTCAGACCGCACAGCCAGTCAAGTGAAACGTTCAAGGCGCGCGCGAGTTCGCACAGGTTCCAGAAGCTCGGCAGCGTGCCGGTCTCGTACTGCGATATCTCGCTCTTACACTTCTTGATGCGCGCGGCGACTTCCTTCTGCGTCAGGCCGAGTTCCTTACGGGCCACCCGGAGACGCTCTGCGAAGCTCTCGTAGCGCTTCGGGGGGGGTGAATAGGTGATGAGTTCAGGCGTCATGGGTGACTCCGGCGACGCATTCGCGCAGCGTCGAGCGCTCGCGGTCGTAGTGGTAGCTATTCATGGGTGGCTCCGCTTGCTGGTTGCGCGGCGAGAAGGGCGTTATATGCCTTCGCGTAGCCGTCGAATACCGACCCAGTTTCATACTGGTGGCGCTTGAGAAAATCTAACGCCCAGCGAATTGCGCCACGTTGTTCGCCCATCAGCGCCCGCTCCGTCTGTGCTGGCTGCGGGCCGGCGTAGAGCGCTTGGCATTCCCACCAGTTCTGTGGCGTTAGTCCGTAATGCCACTTTTCGCCTTCGCTATGTCGGCAGCGCCACGCCACCGGCTCCCCCGATTGTGCTGGCGCGGCAGGGGATGCGGCGAGAATGCTGTGCAGCACCTTTTCGCGCTCCGGCATACCTTCGTATATCGCTTGGGAAATACACTGTCGCAAGACAGATCTTTGCGTATGCGTCCATACCGCAAGTTGGCTTGCAGATAGCAGGGCGCGGGCGATATCGATAATCTGCTGCACCGACGCCTTGTTGCTTGCCACGCTGTAGAAGTGCCCGAGCGGATCGAATGAGGTTTTGAAATGGATCGTCCATCCGGTGACATTTTTTACAAGGTCGATGATTTCTTCGTCTGTCACATCAATCTCCAAAGAGGTCGGCTTGTACAGGTTCAGCCTTGCACGCCATCGCTTGCAGTCGGCGGTTTGCTGCATAGCCGAGACATTTCGCGTGCCATGCTGAATGCTGCGGATATCTTCGGGCATGTGCTGCTTGCGCTAGCCATATGCGAGCCATGTAGATTTGCCATTCGCGCTCGGTCATAATTCGCTCGAAAAAGCGGGGCAGACTTCGCCCCTCTGAACGCCGCGTGGGGTGCGCGGAACGGTGGGGTTACTGGATGCTCTGCGGAAATGGCCACGCAACGCCGTCACGCGATTTCTGCTCGCCTGCGGTTTCTTCGGCAAGCGGAGGGATATCGGTATTGGCGAATGGATCGCCTTCGGTCTCGACCTTTTCGGCCGCCGTCTTTTTATTCGGCTTCTTCGCTTTGTTGGCCTGGTCGACAAAGTCCGTCTGCTTAACTTCCGGGGGTGCTAACGTAATTTCTATCTCGGTTTGCATCATCTGGTCGATCTTTCCCTGATCGGCTGCGTTCGGTTTCGCGTAGGCATTGAACACGACCAGCACCGTGCCGCCATCCTTCATGTCGAACGAAAAATCGGACAACTGCACATCAGAAAGCGTGATGTTCGATTTATCGCTCGCGCCGCAGTGATAGACCATCTGGTAGCCGACGAAGTCTTTCTTGAACTTGACCGGCATCTGAAGAAACGGAATACGCAGCTTCGTCAGTTCAACGTCCGGTAGCGGCATCGTGAATTCACCCTGACCGTCATCGCTCGACTTCTGCTTGCCGTCTTCCTTCTGATAGAAAGCGCTGCGCAGTTGCGGATCGAATTCGGCGAGCACGCCATTATCGGTGGTCCATTCGAGTTTGACGTTCTGTGCGTGCTCGCGGCCGTCGCCCTTGAATTCGGCAACAGTCGTCACCGAGCGGATCTTCATCAACTTCTGTTCGATGCTGAACATGGGTTCTCCTGGTGGTGAGGGCGAGTTACGCGGCCTGCCTGGTGAAGGCCTGAATGCCAAAGTAGACCGCCTTGCAAGCGGCCAGATCTACTGCGGCGTTGTGCGCACCTTCGAGCTTCGTACCCGTGAAGAACTCGTAGGCCTCGCCAAGGTTCGGCGACTTCGCATGCGTGCGGCCGGCAGCAACCATCTTCGGCGTGGGCGGCAGGTTGAGGATCTTGATGCTGTTCGCCTGCGTGCAGAACGTCGCACCGTTTTTCCAATCTTCGTGAAAGCCGTGTTTCTCGCCAAGCGTGCGCAGCGCCTCGATACGTACCATGCGCTGATCGAAACTCTCGTTGTGAGCCACGCGCAAATCGGCCTCGCACCACATCTGCATGAACGTCCTGAGTGCATCGTCCATTGGGTGACCGAAACGCTGCACAAGTTCGTTCGTGATGCCGGTGAGCGCCTCCAGTTCAGGCGGAATCGTCCAGTCTTCCGGATGGATGAGCAGATCCACGAAGGCCAGCACGCGCCCGCTGTCGGCGTCGAATAGCTCGGCGGCAAGCTGTGTGATGTGCGGCTGGTTCGGGTGCTCAGACAGTTGATTCCAGAGCGGAAGGCCGTTCGTCTCGGTGTCGTAAAACAGGATGGGCTTCATGTCTCAGGCTCCGAGAAGAATTTCGCGGCGGTCGTTGTACGCCTGTTCCAGCTTGATGAATTCGGCTTGCGGCAGATCACGGCCGCTGTCGAGCACCAGCGCCAGAATCTCAACGTCGGTCGCTTTGCTGATCTGCCCGAGCAACTCTCCGTAGGTGACCGTAGCTTCTTCCTGATGCGCGCGCTGGTCGGTAATCTCGCCGGTTGCATGATCGACTGACGGCACGGCATCCGGATCGCTAACCTGCACGAAGTCGCCGTCGATAACCGCGTGCTTGCCTTCGTCCACCGCATTACTCAGCGCAATCGCGTTCGACAGTTCGATCGACTTCGGCATGTACTTGAGCACCTGCAGCAACGGAATCTTGCGCGCATACATTTCCCAGTCGCGAAAGCTGTAGTGGTTGCCGCCGACCTTGTTGTACTTGTCGCGGTGCTTGCGCACCTTGCCGACCGCCCATACCTCGATTACCGGATGCTGGGAACCATTCACGCGCCCCACCGCATAGACGTGCGTCATCAGGTCCGGATCGTTTTCTTCACCCGGGCGGTGACGGATAAAAGGCGTATCACCGAGCGCATAATCGAACTCATCGCCTTGGAATACAGCGCCCGTCCAGACCGTCGCGCGGCCACTGCGAGATACTAGGTCAACGAGACCTTTCCAGCCCGGCACGCACGTGCACGTCTTGCCGTAGGGTACAAGGAAGCACTGACCGTCGACACCGGGTTCAAGGCCCAGCGTAGAGGCCGTCATGATGCTGGCGGCAATCGTCTTCGGGTCGCATGCCTGGAGCTTCGGTGTGCTGCTGAATGCGGTCAGCGTCAGACGCGCCATACGGTCGGCAGTCAGGTGCTTAGGCAGCGCCAGCGCCATCTGCGGCTTGAATTTTTCGAGGAAGGCGCTGAATTTCGCAACCGGGTTCTCCTGCTTGCCGGTTGCCACTGCCTTCAGGTTTGATGTAGTGCTCATTGGATTTTTACCTTCAGTCGGAGAACGCGAATTTCTTTGGTGCGCTTGTATTGGGCCGTGACTTCCGGCATTTCCTCGGCCAGCAACTTCTGGTCGAGGCTCGTATGGTCCTGATTCTTCCAGGTCGCAATCTCGTTGCCGCCGAAGGTCAGAATGCTATGCGGACGCATAAAGTCGGCAATCCGGAACGACAGTTCCTTCTCGGATTCTTCGAAGGATTTGAGCTTCTGCTTGACCTGGGCCAGCGTGAACACGGCGTCGCGAATCTCGCTGGTGGCCTCGACCTTCGTGCCGTCAGCTTTCGCATAGATCGCTTTCGCGTCATCGAAGTCAATCGGATCGGGCGGCACATCGGCGATGACGCATTCATTCCAGTACTGCGCGACGCGCGTGCGGATACCGTCGATCGTTTCCTGATCGCGCTGCACTTCGTAGATCAGCAGATCATCCATGCCGATCAGCGTGGCAACGATGCAGCGGTCGCGGCCGGTAATGCCGAGGCCGTGCATGAACTGCGCGGCGTACTCGATCGGCACTTCGTCGGTGCCTTCTTCACCCCATTTCTTTGCGGCGAAGGGATGCACCGTCTTGCAGTCGCCGTTCACGTGCTCGCCATCGAGCATCAATTCGAAGTCGATTTCGCAGGCCATGAACGGATGCTCGGTGTCGATGTAGCGCTCATTCGTGCGCAGCAGTTCGACCTCGTGCCCATCATCACGCAAACGATCGAGCAACATGTCGAGCACGACTGGTTCCAGCCGGTGGCCGCGGTCGAATCGCTTTTGCTGCTGCGGCGTGATTTCCTCCCGGGCCGCGCGGCCCGTCTTCTGAAGCCACAGCTCATGCGGCGTCTTCCAGGGGCTGACGCCGAGGATTGCAGCCACGTCGCTGCCGCCGATAAAGCCAAGCCGGTTCATTTCTGGTGCATTCACAGTCCAACTCCTTTAGCGGCCATCCAGCCGAGATAGATTCCGAAGGCGACAACTACAGCCCAGTCCAGTAGCTTCGCTCGCATATCACCGCCCAAACAAATCGTCGACAAACGGCTGCCCGAGGAACAGCAGCAGGATCACCAGCGCCGTCCCGGTGCCAGCCAGCGCGCAGAGCACTCCCATCGCCTGATGGCTCATGTAGAGGTCTTCCATAGTGGCCGGATGGTGCCGCTTGTCCCGCCACTGTCTGCGTCGAAACATGGTCGTCATCATGTGCATCCCCCGATATAGGTCATCAGCATCGCCAAGCCGTCGATCAGCAGAACGAGGGCGCCGAGGATGTAGAGGCCGGTCACGGTTGGCTCCGCGCATAAAGCATGGCATCGGCATACTCATAGGCCGCTTTCGATAATCCCTCCTGTATCGCGAGGAGTTCTGCACCCGTACCGCTGTAATTGCCGATCATTGCCGCCATAGCCTTCGATGCGAAGTAGTCACGTAGCGTCATGCCGAGGTTGATGCTTGGCATATCGTTCAGGTCACCACACCACGGAAAGGCGCGACCTCCAGTTTCGATATTGCTCATGTCAGGCCTCAAAAGGGAATGTCTTCAGCCGCTTGCACGGTCGGCTTGTTCTCGATGGCAAGCAGCGATTGAATTTCGACGCCGATCTCGGTTACGCGTGCCTGAAACTTGGCCATCAGTTCTTTCTTCTCGCGCTCCAGGTTGGCGACCAGAGCAGGCCGAATATCAAAATCATCCGGCACTTCGAATTCAACATCGCGCGTGTCGATGAGGGCATAGCCTCGGCTCGAATCGACCATGCTGAACGGATACACCGAGTACTTCATTTCCTTGTCCCACGGCTCTTTTTCTGCGTGCACGAAGCACTTGATCGTCACTTTCATTTCAATCTCCCTTCATCATTGATTCGGCCTTCAGCCGGTCGGTGTACATTTCAAGCGCTTCCTTGACAGCCCGGTCGAACGCGGCCCGCATGATCCGGCCGACCTCGCGGTCATTGGCTTCGGTGTCGCCCGCGCGCAGCGCGTTCAGAAACGACTGCTGCATGCGCTGCGGAAGCTCGCCGAAGTGGAAGAAAATTTCATGATCGAGAACCTTCGAGGCGCAGGCGTCGCGGATTGCCTGGGTACCGTCTTCGGGTTCGAACAGCCACTCGCCATATTTCATGGACTTGTTGACGACTAGAGGAACGGTGCTCATTTCAGGCTCCTAAGGAATGCATCGATCCGATCCGCCGCAGACGCCTTCATACGTCCCGTCCGGTTCGACTTCATCATCGACATACCAACCTGTGTCGCCGTTTTCGTACGCCTTCAGGTTGACCGTTTCTTCCTTGCCGCAGCCGCAGCACTTCATCCATGCGCTGCCGTCAATCTCTACTGGTTCGCTCTTGCCCTGCTCGCTGAACCACGCGCCGAAGTCCCTCATTGCCACACCACACCCTTCGCCTGCCAGTCGATCGTTTCCGTCCGGACGTGAATCCGGTGACCGTCCGGGCAGACGTATTCGGTGAGAACCATCAGCGCGTACTGCAGGGCGAGGAAGGTGCAGACATAACCGGTTATGGATTTCATGTCAGGCTCCGTATGGCCCGCAAAGCGCAAAGACGGCGTTTTGCACAAGCGCGTCCGGATCAAAGTCCAGATCCTGTCCGCACTTTGTTGCGCCGCGTAACGCATAACGAACTGCTGCAACGACGGCAGCGCGTTGCTCATGGGTCAGAATGGGATGCGGCGTATCCGCTGTTGTGTCGCGCTCGCTGTCCCATTGATCGCAGCGCGGTGCATACAGCCAGTGGTCTTTCGGAAGCGGCAATGAGCCAACGAAGAATGCGCTGCCATCAGGAAGAATCGTTGTCATGGCTATCTCACTTGCCGGCGTACGGCGTCCACTGCGGTTTCTGGAACTGCTGCATCTCGCTCTGCGGCCACGGCTGATATGCATCCTCGAACGCGTACCGGCCGCCGTTGCCACTCTGCCCAGCCGCTGCTGTGCCATGCGACGCGCCGCACGAGCAGCCGAGGGCGCCCGAATTCGGGCCGCCGTGATGCCCCTGGTTCGCGGAGGCGGTGGAGGCGTGGGCCTGGGTGGCGAGAGCGAGGAATGCGGCGAATAGAAGGGATTTCATTTCCTACTCCGAATCAATCATCGAACTGAACAGTTCATGTGCGCTGGTTTGAAGGGCGAGAACCGTAGGTTCGAGCTTCGCCCCTGCGGCGTCCCCTGCGGCGGCCCCTGCGGCGGCCCCTGCGGCGGCCCCTGCGGCGTCCCATGCGGCGGCCCGTGCGGCGGCCCCTGCGGCGGCCCCTGCGGCGGCCCGTGCGGCGTCCCATGCGGCGTCCCATGCGGCGTCCCATGCGGCGTCCCGTGCGGCGGCCCGTGCGGCGGCCCCTGCGGCGTCCCCTGCGGCGGCCCCTGCGGCGTCCCGTGCGGCGGCCGCGTCCTTCCTCGCCAGATCAAGCTTTGGTTGTGCGGCTGCCAGATCGACCGCGCAGGTAATCGGCGGCAATGACTTGAGCGCCTCGGCGTGATGTGCGAGACCCGGATTCAAGGCGAGCCACGCCGCGGTATGCACGCGGATCAACCAGTCCATCGCCATCCAGCTGCGCTTCTGCGAAAGGTCCGGGCCTTTGTTCGTGCCGACGAGGCGCGCGATGTATTGCCTGAGTTGGGCGCGCTCAGCATCGGAGCGCATGCCGTCATTCCACGACATGCCGAACGAGGCGAGAACCGGGTCGACACAAGCAGGGTGATCGCTGAACGGCTCACCCGAGAAAAGCGCGGTGGCTTCGAGCAGGCACATGCCTTCGTCGGGGCCCATGTGCTTGCCGTGGCTCAGGGTGAGCGTGTCGAGATTGTCTAGCGTCAGTTTCATAGGATCCTCACAGTTGGTTTCGTGTTGCCCGCCGCAGCGGGCGCAATGGTTAGCGGATTGCTTGACGGAACATCACGACGTTGTTGAAGCGGAAGAAACGCTTGGTCAGGCCGAGCCGGCTGAACACGAAAATCTGGCAATCGTTCGGATAGCAGCGCATCCAGTCCATGGCTTCCGTCTTCGTCCAGGCTTTGTGCGATGCGCCGTCGAACGGGCCGGTCTGCACGTACACGCGGTACGGCTTGAGGGCGTCGAGGATCTGCTTCTTGAGTCGGGCGATTGCGACTTTCATGGTCTGTCTCACAGGTGGTTGGTGTTGCTGTGAGGTGAATATTAGCAGCGCTGCTGCTTATGTCAAGAGCAGTGCTTATATATTTTGACGAAAAAAAACCCGCCGGGGCGGGGGATGGATCAGCGCCGAAGAAAATCAGCCTGGTGGCTTGCATTCAACCATCATGGTGCGCTCTTTCGTCTGGATGCCCGAGTAGCCCCCGGAGCCGTTCGAGAAACCGCCGCCGAAACTTGATGCGTCCTCCTCGTTACGATCGACAACGGTATAGCCTGCGGCGCCGCATAGATTGCCGGCCGCCCTCAGGCATTTATCCCAGCCGCGCGCCCAGCCGCTGCAATTCAGGGCATAGGCCTTGCGACCGTCGGGCGCATAGCTTTCGTGGACCGTGGCGCATCCCGAGAGAGCAAGAGTTGCGCAAATCATTGCCATTCTTTTCATGTCGTTTCCCCGATTTCAGTGCAATAACTGCCTCGCGTACTGAAGCGCCATGAGCATGTGATGCGCCATTTCTCGCACCGCGCCTTCGGCGGATGTCTTGTCGTTCGGGGGTTTCTCTTTCGGCTCGGCCTTCTGCCGATATTTACGAATGTCGACGATCTTTTCTGTGTTGTTGCTCATGGGGCGCCCTCGGCTGTTGTGTTTCGCTGAGAATATCCGCAGCAAGCCGCTCCGCGTCACCGATGATTTCCTCAGTCGTTCTCATATCTTGGGTTTCGTTTGCCTTCGCCGAAAGTAAGAGTAAACCCGTAGCCAATCTGAACGTCTTCCCGATGAGCGGCGAAGACCCATCCAGGCGGGCGACACACCCGATTAGCTCGCGCGCTTCGTTGGAAAGAGGGGTGTTTTGCCGTCTGATCGGCGAATTCGCAGACCCGTGGGTCGCAAAGGCCGTGCGCGCATAAAGGTCATTCTTGAGCGCCGGATCGCCGAGATGTTCGTGCACCAGTCGCGGGCTGATATCGCTGGGGTTGGCTCCGAGCACATTGCAAAACTTGATCAGGTTCGCGAAGTTCAACATGATCTCGCCGCGCAGATATTGACTTACGGCGCTCTGCCCGCCGATCCCTGTCGCGTTCCCGAGCCACTCTTGCGAAACACCCGGGTGCGCGACCTTGAAAGATTCCCATATAGCCCGCAGACGCGCGGCCTCCGCTTTCTCTTCGTCGCTGAGTCGGTGGCGTTGAATTGTCTTTTTCATGACTGGATTCTAGTAGCTGCACTTTTAAGTTGCGTACCTCCTTGAAAAGCTCTGCTGTTGCGCTACAATAGCAGCAGTGCTAATGCAGAGGCCCCCATGCGACTCGACGACTATCTGAAGGAAAAGAAACTCTCCCAAGCTGCTTTGGGCGCGCTTCTCGATCCGCCCGTGACGCAATCCTTGGTGAGCCAATGGATTCGCGGGACGGCGCGCGTGATGCTTGAACAAGCAGTCCAGATTGAAATGCTCACTGCCGGCGCCGTGCGTCCTGCTGATCTTGCGGACATGCATAAGTCGCGCACACCAACCGAACAAGCAGCGGCCTAGACCGTTCCGATTAACTCCCTAGGACCGGGGGGTCACTTTTGAGGATCACCGTGGATCAACTATCCATGCCCGCCGCTGAACGTGCACGAAAGTCGCATTCCGAGGCGTTACGTCACATTTCTGAGGTCGGTCAGAACAAGATCGCCGAGGCAATTGGAGTGTCCCCGCCGACGGTCTCCAGGTTCGTTTCTGAGGACCTGGAACGTGCCTGTCTGATCCTCGCGACTGTGGGATTGAAGGTCGTTCCCATCGACCGCCTGGTCGTCAAGAAACACATGTTCGAAGCCATTGCCACGCTTGCCTATGGGGTGATCGATGACCGCGACATGCTGCGCAAGCTCGTGTGGGAGGACTGACCATGGACCTGCTCGCCTTCGGAATGACGTTGGTAATCGTGCTGGCGTTTGTCGGCGCGTGGAGGTGCTGTTAGATGCGCGAGTACGCCAAAGTTGCCCCGAAGTTCTGGACCGGATCGACCGGCAGGGACCTTCGCAAAGGGGGTTCTGAAGGGGTCATCGTGGCGCTTTATCTGATGAGTTCGCCGCACTCGAACATGCTCGGACTGTTTTATCAGCCAATGCTGTACATGGCCCATGAAACTGGGTTGGGCATCGAAGGGGCATCGAAGGGGCTTAATCAATGCATCGAAGCTGGTTTTTGCGCCTTTGATGAGACATCTGAAATGGTATGGGTCTACGAAATGGCTTCATACCAGATAGCCGATGAACTAAAGGCCGCAGACCGCAGATGCATCGGTATCCAGAAGGATTATGACGCGCTCCCGACATGCCCGTTCCTCGGTCAGTTCTTCGACCGGTACTGCATGGCATTCAATCTGAAAAAGCGCCGTTCTGGAGAAGGCCCTACACAACCCCCATCGAAGCCCCATCGAAGCCAAGAGCAGGAGCAGGAGCAGGAGCAGGAGCAGGAGCAGGAGCAGGAGCAGGAGCAGGAGCAGGAGCAGGAGCAGGAGCAAAGCGCGACCCCGCCGAAAAAATCGAAGCCCGAATTGCCCGACTGGCTACCCGAGGACGCATGGCTCGCATTCGTCGAAATGCGCAAAAAGCTCAAGGCGCCTTTGACGGAACGCGCAGCGCAACTCGCAATTCTCGAACTCGAAAAGCTCATGCAACTCGGGCATCGTCCGCGCGCGGTGCTGGAGCAATCGACGTTGAACTCGTGGCGTGGCCTGTTCGAAATCAAGGCTCCGCGCGCCAATGGCAGCATCGAATCGCGTGATGCGTTCAACGAACGCGAAAACGCCAAGGCAAAGCAATTGCTTTTCGGACCGGAGATCGACCATGCAGCATGAGGACTTCGAGAACTTTTCGCGCGTGCTGGACGCGGCATATTCGCTGCACAGCAAATCGCTCACCGCTGACGCTCGAGCGCTTTTCTTCGCGGCTTTGGGCAAGTATTCGCTCGCCGACGTGCGCAAGGCGTTCTCGGCGCATATCAGCGACCCGCAACGCGGCCAGTTTCCGCCGAGGCCCGCCGATCTGATCGCGCAGCTTGTCGGCGATGCGACCAAAGACGGCCGGCCTGAAGCTGCTGAAGCGTGGGCAATCGCTGTCAGATCTCGAGACGAGGCCGAAACGGTTTGCTGGACGCAGGAAATGGCCGAAGCATTCGCCGTTGCATCAAACATCGAAAACGACGAATTCGGCGCTCGTACCGCGTTCACCTCGAGGTACAACCGGCTTGTCGAAGACGCTCGAGCCACCGGCCGTAAGGTCTCGTGGTTCATGTCGTACGGCCACGACGCGTCACGGCGCGAGGCTGTCGCGCTCGAGGCGGTCCGTGCGGGGCACTTGCAGCTCGAGCACGCGCGTAAGGTTCTGCCGCAACTCGCAGCCCCTGAGACGGGCGATACGAGCAGCGCCCGGGAACAGCGCGCGGAACTGCACAAGCTCATCGCGAACATGCCGAATCACACCGACAAGCTGGCGCAAGCTCGAGCCGCCGAACTCGAGAAGCAACGCGAGTTGACCGCGGGCGCCAAGCTCGAAACAGCGCAGCGTGTCGCCAACTACGAGGCGGATCATGGCTGAACTCACTTCCGACTTCTGCTCGGCCTACGCATGCCCAATGCTCGGCGTCTACGGCGTCTCGGGCAAGTGGTACTGCTCCTGCCACCACAACGCCAATCCGGCGCTCAACGACGCGATTACGGCCGAACTGCACCGGCAGAAAGCCACCGTCGATCGCATCGTTCTGGCGCGTCGAGAGGGCCGCTGCGAGGTGCAACTCGAAAACGGGCTGATCACGCTGATTCGCGATATCGGTGAGCAAATGCCGTTGCGCAAGCCGAATGTCATCGGCCCTACCCACGCAATGACGCACTACACGGAGCAAGGATCATGAACTGCAAACCGGGGGATCTGGCGATTCTCACGCGCTGCCCATGGCCCGAGAACATCGGTGCCATTGTCGAGGTACTGGAATGCAACGTCGAATTGACGGCAGCCCTGGGCGACCACATCTGGCGCGTAAAAACCACTGGCCGCAACCTGCGCGCCCGTGATTTGCATACCGGCACCCTCAGATTATTCGACGGTGGAAACCTGAGTGCTCGTGACAGCCAGCTCCGCCCGATCAGCGGCGTTCCGGTAGGCGAGGATGTGAGAGATGAGGTGACAGCGTGAGTCTCTACCAATGCGAGCACTGCGGTTGCTGCGAGAACACAGCGTTGGGTATGCAGCCCAAGACGCCTACCCAATGGTTCAGATGGGATGACAGATTCGAGGGCATGGCAGAGCGCAAGGGACAGCATCTGTGCAGCGCCTGTGGGCCGAAATGGTACGCAGACGGCACGCCGACCGAATACGGAACATGGCACGACCAGTTCGAACGCGTCTTTCTGCCCAGGGGCCAGTTCAAGACCAATCGCGAAGGCAATCTCGAACACATCGAGACCGGACGAACCGACTTTCGGGCCTTCGCTATCACACCGGAGCAAGCCAAATGACCACCACCACACCCGCGCCCGCGCGCGATTCTTCCGCCCCAAAACGCGATATTCGGTATTTGACCATTGAGCCCGGCCGCATCTCGCTGCACGGCATCGCGCTTACGGATGGAGAGATCGCGGTGTTGCGCGGGATTGCGGAGCGGATGAAGGGAGTGCGCACGGTTCGGGAGCAACTATGGCTTCCATGCCCGATTTGCAAGGGCATCGAAGGTTGCGATCACACAGTGCCCGAGCGCGAACGAGCAGTTCAGGAGGCCGCATGCTGATCAGCTGCGATCCGGGCATCAAAGGCGCACTCGCCTTCTTCAATCAGCATGGCTGCATGGGCGTGCACGACATGCCTGTGCGTGCCAAGCCGACTGCCGGCAAGATCAAAAACGAGATCGATCCTGTTGCGCTGCAGAAACTACTCCGGCGCAATGTGCCGGCCGACGAGAAGGGCCTGGTCGTCATGGAGACGCTCAACGCCTTCATGGGCAGCGGCGAGGAGCGTCACGGCTCGATGGCATCGCAGGCATCGCTCGCCGCCACCAAGGCCGTCATCTGCACCGTGTGCGAGCTCAGCGGCTTCGATATGGCCTTCGTGAGCCCGCGCGAGTGGCAGCGCTTCTTCGGCATCAAGGCCACGCCCAGCGAGACCACCAAGCAGCAATCGCTGCGTCTGGCGCGGTCTTTGTTCGGCATGGAGTACTGCCCGCTGCAGAAGCACGATGGGCGGGCTGACGCGCTTCTGATTGGCCGCTACGGTCAGCGGCATTTCACGTAGTACCAACCCAAGGAGAACGCAATGCACTACGCAAACGGACGTGAAGCAAAGAATGGTGACAAGGTCGTGTGGCGCACCTATAGCGGTCAACTCATCGTTGGCTTCCTGCATGACGCGGTGGCTGGCAATGATTACTGCAACGGCAAGATCGCTGTCGAGTCGCTCAATGACCCATGCCCGAACCTGAAGGAGGTTCTGCACTTCGAGGACTTCGCAGCCGCCGCGAAACTCGACGAAGTGTTCCCGAAGCAAACCTGACAACCACGCGAGCAGCAGCACGCTGGGGCAGCGGACGTTGCGCGTAAGACCCCTCGAATCACACGGAGAAAATGGACATGGACTATCAACACATTCAGCAATTGCAGAAGCAGGCGGCCTACGAACAAGCGATGGGCGCGCAGCAGGGCAATTCCCAATGCCTCGGCATGCTGCATCAGGACGGACGGCTTGAGGCGCAGGGATGGAGCACTCAGGCGCAACAGAAGCACGAGCCTGGCCTGATGGATGGCTTGCGCGGCCTTCACGACTTCATCGACCGTCTCAATGGCTCGCTGAACGCGCTGGAAGGCAAGCTATCGCCGATCCTGACGACGCAGGCTACCAACTCGATCGGCGGCATTCCTCCTGCTCCGCCATCAAGCGAGCTCGATGCCATCGAGCAACTCGCTATGGCGCTGCGACGCCTTCAAATGCTCGAAGGCACGATCGACTCGCTCACGGGGCGGGCGCGGATCTAAGGGCTGCCATGTGCTCAGAAATTGACGAACGCACGCGCGAGAATCCGGAAGGGGCGATGGTGCACACCCAACTGCTCAACGTCCAGCTCCGCGAAGCACAGAAGGCCCGCGAGGCATCCAAACCCGAGCCGCAGCACTTCGATACCGAAGCGCATCGGGCGTTTATGCGAGGGCTGGGATGAACTTCTGCAAAGACTGCAAGCATTGGCATGCGAGCGCCTTTATGCCCAACCGCTTTTGCCTTCATCCGGATGCGGTCAGAGACCCGGAGACCGGCCATGCATTTTCTAACTTCGAGCGCTCGATCATTGGCAATTGCGGCGAAAAGGGAAAGCTCTTTGAGCAGCGCGAACAACGAATCGGTTTCTTCAAACGATTGCTCGGCTAGAGCCAACTCAAACGGGGAACACCATGCGGCCAAGGAAAGAAAGACTACCTCTCACGCTCGACTCATTGACCGCACTCATGATCCCCGGCAAGTCCTACACGGCGGCGAAGCTCTCCTGCATTTTCGACGCTTCGCCGGCCGCAATTCATGGCCTGCTGACGACGCTTGAGGCCGCCGGCAAGCTCACCAGTTCGACCGTCTACTGCGGACGCACGAAAGATCTGCGCGAGGATCGACGCATCTACTCGATTCCTGCCAATACCCGCGCCGATGTGGCGCAGCGCCGCACCGGCCCCGCCGAAATGCCGGGCGAACTCCAGAATTACGATCTCGGCCGCTTTCAGCGCCTTGCAATGGCTACGAGGCGCGCATGACTCGCCCGCGCTGGATTCTTGCCAACCGCTCGACCTACGAATTCATTCGCAGCTATCGACCGCCATTCGAAGCCGTCGCCAACCGCGCATGGCTCTTCCGCACATTCGGCATTCGTCGCTCTAGACGCTGAGTTTCGCGCTGCCTAGCATCTTCGCCATCCACTGGAGGGAATCGGCATGCTGAGCCGCGAGGAAATCGAGATGCTGATGCGCGAAGGTGCTGAGGCGTTCGAACGCGGCATGGAATCCAATGCCTGCCCTTACCGCATATTCAGCACCGAGTTCGGATGCTGGCTGCGCGGCTATCAAAACGCGGCCTACGGGGCCGCACAACTGGAGAAGCACCATGTCTGATCCCGTCGCAGAAGCAGCAGCGCAACTGGCTGCTCAGCAGGCCGAGCCGACCATGCTCGAAAAGGCTATGGATACCATCCATGAACTCGAAGCGAAGGTTGAGTATCTGATCCATCCGGATGCGGAGGCTGGCGCGGCCATGCCGGGGGAGTCTATGACGAATGCCCCGACTGCGGAGACGACTCCGGCCTCTGCGACTGCGACTGCGGAGAGTGAACTCCCAAACGTTGCATCGGTTGCGGCCGAGCCTACAACCGCAGTGGCCTCTGCGTCGAATGCAGGTGGCGCCGATATCATAAAGAGCACCGCCGTAAGTTTCGGTGAGCCGCTGCATGTGCGCATCGCTGCGCATCTGGAGGCGATTTACAGCATGGCGAAGGAAGCGCCGGTTGCGGCAGCAGCCGATACCGGCGCCCTCAAGACGCACGTCGGCGATATCCTGCACCGCATCAGCAACGGCATGCAGGTGACCGAGGGCGAACTCGTGCAGAAGCTCGAAGCGCTCTACCGGATGCTGTGAGCCATGGTCGCATCGACTTTCACGCAAGCGCTCTTTGACAAGATCTGCGACCTGATCGCGGACGGCAAGAGCGTGCATGAAATCTGCGAGGCGAAAGGCATGCCGAACCGGCGCACGTTCCATGACTGGTGCCGGCGCACGCCCGAGCTGCAGGCGAAATACGACGCCGCCTATCTCATGGGCGAGCAATCGATCCTTGACGATATCCAGTACATCGCCGACACCGAACCGGATCCTGCTAAAGCTCGCGTTCGCGTCGACTCGCGCAAATGGACGCTCAAGGTGCGCAATCGCAAGGTCTATGGCGATCACGTCACCGAGGAACTGACTGGCCCGAACGGTGGCCCACTTCAGGTCGTGCGCCTGCGCATGACGCCGGCCGAGGAGTTGCCGGAATGAAGCCACATATCTACTTTTCGCGCGGTGCCTGGCGGGCCACGATGCGGCATCCGACAAAAGAATTCATGCTCTGTTGCGGGCAGGGCGAAACTCCGTGCGAGGCGTTCGCCTGGATGATGCGAGCGCTGGAGCATCGATATGAACGATGATCGCGACCACTTCGACGAACGACTCGGGAACAGCCGTGGCCGCCGCCGGTGAGATCGAGATCCCGCATAACTGGTCCCCGCGCATCTATCAGGGCCGACTGTGGAATTCCATGCTTAACGGCTGCAAGCGCGCGATCGATATCGCACATCGCCGCTGGGGGAAAGACGAGGTTGCGCTGCACTGGACGTGCCTTGCTGCCCATGATCGGGTCGCCAGCTACTGGCACATGCTGCCGCAGGCCTCGCAGGCACGTAAGGCCATTTGGGACGCCATCAATCCGCACACCGGCAAGCGCCGTATCGACGAAGCGTTCCCGCATGCACTGCGCAAGCGCACGCGCGAGAACGATATGTTCATCGAGTTTCGCAGCGGCTCGACGTGGCAGGTGCTCGGCAGCGATAACTTCGATTCGCTAGTCGGCTCACCGCCGGCCGGCATCGTGTTCTCCGAATGGGCGATCTGCAATCCGGCCGCATGGGCCTACCTCAAACCGATTCTCGATGAGAACAACGGCTGGGCGATGTTCATCACCACGCCGCGCGGCAAGAATCACGCGCATGCCATGTATCAGATGGCAAAGAGCAACCCGAAGTGGTTCGCCGAGGTCTCGAATGTGCTGAAAACCGGGCGCTTCTCGCGCGAAGAGCTTGAGGAGCAGCGCGCTGAATACGTCAGCATGTTCGGCGAGGACCAAGGCAATGCGATGTTCGAGCAGGAGCTGATGTGCAGCTTCGAGGCGGCCATTCTCGGTGCTTACTACGGTCTTGAGCTTGCCGCGGCAGAGCGCGAGGGGCGCATTACCAGCGTGCCGCACGACCCGGCGCTGCCCGTCTATACCGCATGGGACTTGGGACGCACTGACGATACCTCGATCTGGTTCTTTCAGACGCATTGGGGCGAGATCCGCGTTATCGATCATTACAAGGCGAATGGCAAGGACCCGAAGCACTACGCCGAGATTATCCACGGTCGCAAAATCGAGGTCTCCGAGTATGGCGAGAATGGCAAGCCAGTGAAATGGAAGCTCGACGCTCCGATTCCCGAACAGGCTCACCATATTGCCTATCACTACGGCAAGCACTGGCTACCGCATGATGCCAAGCCGAAGAGTTTCGCGTCGCCGCGCTCAGCGCTTGAGCAACTGAACGATTTCAACGTAAAGGCCTATATCGTGCCGGGCCTGAGCGTTCAGGACGGCATCCAGTCGGCGCGCACCACGCTGCAGCATTGCTATTTCGACGAGACGCGCTGCGCATATGGTCTCGAATCGCTCAAGAACTATCGCCGCGAGTGGGACGAAGACGCGAAGATCTTCAAGGACAACCCGCTGCACGATTATTGCTCGCACGCGGCCGATGCCTTCCGCTATCTCTCGCTCGTCTGGCGCAATCCTGAGAGCGAAAAGCCGATTGAGAAGCCGCGCTTTCTGCATGACATGACGGCCAACGAAGTGTTCTGGCCGAAGCACAGTCAGGGTAGCGGCGAGCGGGAGCGCATCTGATGTACTCCACGAACGACCTCCAGAAACTTGTCGTGATGCTCAATTTCCTGGGCATTATTGCGCCTGGAGTGTATCCGCAATATTCCGTTGTGCTAGGTGCCGGCGCCAATGCTGCGCCGGGGGTCGCAGGTACATTGCTGGCATCCAATGGCGCGGCGGCCAATCCGTCATTTCAGACACTAGCCACTCTTGGCATTCAGGCTGCATTGGGATATACGCCGGCACACGCTGGCGCAAATATCGATATCACTAGCCTCGCCTCGCCAGCATTAGCTGCAGCCACGGCGACAACGGCGCCCAAGGGGACGAATAATACGAAAGTGGCGACGACGGCTTTCGTCGTCAATCATGAAGCCATTCCGAATATCCTTGATTTCGGGGGCGACAATACCGGCGTCAGCGACAATGCGGTCGCTTTCGCCGCTGCGCTCGCAGCATCGCCCACCGATCAGGCGGCAATCATGTTTCCGCCTGGCACCTATGCATTTGCATCGGGTATTTCCTTCACGCTGCCTAACAATTCATCCGAAGTCTCCATCTTTGGATGCGGCTCGGAGAATACGAAGCTGGTTTGGGCGGCCGGCGGCGGCCTGACGATCAATTTCAAGAATCCGTCCAATTCGGCGCACATTCGTGGACTGACTCTGCTGACCGGCACGACAGCGACCGGAAACGGTCTCAATTTTGTACAATCGTCGGCGGTCGCGAATCCGGCAAACAGTGCGCTCTCGGATATCACTGATGTGACAATCCGCGGTTCCGATGCTTATGCAGGCTCGAAATATTGGGCCAACGGAATCAACCTGACTTCCGTATCCAACGTCAATTTCAACGGCGTAACAATAGTTGGCACTTCGACGTTCTTAGGGCGCGGATTGATCGTCTCCGGGTCTGCCAGCGCGATTCCTGTGGTGTTCAACTTCAATGGCTGCACTTTCAATTATCTGAACGTCGGCGCCGAATATGGCGCCTATTCGCAGGGCGTCACATTCAACCAGTGCAATTTCACCGCAGCCAATACCGGCATCCTGACGAGCGGCAGCAATCTCGCGCAACTGACCGTAACCGGATGCCAGTTCAACTGCAACAACGTTGGCATCAATGAAGCGATCAATGTGCCGGGCAGCCAGATCGTCGGCAATCTGTTCATAGTACCCAACACCGCACTCGGCATTAATTTGCCGGCAGGTGGCATGTATTCGGTCTCGGCAAATAACTTCCAGGGCTTGAGCACGGCGAACACTAACGGCATCGTTGTGAATAACAGCACGGCGGCGGGCATCGTCACCGGCAATACCTTCCTCGGTCTCACGACGGGCGTGAATCTTCAGGCGTCATGCACGAACGCAAACGTGCAGTCGAATGCCTATACCGGCTGCACAAACAAGGTTGTCAATTCTGGCGGTGCCAGCAATACGGTTGGCGGCGGATCACTTTAATGGAGCGGGCGATGAAACGGCTACTCACTGGCGCATTTGCGCTTCTTCTATCGATTGGGGCATTGGGAACAACGCTCAATCCGATCCAGCTTTTAAATCCAACGGGATCAACAAGCGGGCAGGCGGTGGTATCAACAGGTTCAAGCACGCCCCCAGCATGGGCGAATGTCGCTGCTGCAGCATTGGCCTCCCAGGCGGCCAATTCAGTTGTCGCTAATGTGACAGGATCGGCAGCGTCACCCACCGCATTTGCAATGCCAAGCTGCAGTGCAACCGGCAACGCATTGAATTACACATCAGGAACTGGATGGACATGCGCTACGGGGTATGCATTACTTGCCTCACCGACGTTCACCGGTACGCCGGCAGCCCCTACCGCAACGTTCGGCACCAATACGACTCAAATCGCGACCACTGCATTTGTGCAAGCCGCAATCGGATCTGCCGCACAAGGAAAACCATATTTCCAAGCATATCGTTCCACGAATCAGATATTAACCGCAAATACAATTGCGAAAATTCAGTTTGATACGAAAAATTTCGATAGCGGAACATATTATGATAATTCGACTAATTATAGATTTACGCCTCTCATAGCCGGAAAATATGAGGTACATGTCGTTATTTCATTTGTCCAAGGAACCAGCGGCGCATATATAGCGGCGATATATAAAAATGGATCTATTCTTGTTAATTCACAGGAATCGGTTCCGTCTCAGGCGGGTAATTTTTCAGTGATGTCCGAGGCTATCGTCAATATGAACGGGACAACTGACTATCTTGAGGGATGGGGCCAAACACCAGGTACGACAGTAAATGGCGCCTCTCCAGCCACATATTTCGAAGCGTATTACATTGGACCATAAGGAATCGCCATGAACCACAACACAGCAGGCTTCACCTACAAGCAGATCTCGGCCTCGGGCAATATCTGTGGCATCGACGGCATCCTCGGCGGCATCTTCGTGAGCTCCACCACGGCGGGCACGGTCACAATCTATGACGATCCGGCGACCGGCACCGCGACGAAGATCGTCGATACGGTGACGCTCGCGATCGGCTGGAATCCGATGCCCTTCGCCTTCGCGCAAGGCCTGAACATCGTGGTCGGCGGCACACTGTCGGCCACTGTCGGTTTCATCTCGGGCTGAAATCATGACTGAAGCGCGCGCGCAGGGCGATACCGCACTCGCCACCGATAACACCGTGGTCCGCTGGATCAAGGAAATCGAGCTATACGAGTCGAAGGCAGACGCATGGGAGACCAAATCGAAAAAGATCCTGCGCCGCTACAAGGATGAACGCAACGCGCGCGAGGGCAAGGAAAGCCGGTATAACGTGCTGTGGTCAAATATCCAGACGCTGCTGCCCGCACTCTATTCGAAGAATCCGAAGCCGGATTTTCAGCGCCGCTTTCTCGATGCCGATCCGGTAGGCCGGGTGACATGCCAGATTCTGGAGCGCGCGACCAGTTTCACGCTCGACAAGGAAGATTTCTTCCTGACCGCGCGGCAATGCGTGACCGATCGTCTGCTACCGGGTCGCGGCACGGTCTGGATCCGCTATGTGCCGCACTTTGCCGAAGGTGGCGAGGGTATGCTCGGCAATGAAGGGCCGGAAATCGATGACGACGCAAAGGCCAATGAAGCGCCTGATGTGCCGCAGGAGGCATCCAGCGGCGAGCCGATCACTGATGTGGAATACGAAGAAATCGACATTGACTATGTGCACTGGTCGGACTTCGGCCATACGATCGCCCGCACGTGGCAGGAAGTGCGCGCAGTATGGCGCATCTGCTATCTGACGCGCGATGAACTGGTGAAGCGCTTCGGGCCTGACAAAGGCAAGCGCGTGCCGCTCGACTACAAGCCGGAGGATCTGAAGGGGCAGGAAGTCACCGAGTATCAGCAGAAGGCGCGCATCTACGAGATTTGGGACAAGACCACGAAGAAGGTGATCTGGCTCAGTCGCGGCATGATGATGGAGCCGCTCGATGTTCGCGACGATATGCTCGGGCTCGAAGACTTCTTCCCGTGCCCGCGCCCGATGCTGCCGAACCACGCGAACGATACGGTTATCCCGGTGCCTGATTACGCGATGTATCAGGATCAGGCGAACTCTCTGGATGATCTGACCTCCCGCTGCAAGCTACTGTCGGATGCGCTGCGCGTCGCAGGCTGCTATGACTCGACGGTGCCGGGCCTCGGGCAGATCCTGGCCGGCGGCTATGACAATCGGCTGGTCGCGGTGGATGCGTGGGCAGCGTTCGCTGAGAAGGGCGGCATGGCGGGTGCGATCGCCTTTATCCCGATGAAGGAGATCGCCGAGACACTGCTCTCGCTCTACGATACGCGCGAGAAGGTTAAGCAGGACCTCTACGAGATCACCGGCATGGCCGATATCATCCGCGGCTCGACCGACCCGGATGAGACGTATGGTGCGCAGAAGATCAAGTCGAACTGGGCCTCTATCCGCCTGGTGGATATGCAAGCCGAGGTTCAGCGCTTCGCTCGCGATGTAGTTGTGCTGGTGGCCGAGGTGCTTGCAAACCAGTTCGATATCAAGACGCTCGCCGAGATCTCAGGTTATCCGCTGATGACCGCGCAGGAGAAGGAACTTGCGCAGATGATCCAGCAACTGGGCGGCGAGCTTCCGGACGATATGGAAAAGCCGTTCAGCGAGCCTACGTGGGAAGAAATCGACAAGCTTCTGCGCGATTCGAACATGCGACATTTCCGGCTCGATATCGAGACAGACTCGACACTCAAGATGGATCAGATGCAGGAGAAGCAGGACCGCACCGAGTTTCTGACGGCGGTTGGCAATTTCCTGAAGTCTGCCGAGGGCGCAGATCCGGCGCTAATGCCCCTGCTCGGCCAGATGCTCATGTTTGCTGTGCGTGCCTTCCCGGTTGGCAAGCAGATGGAGGCATGCCTGCAGGAGACGGTCGACGCGCTTGAGAAGCGGGCCAAGCAGGCGCAGAGCAATCCGCCGCCGAACCCGGCTCAGGTCAAGGCGCAAGCCGATATCCAGATTGCGCAGGCCAAGAATCAGAGCGATATGCAGCAGAATCTCGCCGAGATCGCTGCGCGCGCCAAGGCAGATGAGCAGGAACGCCAGGCGCAGATGCAGGCCGACGCCGCGAGCCGTCAGGCGCAGATGATCGCCGACCAGGCTGAATTACGCATGAAAGGCCAGCTCGAAGCAATGAAAGCGCAGCAGGACGCGCATCTTGAGCAGCAACGCATGATGTTCGAAGGCGCCATGAAGCAGATGCTGGCGCGCATTGATGCCGCGACCAAGATCGAGGTCGCGGAGATCGCGGCCGGCGCAACGCTCGATGCCGCCGAGATCAGCGCGGCCAATGCTGCAACCTCGGGGGAATGACGTGCCAATTTACACGTACCGCTGCACCATCTGCGATCACGATCGACACGAGTTTCGCAAGATCGCGGAGCGGGACCGCGCGCCTAAATGCGACAGAGAAACGGTCCCGGAAGATCTTGGCGAAGATGAGGAAAGCATGCAGTGGACATGTGGCCATGAAATGCGGCGCATCATCGAAGCCCCCATGGTGACGCCCGATATCGGCGCTTACCAAGCCGTCGCGATCGATGTAGCCACCGGTAAGCCGCCCGTCATCAATAGCCGCAGTGCACACCGCGAATTCCTTCAGCGCAATGGCTATACCGAGGTCGGCAACGAGCGCATCGGTCGTAAGCCGGGCGAAGTGCGCGGCGATTTCAATCTGCGCAAGGAACTGACCGAGGCCACGCGCGAAGTCCTGAGGAAGAAATCATGATCGGAGCATTTCTGCCGCGCCTTGTCGCGCTCCTGCATCAAACGCAGATTCAGGCGCAGCAGCGTGCGCTACAGCAGGCACAAGCTGCCCAGCAGCCTCCGGGTGGTGCCCCCGGTGCTCCGCCTGCTCCGATGCCGCCGCAGGGCATGCCACCGAGATAGAAAGAGAGTGGCTCGGTTGGTAAGGCCGAGCCTGCCAGGGCGCTTACTCTCACGACTGGCGACTGAATCGACTATGCCCCTTGTGGCTATTGCGGCGCCACGCCAAATCCCGGTGTCTTTTCGGTTGGGTCAATCGCCATGCGTGAGAGGAGAGTGGCCGGTGCTGATCTCCGGCATGCGGCGCCGCTATCGAAACGGCATCACGGTTGGGCCGTATCTACCATTGAATTAGCCGCTGCGTCCCCTTATCGCTTCCGCTCATGGGCTGCTGATGCATCAGCCTGCATATTCACTCTCGCCCATAGTATAGACGTTGCCCCACAAATTGCCGCTGCCTAGCATCTACCGCATGCAAATAAGCGGGGATGCGCGATGACGGTCGAAAGCGGTCAGGTTGGCGAAACGGGTGAAATCGGGCAGACGGCAGAACTGTCACTGCGCGAGGAACTGGCGAAGAATCTGGCCGATCTGAAGGGCGATACGGTTGACAATGACGCCGGTAAGGTTGACATAACCGAGTCAAAGGTTGACAAAGCCGCCGAGACGATTGACCCGCAGAAGACCGGTGACGCCGCTGAATCCAAGACCGCGCCGACCGAAGTAGCGCCAGCGACCGACCAGAAGGCCAAGGCCCCGCAATCATGGTCCGCTACCGAAAAAGCGCATTGGGACAAGATCCCGGCTGAAGTCCAGGCCGTCATTGCCCGGCGCGAAGAAGAAGCCCACCGCGGTATCACCGCGCTTGGTCAGGATGCAGCCCTCGGCAAGAAGCTGAAGGATGTCATCAATCCCTATCTCCCGATGATCCGCGCAGAAGGCGGCGACGAAGCCGGCGCGGTTCGGGATCTACTCCAGACTGCCTACATCCTGCGCACCGCAAACGCCGAACAGAAGATTGGCGTTATCCGGCACATCGCAGGACAGTTTGGAGTGGATTTATCTGTCGCTGCGCAAGGCGCGCAACAAGTGAACCCTGAGCTGCAATCACTCCGTCAGGAGCTTGCACAGATCAAGGGGCATTTTGCTACCGCCGAGCAGCAGCAACATCAGCAAGTACAGGGGCAGGCTCAAGCCGTCATCGATGCCTTCGTTGCAGATCCAAAGAACGAGTTCTACGAGCAGGTGAAGCCGCTGATGGCCCATCTCCTGATCGGCGGACAGGCCAAGGATATGCAAGAGGCGTACGACATGGCGTGCCATGCGAACCCTGATGTTCGTTCCACAATTCTGACCCGCCAGACGGCGGAAGCAGAGGCGAAGCGAGCAGCCGACGCGAAAGCGAAAGCTGATGCAAAGCGTAAGGCAGCAGGATCGATTAGCGGATCACCGGCCGGCACCGTGTCGACCACGACCACCGCGAACCAGAACCTCTCCCTGCGCGATGAACTGCGGCAAGCAATGCGAGCCGCGACCTCGTAACCCTTTGGGAGCACCATCATGGGCCTGCAAAATCCGTCGAGCACCCTCACGGAAATTGTCACGACCACGCTTCGCAACCGCACCGGGAAGCTGGCCGACAACATCACGAAGAACAACGCTCTGTTGTTCCGCCTCCGCAAACGCGGCAACGTCAAGACCGTCTCCGGCGGTCGCACCATCGTTCAGGAACTCGAATATGCCGAAAACGGCACGTTCAAGCGCTATAGCGGTTATGAAGCGCTGAACATTTCGCCGTCCGATGTGTTCACCGGCGCGGAATTCAACTACGCGCAGGCAGCGGTCGCGGTCTCGATCTCCGGTCTGGAACAGCTTCAGAACACCGGCGAAGAAGCCATCATCGACCTGCTCGAATCGCGTATCAAGAACGCGGAAAAGACGCTGGTCAACAATATCGCGCTCGACTGCTATTCGGACGGTACGGCGGATGGCGGTCGGCAGATTGGCGGCCTTGCGTTGCTGGTGTCGAATACGCCGACCACCGGCGTTGTGGGCGGTATCGACGCTTCGACGACTGTCGGCACATTCTGGCGCAACCTGAAGTTCTCGGGTGTGACAGATGGCGGCGGCGCGACCACTTCGGCGAACATCCAGTCCTACATGAACCGTCTGTATGTGCAGCTCGTGCGCCAGACGGACAAGCCGGATCTGATCATTGCCGACAACAACTATTTCCGGCTGTATCTGGAATCGTTGCAGGCCATCCAGCGCATCACCTCGAATGAAATGGGCGAAGCGGGCTTCGACTCGCTGAAGTACATGAATTCGGATGTGGTGCTCGACGGTGGCTTCGGTGGCGGCGCACCGACCAGCACGATGTATTTCATGAACACGGATTACATCTACTTCCGCCCGCACGTGGATCGCAACTTCGCCCCGATCGGTGACGACCGGTACGCCGTCAACCAGGACGCGATGGTAAAGCTGGTGGGGTTCGCCGGCAATATGACCGTTTCGAATCGCCGCCTGCAAGGTGTCTTCATCGCCTAAGGAGAATCGACATGTCTTTCATTGCATATGACCCGATTCTCGGCGTCGTCAAGCTGACCGATATCGACCTGGTCGGTCCCGGTCCTCTCAATCTCGTAAATGGCACTGGCGCTGGTCGTCAGTCGTTCAGTTTCGAAATCATCCGCGGCTATGACGCGAACGGACTGGGCGGCGGCGAATTCGTGTTCGCGCAGTTCAGCGGCACGATCGCCGCCGGCACGGTCTGTCAGTTCAACCAGTCGCTCACCAGCGGCCAGATCATCAACGCCGCAGCAGCATGGGCAGGCACCGCCAACAGCGGCGATGTGATCGGCGTGGCTCTTTCGGCCGGCACTATCGGTCAGTGGGGCTGGTTCCAGGTCAGCGGCAACGCGATTGCGACCTGTCAGGGTGCGCCGGTTGCAGGCAACCCGGTCTACTGGCAGGCAGCGGGCGTTGTCAGCCCGACGCTGGTTGCCGGTAAGCAGTTGCTCGGTGCGAAGTTCGCCACGGCTCCCGCCGTGACGCTTGGCACCGGTTCGAATGCTGTTGTGTTGTCGGCTACGCAGGCAGTCCTGCTGCTAGATCGCTGCACGGCACAGTCGAATATTACGTAATCCTCGCAGCACCTTCAGGGGCTTCGGCCCCTGCTTTTTCCCTTCTGGAGACTCATCACCATGGATTTCGCACAGGCCCGCATCGTCGAGAGTGGAAACCAGCTTCATGTGACGCACGGCGACGATAGCCGTCTGTATGTCGAATTCACCATGGAGGCGATCCATCAGACCTTCGAGTCGGAGAAAGAAGGGCGCCCGATTTTCAAGGACATTCCGCATATCCGCATTCACTTCCCCGGTGATCGCACGAAGCAGATTTTCCGCCCGGTGAAGTTCGAGGACGACTACCAGGGGCCGGCTGATCCGCGCCGCTTCCCGAATCAATGGCGCGCGTTCGATGCGCAGCAGGAGCAGGTCCAGACCGGCACGCCGATCGAGCATTGGGGTCCGCTGACCAAATCGCAGGCGATGGAATTCAAGGCCATGCATATCCATACCGTCGAGCAGCTGGCCGGCGTGTCGGATGCGAATCTCGGCTGGCTCGGCGCGCGCGAACTGCGCGACAAGGCGATTTCATGGCTCGCGCAGGCGGAAAGTGGCAAGGAGGCGCTCCGTCTGCAGGGTGAGCTTGAAAAGCGCGACGCCGATATCGAGGAACTCCGCCGCCAGGTGAAAGAGCTTGCATCGCTCGCGCAAGGCGGCAGCGAAAAGCCGAAGAAATAAGCCATGACCCAGCCCCTTACCTCTCTCAACCAGAAGACCATTCTGCGGATCGTGCAGGAGGTAATGGGCGACTTCGGCTTGCCGCAACCAACTCAGGTAGTTGGCAACACTGACAAGACGGTCTCGCAGCTTCTCATCCATGCCACACGTGTGGGTGAGGATCTGGCGGCGCGCGGCAGCATGAACGATGGATGGCCGGTCATGCGCAAGGAATACACGTTCAACCTGGTCGGCTATGGCGGCTATTCCGGCAATGTGACCGCCGGTTCGAACGTCATCACCGGCATGCCGTCAACCACCAATATCGCTATTGGCATGGTCGGCACCAGCACCGCGACGCCCTATGGCGTGACCGTGACCGGCGTGACCGCGAATAGTGTGACGCTTGATCAGCCAGCGCTGAGTACGCAGAATGGCGCGCTGTTCTCGTTCGGCAATGAGAGTTACGCGATTCCGGCCGATGCGGACCACTTCATCCAGCAAACCGGATGGGACCGCTCGTTCCGCTGGCAACTGGTGGGGCCGCTCTCGGCGCAGGAATGGCAGGTGCTCAAGTCCGGTATCAGTCCGACAGGCCCTCGGTTGCGCTACCGCATCATGGACGGTCTGATCTTCGTCAACCCGGTGCCGGCGTCGCTCGACAACCTGGTGATGGAATACTACTCGACTGGCTGGTGTCAGTCGGCCACCGGCACGCCGCAGACGTCATGGGCGGCCGATACCGATACGCCCGTCCTGCAGGACAGGCTCTTTACGCTCGGCATTATCGCGCGCTTCCTGAACCGCAAGGGCTTCGATTCGACCTCGGCGCAGCGCGAGTATGACGACGCGGTTGAGGCGGCGATTGGGCGCGCGGGTGGGTCTCGCGTGCTGCCGATCAACGCGCGCGCCGAGCCGCCGATCCTGATCGGCTCCGCCAATCTGCCGGACACGGGTTATGGCTCGTAGGCCCGTCAACCGGGCGCCGCGCCTCCAGACCGAAACCCTCCCGCCTCCCGTTGGCGGTCTCAATACGCTTGATGCGGTGGCGAACATGCCGCCGACCGATGCCGTCATTCTCGACAACTATTTCCCGGGCACCGCTGACGTTCCGTTGCGCAATGGCTTCCAGACGTGGGGCTCGGGCCTGTCGAATGTCGAGACGCTCGCCGTCTATACGTCCGGCACGACCAGGAAAATGTTCGCGGTCTCGAAGGGCAAGGTCTATGACGTGTCCGCGAATCAGGCTGTCGGCAATGGCAATGTGGTCGCCGAAGGCCCCTATCTGAGCGGCGCGCAGTTCACCGGCGGCGTCACGACAACTCTCCCCCTGTCGCAGACCTATGCGTCGAGCGCTGGCGTGCTGGTGCATTTCGATGATGTGTATCAGGGCTTCGACCAGTATTCGATCGTCGGCACGAACATCGTTTTCACGTCGCCTATCCCGGTTGGCGTCAATCAGGTCTATATCGAGAGCATCCCGGCGCTCGCCGCGAATATCACCGCAGAAGGCCCCTTTACTGGCGTCGGCGGTCAGACCTCGATCAACCTGTCGCAGGTCTATGGCGGCACGATCAACCTGATCGTCTATTTCGATGGCACCTATCAGGGACCGGATCAGTATTCGCTGGCTGGCAAGGTGCTAACCTTTACCGCGGCGATTCCGGCTTTCGTCTCGAAGGTCTATGTCATCGCGGTCTCGATCGGCAACATCGCGCAGGAAGGGCCATTTACTGGCGTGAGCGGGCAGACGACCCTGACGCTATCGCAGACCTATGCGGCCTCCGCAAACCTGCTAATTCACTTCGACGGCGGATTCCAGGGCCCTGACACATACAGCATTGCTGGCACAACGCTCACCTTCACGGCTGCGATTCCGGCCGGCGTCGGCAAGGTCTATATCATCGCGCTCGGCTCGTCGCTGGTCTCGGGCCTGACGAACTCGCGCTGGCAGTATGTGAACTTCAGCAATGCAGGCGCCCATTTCCTTGTCATGTGCAATGGCGTCGATCCGGTGCTTCTGTACAACGGCACCGCATGGCAGCAGGTTACGCAGTCCTCGACGCCCATTGCAATTACTGGCGTCGATCCAACTACCTTCGCGAGCGTGAATGTCTTCGCGCAGCGGCTATGGTTTGCCAAGCTGAATAGCACGCAGGCGTGGTATCTGCCAATTGGTCAGGTGGGCGGCGCAGCCAATGTGCTGGATATCGGCTCTGAGCTGACGCTTGGCGGCTTCCTCGCCGGCATGGCGACATGGAATATCGATGACTCGGCGGGTCTGAATCCGTATCTCGTGCTGATCAGTTCAGTCGGCGAAGCGGTCGTCTATCAGGGCTCCGATCCGTCGCAGGCGAATGCCTTCGGGATCTCCGCGCACTTCCGCATTGGTGCGCCGACCGGGCGCCGCTTCTATGAGAAGTATGGTTCCGATATCGTGTTCATCGGTGCAGACGGTCTGACGCCGCTCAGCAAGGCATTGCTCAGCGATCGTTCCGAGCGCAACGAAACGCTCACGCGCAAGATCAGTCCCAGCGTGACCGCAGACGTAGCCGCCTATGGCGCGCACTTCGGCTGGCAGGTGATCCTCTATCCGGACGGCAACAAGCTGCTCGTGAATGTGCCGACCGCAGAGGATACGACCTCCTACCAGTACGTCATGAACACGCTGACGAACGCATGGTGCCGCTTCACCGGCTGGAATTCGACGTGCTTTGCCTATTACAACAGCGGCCTGTATTTCGGCGGCCCGAATGGCGTTGCACAGGCTGATGTGGGCAACGATGACGGCGGGAATGCGATCAATGCGGATATCAAGCCGGCCTTCAATTACTTCGGCCAGCGCGGCATGCAGAAGTACTTCAAGATGGTCAAGCCGGTATTTCTGGCGAACTCGCCATTCACGCTGCAGATGGATCTGTCGGTCGATTTCAATAACACGCTGCCGACCTCGACGCCGGGTTTCTCGCAGGGCTTCTCGACACCGTGGGATACAACGCCATGGGACCGTGTTCCGTGGAATGGCGCGCAGATTATCCAGTCCGACTGGGAGTCGATCGACGGTATCGGTTATGCCGCGACCTATCGCATGAGAACGCAGACGAAGGGCATTGCCTATTCGATCGAGTCGGCAACCTTCCTGTTTGAACCGCAGAACGAACTTACGCTCTAGTTTCCCGCTGCCTATACTCGGCGGCAGATTTTCCATCTTCATGCATGCGGGTCTCACGACTCCTGTAAAAGGTGCGCAAAGCAGAATGCGCGCCTCCAGTGCAGCCAGCTTTGCGCATCGGGAAACCACCGATGAAACGCATTATCTGGCACCAACCCGAACGAATCATGCTCTTCGTCGCCGAGCGCACCGGCGAGGAATCCTATGGACGCGATTACACCGCGATCGGGCTTGAGCAGGACAGCAGGCTCGTTGCGGGCGTGCTGTTCACCAACTACACGAAGGCCGCGATCCTGATGCACGTGGCTTCTGATGGCTCGCGTCACTGGATGACGCCAGCCTTTCTCGCTGCCGCCTTCCGCTATCCCTTCATTCAACTCGGCTGCCGCCGCGTAACGGGCCTTGTGCGCCTGGATAACGAGGCGGCCATGCACTTCGACGAGCACCTCGGTTTCCGGCGCGAAGGCGTCCTGCGCGAAGGCGCGACCGATGGCTGCGATATGGTCATTTACGGCATGCTCAGGAATGAATGCCGCTTCCTAGGGGAGAGGCTGCGTGCGGCACTTGAACGAATTTCCTGATCTGCCGGCGCTCGGCTTTCAGCGAGCCTTTGGCAAGAATCGTCCCGCGACGCTTGAAGGCGGCAAGGGCGGCAGCGCGCCGAGCGCTCCCAATCCTTATACGGTCGCAGGCGCTACGACGCAGACCAATGAGAATACGGCCGCCTTCAACAAGGCGATCAATCTCAATAACTACTCGAATCCGTTCGGCTCGCAGCAATCGAACGAGGTCGGCACCGATCCCTCCACCGGCGCCCCGATCTACCAGACGACCATCGGTGCAAGCGCGCCGTTGCAGGGCCTCATCAATAACGCGATGGGTGCCGCCGGCAACTCGACCGGGCAGACGCAAAGCTCAATCTATGGGCTGGGTGGCGTCAATTCGCAATTGGCGGCCCTCGGCTCGCAGATCAATCCGCAGGCCGCACAGGACGCCAATACGCAGGGGCGCGAGGCCGCCTATGCCGCACAGACGCAATATCTCGATCCGCAGTTCAAGCAGGGGCAATCAAGTCTTGAGTCGCAGCTTGCCAATCAGGGCCTCACGCCCGGTTCTCAGGCTTACGACAATGCGATGACGAATTTCAACAATTCGAAGCAGCAGGCCTATAGCAATGCGGCGAATCAGTCGACGCTCACAGGTGCGCAGATCGGCTCGCAGATGCTGAACAATAATCTCGCGGCGGTGGGCGAGCAGGGCAATTTGCTGAATCAGCAGGGCACGAACTACGGACAGCAGGCCTCGCTCGCGCAACTTCCGTATTCGCAATTGCAGAGCCTCGCTGGCCTTGTGCCAGGCAACACCGGCACCGCGCAGTCTGCCGCGAATCCGGCGAATATCGCGCAGGCTTTCCAGAACCAGTATCAAGGCCAGCTCAACGCCTACAACGCGAGCACTGGCGCGTCGAACTCGACCAAGAGCGGCCTGTTTGGTCTCGGCGCCGCGGCTATGCCGATGATGTCGAGCATGATGTCAGACCGCCGTCTGAAGACCGATATCGAAGCGATTGGCCCGCTGAAAGATGGCGTGAATTTCTACCGCTATCGCTATGTGTGGGATGAGCCGGGCACCGAGCGTCACGGCGTGATGGCCGATGAGGTCAGGCGCGTCGATCCGCAGGCGGTCATTCGCACGTCAAGCGGCTTCGATGCGGTGAACTACGAACGCTTGCTGGGAGACTGATGTGTCCTGGCTCTTTGGCAACACTCTCTCAAGCGGCAACCAGGATTCGCCTGTCGGCTATGCCGGCGAGCATATCCAGCGCTGGACCGATCCGCTTTCATGGATCTCGGGCGGCAAATGGGCCGACTTCACATCGCGCACGATTCCGGACGCAACGAACCGCGTGCTGGAGCCGATTGCGAAGCCGCTTAACGAGGTCGATCAGACTATCAATCCGCTGCGCAAGATCCCGATGGTGAACAACGTCGCGAATCTCAGCGCGGCGAAGCCCGGTGATTCGATTGGCCTTGCGATCGGCTCGGCTTTCTCGGGCGGCGCGCTCGCGGGCGCACTCGGCGGTGCCGAAGGTGGGGGCGCTGGAGCAGCGGCAGGCGCGGCCGGCGGCGCCGGTGCTGGAGCCGGTGCAGCGGGAGGCGCAGGAGGCGGCCTGTCGAGCCTGTTCGGTCTTGGCGGCGGCCTCGGTGCCGACGTTGGCGGCGGTGCTGGCGCAACCGGACTCGGCGGATTCTTCGGCGGTGCGGGCTCGCTCGGCGATGCTGGCCTGACAGGAACGGTCTCAGCCGGCGGCTCCGGACTCGGTAGCGTCATGGGTGGCGCGGATATGGGCGGCGCGCTGGGCTCGGCGCCCACCGGTCTGTTCAGTGGCCTGACGCCGGGCGGTGGCATGACTGGCACCGCGAGTGGTGCGCTCGGCGGTGGCATTTCTGGCGAGACGGCGGGCCTCTCGAACATCGGGGGCGCCTCGATGGGCGGCCTGAACATGGGCGGCCTGACGGACTTCGCGCAGCAGATCCTGAAACAGCAAAGCCAACTCGCGGGGCAGCGCGCCAACCAGGCGAACCAACAGGATCAGCAGGGCAACTCGCAGAACAGCGCGGGACCGCCGCCGACTGCAATCCTCCTGCCCCCCAGCTATATGCCGAGTCGCCAGGCTGTATCGCAGACGCCGCAGCAATCGCTACTCGGTCACCTGATGCTTCAGCAGATGGGCGGTTACGGCCCTTACGGAGGCTATTGAAATGCCGACGAATCAAACCGGCCTCGGGATGAGCCCAATGCTGGCGCTTCTGCCGCCGGATCAGCAGCAAAGCCTGATGCAGTTGCAGCAGCAACAGGCTATCGGGCAGGCGCTCCTTCAGCAGGGTCTCGCGCCGATCGACACGAGCAGCCGGCAGGTGGGCGGCATGGGCTATCGCATCAGTCCGCTCGAAGGTCTCGCCAAGATGGCGAACATGTATGTCGGCAACAAGATCTCGCGCGATTCGATGGGGCAGCAGGCGCAGATCATGGGGCAGATGTATGGGAACGCCTTCGGGCAGGATCAGCAGCAGCCGGTCGCGCAATCTGCGCCACCGGTTGCTTCTGGTGCTGACAGTGGCGGACTTACTGGGCCGACTGCTGGCATGGGTGGCATGCAAGGCACACCGAGTCCTCAGCAACTCGGCGCGATGCTTCAGCAGAATGGCGTTGCAACGCCGACGCAGACCGTAACAAGGCCCGGTACTTTCTCGATTCCAGGCATGACGGCGGCCGAGTCCAGGCAGCTTTACATGATGGCGCCCGAAGAATATGCGAAGGCGCGCATGGGATTTCTGACGCCCACCGATGCTACGCGGATGGCGCTTGCGGCGCATATGGATCCGGTGGCGGCGAATGCGGCAGCGCTGTTCAAGAATAACTATGTGGCGCCGAATCAGGGCACGCCTGGCACTATCGCGCGTGATCCGCGCACCAATCAGCCGATGTACTACTCGCCGAATGTGCCGGCCAATGGGCAGCCAGTCTTTGATGCGAGCGGGAATCTCGCAGGCGTGGGCGCGCTGGCGGGTGCGAATGAACTGATGGGCGCGCAGAAAGCTGCGGAGACGGCCGGCGAGGGCAGCCAATTGCCATTCACAAGCGGCGTCGACGCTTCGGGTAACCCGCTGCCAGTCATGAGCCGCACGCAGGCTGCTACCGGCTCAGTTCCACTCCCATTGCGCAATAACAATCCGGGTGCGGTATCACCGGGCGGCGCCGTCGCGAAATATCCGGATATGCAAACCGGCGTGCAGGCGATGGATCAGAACCTCGCGAGCTATGCGAAAGATCCGAAAGTCAAGACGGTTGGAGATGCGATCACGAAATGGGTCGGCTCGCCAGCTAATGCACCGGCCTATATCAAGGATGTGACCTCTCGCCTCGGCATCCCCGCCAACCAGAAGGTCGATCTCACCAATCCCGCCGAACGTCTCGCGCTGTCGGCGGCGATTATGCTGCACGAGAACGGACCGGGCGCTGTGTTTGGCGGCAGCGGTGCGCCACAAGCGCAAGGCGCGGCACCGGCGGCAGGAGGGGCAATCTATGCGGCCCCGCCGATGGGTGCGCAGGCCAACGCCACTACTAACGCGACTAATCTGCAAAATGAAATGTCGAAGAAATGGACAGATCTGAATGCGGCAAATCAGCAAGCGCAGATTACGACTTCCTATCTGCAAAACATCAAATCGCTCGCGGCAAAGGCCAATCTCGGACAGATGAGCGACAAATTGGGCTATGCAAATAGCCTGCTTGCGCTCGCCGGCAGTCCGCAGGCGCAGGACGCGGTAACGGCAAATAATCTGCTCGACAAATACCAGAACCAGATCATTTCCCGGCTCGGTCAGGGCGGCATGGGAACGGACTCGGCGCGCTCGATTCTTGAATCTGCCTATCCGGGACGCAAGATGGATATGGCGGCGATTGGCGAGGCCTCCGATAACCTCGTCGGCGTCAATTCTCTGACGCAGGCCAAAGCTCGCCTGATGGCGCCGTTGCGCAATGCCGGTAATCCGCAGGCCTATAACACTACGGAGCTTCAGTTCGACCAGAACGCCGATCCGCGCATCTTCCAGTATGCGAATATCAAAGATCCGGTTGCGCGCTCGGCATTCGCCAAGAGCCTGATGCAGCAGGACCCGAAGATCGTCACGAAGATCCAGGCGCTTCAGAGCCTCGGAGCACTGCAATGACCGATCTGGCCGCCCAGTTCCTGGCTGATGCGAGCGCTACGCCGGCAGGTGCGGGTTCGGCTGCGCCAGCATCGGGCGCGACCGGTCTTGCGGCACAGTTCCTCGCTGATGCGGCGGCTCCAGTCCCGGCGTCGGCAGCGGGCGCTTCGGGAGGCGCAGCATCGCCATCCGCTGCCGGGCAACTCGCGCGTCAGGTGGGACTAACCGCGCGTGCAGGCGCAACGGGCATAACCGCACTCCCGGCGATGATTGGCGATGCGCTGAATACCGGCGTCAATCTCGCGAGTCATGGCATCAATTCGCTGGCGGGGACGCATATCCCTGATCTGCAGATGCCTTCACAGGTCATCCAGAAAGGCGAGAATGCGGTCGGCCTGCCGCAGCCGGCGAATTCCACCGAGCGCGTCGTGCAAGATGCCGCAAGCGCGATGGCATCTACCGCAGCCTCGCGCGGATTAGGGCGCGTCTTGACGGGTGCCTCATCGCCCATCATTTCCGCTATCGGGAATAGTTTGCGAGCCGCCCCTGGGATGCAGATCATGGGTTCGGCAGGCGCGGGCGCAGGATCAGGCGCTGCGCGTGAGCTCGGACTCGGCCCAGGTTGGCAGATCGGCGCGGCACTCCTCGGTGGAACCGCCGGAGTGGGCGCTGGATCGCTCGGCACCGCAGGTATTCGCGCGCTCACCCCGCGTTCGATTAGCGTCCCTCCGATCACGCCGGCCGCGGCCGCATCGCTGGCCGATTCGGGCGTCGATCAGGCTATCAATGAACTGGGTCCACAAGCGCGGCTCTCCTATGCGCCCGAAGCCTCCATGACCGGCCCGATAGACCCGAACAACCCGGGCGCAATGCTATCGCCCGCAAAGCAGCAGGTAGCCGCGGCGATCCAGCAGAACCCGGGCCTCAATGCCGCCGCAGCGCTGCGCAATCAGGACTTTCAGGCACTCGGTATGCAGCCGACGCTCGGAATGATTACGCGCGATCCGACGCAATATGCGCTTGAGCAGAATATGCGCGGTATAGCAGGCGTGGGCGAGCCGCTGACGAATCGCTTCAATCAGCTAAATACGCAACTTCAGCAGGCGCTCTATGGTCTCGCCGGCAATCCTGCTGATACATTCCAGGCCGGCTCCGCGCTGACGGGCTCGCTGAAAGCCATCGACGATGGAATGCGCCAGAACGTCACCGAAGCCTATGCCGCGGCGCGCGCATCGAGCGGGAAGAATCTGGATGTGCCGCTGACTGGTCTCGCGCAGGACTATGCGCAGGTGCTGAATAACTTCGGCGACAAGGTGCCAAGCGGCGTGCGCAACAACTTCAACCAACTCGGGCTGATGGGCGGCACGCAGCAGAAGACGTTTTCAATCGAGAACGCCGAAAATCTGCTGAAGGTCATCAACTCGAATCAGAGTAATGACCCGGCGACGAACGCCGCGCTCGGCACGCTGCGCAATAGCGTCAAAAATGCAATTCTGTCCGCCGACGATCAGGGCGGCGTCTATGCGCCGGCCCGCGCGCTTGCCAAGCAGCGATTTGATCTTCAGGAACAGATTCCGGCATTGGAAGCGGCCGCATCCGGCACGATCAACCCGGACGACTTCGTTCGCAAGTTCGTCATTGGCGGCAAGACAGATCAGGTCAGCGCAATGGCGAATCTGTTGCGCTCGCAGGATCCGGCCGCATTCACCGAGGCACGCAACCAGATCGGTGCGCAGCTCGCGCTGAAGGGATTCGGGAACAACGTCGCAGGGGATGCGCCGTTCAAGCCGGCGGGCTACGCGCAGCAGATGCAGGCGTTCGGGCCGACAAAGCTAGGTGCGTTCTACACGCCGGATGAGATCAATCAACTCAATGCGATTGGGCGTGTGGGCTCGTATATGAACGCGTTCCCTTCGTCGGCGCCGGTCAACACCTCGAATACTGCTTCGGCACTCGGTTCGATGGTCGGACAGGGCGTCAAGCGGATTCCGTATGTCGGCGGTCTGATCGAGAACGCGCAGAACCGCGCGCTGGTCAATCGCGCGCTCGCGGCGCGGCTATCAGATGCGGCGCAGCAGCCGGTTAATTCCCCGACGCAGAACGCCCTGGGAGCGCTGCTGTTGCAGCAGGCGCCACGTGCGCCAGGCCCGAACCGATGACTTCAGGATCAGGTAAATGACCACACACATCATTGGCGCAAGCGCGGTTATTGAATTTTGCATAGGGGTTCGCAATGCCTTTTAACGGAAACGGCAGTTTTACGACTGTCTATAACTGGCAGACCGATGCAGCGAACGGCCTGAATATCAGTTCCTCGCGCATGCAGGGGCAGGATGCCGACTTCGCAGCGGGCCTGTCCATCTGCCTGACAAAGGACGGTCAGCAGCAGGCCGCGGCCAATATCCCGATGGGCGGCTTCACGCTCACGAATATCGCAAACGCCATCGCGCAGAAGCAGCCGATCTCGGTGCAGGACTTCCAGAATGGTACTCCTACCTGGCTCGGCACCGTCAGCGGAACCGATACGATCACCGGCGCAGCGAACATTGCGCCCGCGGCCTATGCGAAAGGGCAGAAATTCCGGGGCATCACGGCGGGTGCGAATGCTACCAACGCGGTGACGCTGAACGTCAATGGCCTCGGCGCGGTACCGGTCGTCAAGAATGGATCGGCCGCGCTGGCGCCGGGGGACCTCGCCAACGGGCAGGTTTTCGAGGTCACGTATGACGGCACGAATTTGCAGCTCACCAGCACCAATTTCGGCCATGGCGCTCTGGTCAATATCCAGCTGATTACCGCGACCGGCACCTATACGCCAACGCCCGGCGCGACGAATGGCTTTGCATGGGTGCAGGGGGATGGCGGCGCTGGCGGCGGTTCGCAGGCGACGGCGTCAGGCAATGTTTCCGGCGGCAGCGGTGGCTCGGGCGGCACGTTCGCAATTGTTCGTTTGCCGACGCTGGCGAGCACGCCTGTGACGATTGGCTCGGGCGGCACGGGCGTTACGGGCGCCGCGGGCAATGCGGGCACCGGAACTTCGCTCGGGACCATCTGTGTTTGCCCTGGCGGTCCGGGCGGGAATGCTGGGGTAACAACGGGCGGCAGCGGCGGCAGCGCCGACGTTGGAGCGCCCCCTGCCGCCCCATCTGCCGCTCCAACCGGCACCGGAAATATTATTTTCGTGCGCCGCGGTAGCCCCGGCACAGCCGGTCTCAATCTGCTCAATTCGCTGGGCGGCAATGGGGGCGATAGCTTCTGGGGTGCGGGTGGAAACGGCATCTCGAATGGTCTCGGGGGAGCGGGGCAGTTATATGGC
>CABFVV010000047.1_pt1 | contig 75185 bp, 56 predicted proteins | sample 8864751 | NCBI WGS metagenome assembly CABFVV01 (sample SAMEA5735770, study PRJEB23740) | soil metagenome | biome: forest; feature: forest soil; material: soil | place: USA | collected 2013-10-13 | depth 0.1 m | reverse complement strand
GCGTGAGCGCCTCAAGTCGCTGCCCAATGAAAAACGACCCGGCCGCGCATGCGACCGGGTCGTCAAATCTCGACCTCACCGTTATACCGTTCGTTTCTTGAAGAAGGATCTTAACTGAACGGCATTACCGCAATTGCGGGGCATTTTTGTAGCTGCGCGCTTTACCTGTTTGCGCGCTCGCGCGAGTGCTTATTCGCCGCTCGCCTGCGCATTGCTGCTGTCGAGCGAGCCGTAGAACTTCACCTTCGAACGGGTACGCAGCGCCTCGACGTAAGCCTCGGCGTCGGATTGCGCATCGACTTGCGCAATCTGCTGCTGCGCAGCAGCCAGACGCTGCGGATCGATCGGGGCGCTTGCAACGACCGCGTTCACGCGATAGATCGCATAGCCGTCATCGCCGAGGTCCACACCGACGTACGCAGGTAACTTTTGCGCGTCTGCTTTGTAGATTGCACTCAATGCAACCGGCGGCACACCTTGCGCGTCGTTGCGCGAAACCTTCAGCGGCGACGAGAAGCCCGTTGTGGCCTTCGACTTGTCGAACTCCGCCAGCTTCGCGATGCCTTCCTTGTGAGCGGCCTCGTTCGACTGAACCGCGATCACTTTCTGACGCACTGCATCCTTGACGGCATCGAGCGCCGGCACGGCTGCAGCCTTGTAATCGGTCACGTGCGCCGCGATCAGCGTGTTACCGCCAACGTCGATTGCTTGTGTGTTGTTGCGCGCGGTGACCGCATCGCTCGCGAACACGGCAGCCAGGAACTTCGCGTTTTTCAGCGGGCTGTCAGGCGGCAGCTTCGGATCCGGCTGCGGCGTGACCGTGGCTGTTTGCAATTGCAGCTTGTACTTGTCAGCGGCGGGCTGCAGGCTCTTCGCCTTCTCGTAAACGATTGACGTGAAGCCTTCCGAGTCGTCGCTGAATGCCTTGCTCGCCAACTGCGTTTTCAGGTCTTTCGCGATCTGATCTTTCACTTCGTCGAACGGCTTGGTGACGGCCGGTTTCACGTCCGTGACCTTGACGATGTGATAGCCGAAGTCGGTCTGCACGATGCCGCTGACTTCGTCTTTCTTGAGACCGAACACGGCGTCGTCGAACGCCTGGCCGCCAGCGATCATGCCGCGACCGAAGTAACCCAGATCACCGCCCTTTGACGCCGAACCCGGATCCTGCGAATTCTGCTGCGCGATCTGCGCGAACTGGTCCGGATGTGCCTTGACCTGTGCGAGCACCTCGTCGGCCTTCTGCTTTGCCTTGGCCTTGTCAGCCGCGCTTGCATCTTTCGGCGCGGCGATCAGGATGTGGCTCGCGCGCACCTGACCGTCCGTACGGTAATGCGCGATGTTGTCGTCGTAGTACTTTTTCAGATCAGCGTCGCTCGGCTGCACGGCAGCAGACAACGTTGCCGTCGACATCACAAGGTACTGGATCGTTGCCGTGGCGGGCGTGGCGAAATCGTTGCGATGCGCATCGTAATAGGCCTGCAGTTGCGCATCCGTGGGCTGCACCTTCGCTGCATAGTCGCGCGGATGGAACGCAATACCCTGCACTTCGCGCTGCTGTTCGGCGAGCTCGGTGAGATGCTGTGCGAGAGTCTTCGACGTGAAGGCGCTGCCTTGAATGCTTGCAGGCAACTGCTGCGTAGCAATGCTGTAACGCACACGTTCGTCGTATTGATCGGGCGTCATGCCTTGCATCGCGAGCAACTGCTTGTAGCGGTCGACGTCGATCGAGCCGTCAGGATTCTTCAGCGACGAGATCACCGGATCGTTCAGCAGCACACGGCGCACGGCGTCGTCAGACGCGGTCAGATGCAGGCGCTGTGTTTCGTCGGCCAGCACGCGCTGCTCGATCAGACCGTCGAGCATTTCGCTACGGCGCGCAGGTGTATCGAACGACTTCATGTCGAACTGCGCACCGAGCATTTGACGGGCGCGGTCAAGCTGCTGACGCATCGCGTTGTCATACTCTGCGCGAGTAATCTTGTGGCCGTTGACGCTGGCGACGTTTGCACTTTCGTCAAAGAAGCCGCGGAAGCCTTGGATACCCACAAAACCCAACCCCGGCACAATGACGAGGATGAGCATGAACATCATCAGGCGTTTGTGATTGCGGAAAAAATCGAGCATGCGTGAAGGAGTGCCAAAAACAGAACGCCCGATCTTACAACAGCGGGCAATAAAAAAGGCGAACCGGAGTTCGCCTTTCGTGGATACTGGCGGAGTGGACGGGACTCGAACCCGCGACCCCCGGCGTGACAGGCCGGTATTCTAACCGACTGAACTACCACTCCTTATACTGCACTGCACTAAACAGAACCACTGAGCCGAATCTGAAACTGGTGGGTGCTGAGAGGCTCGAACTCCCGACCTACGCCTTGTAAGGGCGCCGCTCTACCAACTGAGCTAAGCACCCGTTTCGCGATTCAGCGTGCTCCTGCTTTTGCTGCCTGATTGATCAACTTGCGTATCAACTAGTGCGACGCAAAGTCACACTAGTCACACAGAATTCGTCGCACTTCTTTCTAACGAACCTGCAATTCCTCAAGCAGCAAGCCCATTAGTTTAGCGCATCCTTCAGAGCTTTGCCAGGCCTAAATTTAGGGACCTTCGCTGCCTTGATCTTGATGGCGGCGCCGGTGCGCGGATTGCGGCCCGTACGCGCGGTACGCTTGCCCACGGCAAAGGTACCGAAACCCACCAGCGTCACCGAACCACCTTTCTTCAACGTACCTTTGACCCCACCGATCACCGCGTCGAGTGCACGGCCTGCCGCGGCCTTCGAAATATCGGCTTGCTGCGCAATGTGATCGATCAATTCCGTTTTATTCATTCCAACCCCCGAGAATGTTTGTGGCAATCGTGACGGCGCTCTGTAGCGCCTGGCATCACGCGGCCGGCGGGTAACGCCGGGCCGACTCATTAGAATTGGCCGAAACCCTTGTGTCAAGCGGGGTTGAGCCTGATTTAAGCGGTTCTGGAGGGCGCCCTCTGTCACCAAATCTTGCTATAGATGGATGCGCACACAACCAGTCAGCGGCTGAAAGCGTCCTTTACTCAAAAGGTGGGATTACGTGCGTTCCAGACGTAACTTCCGGCATCTCGCAGGCAATAAAAAACCCGCGACCGAGGCCGCGGGTTTTTATACAGCAAACAGCTTTCGCCGCCGACTAGCTTAGTGTTTCACGACTTCCGTTGCACCGGCGTCTTTGCCCGGCTCAGCCGCCGCGACAGGCGCAGCAGGCTTGGGCTCTTCGTCCGGCAACGCCTGCGGCACACGTTCGAGCGCCAGTTCGAGCACCCTGTCGATCCAACGGACCGGCATGATTTCGATGGCGTTCTTCACGTTGTCCGGAATCTCCGTCAAGTCCTTGACGTTTTCTTCCGGAACCAGCACCAGCTTGATACCGCCGCGATGCGCTGCCAGCAGTTTTTCCTTCAGGCCGCCGATCGGCAGGACTTCGCCACGCAACGTGATTTCGCCCGTCATCGCGACATCGGCACGAACCGGAATACCGGTCAACACCGACACCAGCGCGGTCGTCATCGCGATACCGGCCGAAGGACCGTCCTTCGGCGTCGCGCCTTCCGGCACGTGAATGTGAATATCCTGCTTCTCGAACGCTTCGTCCTTGATACCCAGACGGCGCGAACGCGAGCGGACCACCGAGCGCGCAGCTTCGACTGATTCCTTCATCACGTCGCCGAGCGAACCCGTGCGAATCACATTGCCCTTACCCGGCATCACCGCGGCTTCGATGGTCAGCAGATCGCCGCCCACTTCCGTCCACGCAAGACCCGTGACCTGGCCAACCTGATTTTCCTTCGCGGCCAGACCGAAGTCGTACTTGCGCACGCCGAGGAAGGTGTCGATATTGCTGCCGTCGACCGTCACCGCGCCTTCCGCCTTCTTCAGCAGAAGCATCTTCACGACCTTGCGGCAGATCTTCGAAATTTCACGCTCGAGCGAACGCACGCCCGCTTCACGCGTGTAGTAACGAATAATGTCGCGGATCGCGGTTTCCGTCACATCGACCTCGCCATCCTTGAGGCCGTTGTTCTTCTTCTGCTTGGGCAAAAGATAACGTTGCGCGATGCTGACCTTCTCGTCTTCCGTATAACCCGACAGACGGATCACTTCCATCCGGTCGAGCAGCGGCGGCGGAATGTTCAGCGAGTTCGACGTTGCCACGAACATCACGTCCGACAGATCGAAGTCGACTTCGACGTAGTGATCGGCGAACGTATGGTTCTGTTCCGGATCGAGCACTTCCAGCAGAGCCGAGGACGGATCGCCGCGGAAATCCTGGCCCATCTTGTCGACTTCGTCGAGCAGGAAAAGCGGATTGCGCACGCCGACCTTGGTCAGGCTTTGCAGAATCTTGCCGGGCATCGAACCGATGTACGTACGACGGTGACCGCGAATCTCGGCTTCGTCGCGCACGCCGCCGAGCGCCATACGCACGAACTTGCGGTTCGTAGCGCGAGCGATCGACTGACCCAGCGACGTCTTACCGACACCCGGAGGCCCAACGAGGCACAGGATCGGCGCTTTCACCTTGTCGACACGTTGCTGGACCGCGAGATACTCGAGAATGCGTTCCTTCACTTTCTCGAGACCGAAGTGGTCTTCGTCGAGCACGCGCTCCGCATTCGAGAGGTCGTTGTTGACCTTGCTCTTCTTGCGCCACGGCAAGCCGATCAGCGTATCGATGTAGTTACGCACGACGGTCGCTTCAGCCGACATCGGCGACATCAGCTTGAGCTTCTTCAGCTCGGCGTCGGCCTTCTTCTTGGCTTCCTTCGGCATGCGCGCGGCCGTGATGCGCTTCTCGAGTTCCTCGAGGTCCGCACCTTCTTCGCCTTCGCCCAGTTCCTTCTGGATCGCCTTGACCTGTTCGTTCAGGTAGTACTCGCGCTGGCTCTTCTCCATCTGGCGCTTCACACGCCCACGGATGCGCTTTTCGACCTGCAGGATGTCGATCTCGGCTTCGAGTTGCGCGAGCAGATGCTCGAGGCGCTCGATGACCGGGAACATTTCGAGAATGTGCTGCTTCTGGTCGAGCTTGAGCGGCAGATGCGCCGCGATCGTGTCGGCCAGCCGGCCAGCCTCGTCGATGCCCGACAGCGACGTCAGGATCTCCGGCGGGATCTTCTTGTTCAGCTTTACATATTGGTCGAACTGCGACACGATCGCGCGGCGCAGCGCTTCAGTTTCAGCGCTGTCGGCGTGGTCGGGTTCGAGCGGCATGACTTCGCACGAGAACTGCGTTTCCTGTTCTTCGATGGAAAGCGTTTTCGCGCGCTGCAGGCCCTCGACGAGCACCTTAACGGTGCCATCGGGCAGCTTCAGCATTTGCAGGATGTTGGCGATACACCCTACTTCGTACATGTCCTTTTCGGTCGGCTCATCTTTCGCAGCCGTTTTCTGGGCGACGAGCATGATGTGCTTGCCGCCTTCCATCGCTGCTTCAAGAGCCTTGATCGACTTCGGGCGGCCTACGAAGAGCGGAATCACCATGTGCGGGAAGACGACTACGTCACGCAGCGGGAGCAGCGGGAGCGTAATGCGTTCCGGCGGAAGGAGTTGGGTTCCTGACATTTCATTTCCCCATGAGTGGAATCAGTTCGTTCGATAGGTGAGGCCAGCAGAAAAGATTGCAAGCCTCCGCGTGTGGGAAAAGTTCAGTGACTCCGAAGGTTCAGTGACTCCATAGTGAAAACAACCATCCTGACCACACGATAAACGAAAAAAGCCGTTCACGTTGCCATGAACGGCTTTTTTTGCAGAACCCGAAAGCCGATCAGTTCGAACCCGCCACTTTGGGCGCGTCTTCGTAGATCAGTAGGGGTTTACCGTCGCCGTCAATCACGTTGTCGTCGATGATGACCTTGCTAACACCTTTCATCTGCGGCAGGTCGTACATGACATCAAGCAACGCCTGTTCCAGGATGGAGCGCAGGCCGCGAGCGCCCGTCTTGCGACGGATCGCTTTACGTGCGACAGCCTGCAACGCAGCCGGGCGAATTTCGAGCTCGACGCGTTCCATATTGAACAGCTTGTGGTATTGCTTCACCAGAGCATTCTTCGGTTCGACGAGGATCTTCATCAGCGCGACTTCGTCGAGTTTGCCGAGCGTAGCCACCACCGGCAGACGGCCGATCAGTTCAGGAATCAGGCCGAACTTGATCAGATCTTCCGGTTCCACTTCGCGCAGCACTTCGCCGGCATCGCGGTCCTGCTTGCTCTTCACGCTTGCGCCGAAGCCGATACCGGTTTTCTCGGTACGGTCGACGATGACTTTCTCGAGGCCGTCGAATGCGCCACCGCAAATGAACAGAATATTGGTGGTGTCGACCTGGATGAAGTCCTGATTCGGATGCTTACGGCCACCTTGCGGCGGCACCGACGCCATCGTGCCTTCAACCAGTTTCAGCAAAGCCTGTTGCACGCCTTCGCCCGACACATCGCGGGTGATCGACGGGTTGTCGGACTTGCGGCTGATCTTGTCGATTTCGTCGATGTAGACAATGCCGCGCTGGGCCTTGTCGACTTCGTAATTGCAATTCTGCAGCAGCTTCTGAATGATGTTCTCGACGTCTTCGCCGACGTAGCCGGCTTCCGTCAGCGTCGTTGCATCGGCAATGACGAACGGGACGTTCAGAAGGCGTGCGAGCGTCTGCGCGAGCAAGGTCTTGCCGGAACCGGTCGGGCCGATCAGCAGAATGTTGCTCTTGGACAGCTCGATCTCATCCTTCTTGTCGAGGTGCTTGAGGCGCTTGTAGTGGTTGTACACCGCGACCGCGAGAATCTTCTTCGCGCGTTCCTGACCGATCACGTACTGGTCGAGGATTTCACGGATTTCCTGCGGACTCGGCAGATCGGACTTGGACAAGCCCGCCTCGATGCCCGCACCTGCAGCCTCATCGCGGATGATTTCGTTGCACAGGTCGATACATTCATCACAGATGAACACCGACGGGCCGGCAATCAGTTTTTTGACTTCATGCTGGCTCTTGCCACAGAACGAGCAATACAACAGCTTTTCGCTGTTAGAACCTTTCTTGTCCGCCATAGATGTGTGAGCCTCCGGACACTCGATTACATGATACGCCGTTTGCCCCGGCCTCGCAGTTTGGGCGCGGCAGGGCTTGAGCCAAGGTGACGGCGTTTGCCGCAGGCACTCGGACGAGTCTTGATTATTTCACAACCGATCCGACGACGGCCTCGCCCCGTTTTGGGGCAAGACCGCACCGGCGTTTCAAGGACACTTCAAGGACGCTTGTGCGCCACCTGGTCAACCAGACCGTAAGCTTGCGCGTCATCGCCGGACATGAAATTGTCGCGGTCGGTGTCGCGTGCAATACGCTCGACCGGCTGGCCGGTGTGGTGCGCGAGCAGATGATTCAGACGTTCCTTCAGGTACAGGATTTCACGCGCCTGGATTTCTATGTCCGACGCCTGGCCGCGCGCCCCGCCCAGCGGCTGGTGAATCATCACACGTGAATTCGGCAGCGCAAAGCGCTTGCCCTTCGCGCCCGCCGCCAGCAGGAACGCGCCCATACTGGCCGCGAGACCCATGCACAGCGTCGACACGTCCGGCTTGATGAACTGCATCGTGTCGTAGATCGCCATCCCGGCCGAAACCGAACCGCCCGGGCTGTTGATGTAGAAGCTGATGTCCTTGTCCGGGTTTTCACTTTCAAGGAACAACATCTGCGCGACGACGAGGTTGGCCGTCTGGTCGTTCACTTCGCCGACCAGGAACACGATGCGTTCCTTCAGCAGACGCGAATAGATGTCATACGAGCGCTCGCCCCGGCCGCTCGTTTCCACGACGATCGGCACCAGTCCGAGCGCCTGCGCTTCGAGATCCCGGGACGACTGGGAGGTCAACGTGTCCAGCATTTGGGCGCGAAAGGTCATGCAATGGATCCTTGTCTGGAAATATTCTAAATATTAGATGCTAGACAGGTGTGGCCGACGAGCCCGTATTCAAGTGCGCGATCAGTGCGAGCGCGGCGTGCGACGCAGTGTGAAACGCGCCATGCAAAACGCACCGTACTTTCACAGCACAAAAAAACGGCGTGCGGGCCGTCGCTCCGACAGCCGGCACGCCGTTGCAGCGACGCTTACGCTTGCGCCGTTGCGCTTGCCAGTTCTTCGAAGCTTACTTCCTTGTCCGTCACCTTGGCCTTGCTGAGGACGAAATCGACGACGTTGGCTTCAACGACGTACGCTTCCATTTCTGCAAGACGTTGCTGATTGGAATAATACCAGCGGACGACTTCCTTCGGGTCTTCGTAGCTTTTCGCGAATTCGTCGACTTCGGCACGAATCTGCTCCGGCTTGGCTTGCAGTTCGTTGGCCTTGACCAGCTCGGCCAGTACGAGGCCCAGCTTGACGCGACGCTCAGCCTGTTCCTTGAACATTTCAGCCGGGATCGGTGCGTCAGCGGCGTTCGGCACGCCACGTTGCTCGAGGTCCTGACGGGCCATGCCGACGAGGCGTTCCTGATCTTGTGCGATCAAGGCGCTCGGCACGTCGAGTTCCGAAATCTTCAGCAACGCGTCCATCACCTGATTTTTGACGATGGCTTGCGTGCGGCGCTTCGCTTCGCGTTCGAGATTGTCTTTGATCTCAGCGCGCATCTTGACCAGATCGCCGTCTTCGATACCGAGCGACTTTGCGAATTCAGCGTCGATTTCCGGCAGATGCGGCCACTCGATCTTCTTCATCGTGATCGTGAATTGCGCGGTCTTACCGGCGACATCCTTGCCGTGATAGTCAGCCGGGAAAGCCAGGTCGAATTCCTTCGATGCGCCGACCGCGAGGCCCAGCGCTGCCTTTTCGAATTCCGGCAGCATGCGGCCTTCGCCCAGCACGAATGCGAAGTCTTCAGCGCTGCCGCCCTGGAACACTTCACCGTCGATCTTGCCGACGAAGTCGACCGTCACGCGGTCGCCGTCTTTAGCCGCCGTGTCCGCGCCGCCGTCGCCATGCTCGCCGGCTTCGCCACGAGCGTGGAAGTGCACGCGCTGCTTGCGCAGGATGTCCAGCGTGCGGTCGATTTCCGCTTCGCTGATGGTGGTCGTGGTGCGTTCGATTTCGGCCGTGGCGACGTCGCCCAGCTTCACTTCCGGATACACCTCGAACGTCGCGTCGAACGCGTAATCGCCTTCAGCAGCGTCGGCCTTCGGCGCGAAGCTCGGCTGACCGGCAACGCGCAGGTTTTCGGCGCGGCTGATATCGAAAAATTCCTTGCCGACCTTGTCGCTCAGCACTTCAGCTTCAACCTGGCCCGAATACTGTTGCGTCACCATCTTGAGCGGCACCTTGCCCGGGCGGAAACCCGGCATGCGCACGTTCTTTGCCAGTTGGCGGATACGCGAGTCCACTTCCTTCTGCACGGCGTCCTTCGGCAGGGAAATCGTTACGCGGCGTTCGAGCTTGCCGAGGTTTTCAACAACGTTAGCCATGGCTTCAATCGTCCTAAAATTATTCGAGCGAATCAGTTATCTTCTCCGTGCCGCTTTTCGATGCCGCGTTCAAGTCGCTCAGCATCGATTGCGCGCCTGCGCCGCGGGCTTGCAGGCCGCCGGCAGCACGGTTGGGTCCAAAGAGCCGAATATTTTAGCAAACTATTTGCGCGCTTAGCCGGGATTCGATGATTGCGCGCGCTTTTATCGGTGTTCGGGCCGCTTTCCGCGCTGTTTTTCATCTGTTTGCGGGTTGTCTGGTGGCTGTTCGCTGCCTGCTTCACGCCCACCCACTATCAGTTTTCAGCCCGCTTGCGGCGGCTTGACGATCCCTTTCGCCTTCCACGCTTCCTCCGGAAGCGCCTGCGCGACCGATAGCGTCGCGCCTGCCGCCCGCGTTCGCACGGATGGATCCCGCACGCCCCTTCACGGACAATCCCGGCTATGCCATTCGACATATTCAGTCGGCGCGCCCATGCTGATAAGCTTACGGACGCGCTCGGGGCTGCGCCCGCATCTGTTCAATTCACCCGCCCTCGCAACGACTCCAACCATTCAGAGACATCATGCCGAATTTGCCGTCCTCGCCTGTCGTCGTCATTGCTCCCGATTCCTTCAAAGGTTCGCTCAGCGCGGAACAGGTCGCACAGGCGATTACGTCCGGCATCCAGCGCGCCCGGCCGGACGCCAGCGTGCGCATCTGTCCGATGGCCGACGGCGGGGAAGGCACGCTCGACGCCATGCTCACGAGCGGCGGCGAACGCCGCAAGCTGAGCGTGCGCGGCGCGGCCGGTCCGGTGCGTGAAGCACTCACCGGCCTGCTTGCGGATGGCAGCGCGATCATCGAAACGGCGGAAATCGTCGGCATTACCGATCCGGTCGGCATGGGCGTACCGGTCGAGGCGCGCAGCACGCGCGGTATGGGCGAAGCGATTCGCGCGCTGCTCGATGCAGGCGTGCGGCGCTTTTTCGTCGCGCTCGGCGGCAGCAGCACGAACGACGGTGGCGCCGGCTTGCTGGCCGGCCTCGGGCTGAAACTTTTCGACGCGCAAGACAAGGAACTCGACGCTACACCTGAACAACTCGCGCGCGTGGCGCGCCTCGACGTGTCGCAACTTGATGCGCGCCTCGCGGACACACAATTCGTCGGCATGTCGGACGTGGATAATCCCCTGACCGGCGATCACGGCGCAACTGCGGTGTTCGGTCCGCAAAAGGGTGTGAAGCCGGAACAGGTTGCCCCGATCGACGCCGCCCTCGCCCGCTTCGCCGATCTGCTCGAGGCCGCGCTAGGGCGCTCGGCACGCGACCAACCCGGCGCGGGTGCGGCCGGTGGCCTCGGCTTTGCGCTGCACATGCTCGGTGCGCAGTTCGAGCCGGGCGCGGAAACCGTCGCGCGCCAGATCGGCCTGGACGCAGCGCTTGAGGGCGCGAACTGGCTGATCACCGGCGAAGGCCGCTCGGACGTGCAAACGCTGCACGGCAAGGCGCCGTTCATTGCTTGCCGTCATGCGCAGGCCGCGGGCGTACCGGCCACGCTGCTCTCCGGCGCGGTCGACTCCGCGGCGCTACCGCGCCTCGCCGAATACTTCAGTGGCTGCTTCTCTCCGGCTCCGGGGCCGATCACGCTCGAGGTTGCGATTCGCGACGCGGCGCGTTTGCTGGCGGACGCGGCCGAACAGTTGACGCGCCTGAAATACGGCGCGCGTTGACCGACGGAACGGTTGCGGCAACAATCACAGCGCCACGACCGCGCCACTCATCACGGGAAGACAATGAAGGCCTCCGCCAGAACCGGACTCGAACAGTTGCTTACGTACCGTCTGCATGTCCTGAACAAACTCGCCGAGCGTGGCATCAGCGAGCGCTATCAGGACAAACTGGGCGTGACATTGCCTGAAGCAAGGGTGGTTGCGTCGGTGGGCTCGTTTGGACCGTTTTCGATCATGGAACTGGCGCGGCACGCCAACCTCGACAAGAGTCAGGCGAGCCGTGCGGCTGAGGCGTTGATCAAACAAGGACTCGTCAAGCGCGAACCGAGCGCCGAAGACGGGCGCGTCGTGCTGGTGTCGCTAACCCCTGAAGGCCGCGCGCTCTATCGCAAGGTGATGCCGATCGCGCGTAAGTGGAACGGGGATATGTTCGACTGCCTCGACGAACAGGAAAAACTCGCGTTCGGCGGGGCGCTGGACAAGATCATCAACACGATGTCGGAGCGCGAGGAGTAAGTAACGGCGCGCGCAGCCGCGGCGTGCCCGCGCCATGCAATCCTCTGGCGCCGCGCGATCGCTCTGTGCGGCGCGATTCCGCGACTGCAGTGCAGCCCCTCGGCACGTTCCAATTGCTCGGCTCCTTGCAATCCTCTACGCCGAAATACGCCCGCACCGAAGTCACTTCTTTTCGGTGCTTTGACCGTCAGCGCTGGCGGTGCCTGCGTCCTTGGCTGTAGCGCTCGCCGCGCCTGACCCGCCGAGCGCATCGCCTGCCAATCCGCCGGCGCCGGCCGCGCCACCCACTCCACCGCCGCCATCGGCCACTCCCCCAGCCTGAGCCCCGGCCTGCCCCTGAGCGCCACGCGCAAGCCGCCAGGCGATCGCGCCGAGCGAGCCGACGGCCAGCAACAAAGCGGCCCACAACATATAGCGCCGCATCGCATCGGGGTCTTTGCCCGATGACTGCGCATCAGCCTCCTGCCCAACGGGCAGTTCCTCACCCAGCCGCGCCGCCACGGCAACCGACGAAGCGCCCATCAGCAGATCCGCCCGGCTCACCGCCGACGACACCGCAGCAGCACTCCCCACCGCCAGCGTGAACGGCTCAGCGCCGCGCGCGACGAACGTGAGCGTCGCCGGACGCCAGCCCGCGGCGACGGTCAACGCGCCGCTTCCCAAACCGCCATTGCGGGTGTCGACCACCACGCGCCATTGACGATCCGTGTCGGGCGCCATTTCAAGCGATGGATTGCTCTGCTCCACCGTGCCGTTATGCAAGCGGAACAGCGTCGCGCTCGATACCTCTCGCCACGCCGTCTCCAGACCCGAGCGCGAATAGACGACGGCCGGCGCCACGGTATTCGGCTGTGGGAGATTCAGGCGCAAACGATCGACGGGGTAAGGCCCGCCGGTCTCGAAGAAATACTCGCCGGTTTTCGGCCCCGGGCGGGCCACGATACCTTCGCGCCATTGCCGTTGCATATCCGCGCGCTGCGCCGCGCCGGCGCTGGCCACCTGCACCTGAGCGTCGATCGATTCGACATACGGCGCGCCGTCGAGCCAGTGCAAGCGCAGATAACGCGCGCGCATCCCGTTGAGTTCGATGCGATCCTGGCTCAGCGTGCTGCCGTTGTAGCTGACCTTGAGCAGTTGCGCCTCGCCCGCGGGTTGCCAGTTGCGCAGATCGTCACTCGACTCGACGTTGACGCGCCCCTGGTAATTGTCGTCACGCACATGCACGACCAATGCCTCGACCCGAGCTTCGCCCCGCGCCTCGCGCGCGACGTCGATCAGGTCGGTGTCATGTTGTGCGCGATCGGGCGGCGCTGACGTTGCCCGCAGCGATCCGTCGGCGGCAATCGTCACGCCGAGTGGCGCACCGGTGCTGCCGGAAGCGGCGGGCGGCAAGGGAAACCAGTGCACCGGCCGCAATGTGGCCGGTGCGCGGGCCGACTCACGTGGCGCGTCGAGCGAATAAGGCACAGGTTCGCCGGCGCCATTGAATACGCGCACATCGCCGAGATCGTTGCGCTGGCTGGCAGCGTAGACGGTGGCCGGAAGCGTCACGCTGTAATAGGCGGCGCCGCTTTCGAGTTCGAGCGCAAAACGCTGCGCAAAACGATCGGCCGCTACGGCCGCCGTCGATACCCACACAGACGAGATCGCGAGACACCACCCCGCCGCTATCAAGACACGCTTCATTGCTCAGTTTCCAGAACTGCCGCTTTGGGCGGCAACGGCGAGAAGTAGCCGATCAGCAGCAGCATCAGGCCGATACCGATGAACGACACGATCCGTTCGATACCCGTCACGTGCGACAAATCGAACAGGAACAGCTTGACGACGGTCACCGCCAGCAGGCCGCCGCCGATGAACCAGAATATCCGGCTGGCCCGGCGAGTTGCCCAGATCATCATAGCCAATGCGCAGACTGTCCAGAACACCGATATCGAAGCCTGCACGAGCATCGAGCGTGACATCTCGTCGAGCTGATACGGCACGCCGATCCAGTGATGCAGCGTGCGCAGCAGCATCGCGTTGAGCCAGATGAATCCGGTCACGCCGACCGCCACCTGCAACGGCACACGGTATTCGCCGACCGGCACACCCAGGCGGCTGATGCGCACGAGCCACAACGCCGCCAGCGCAAAAATCACCGCCTGCACCAGGTCGAGCGGATTGAGCAGCGGCAGCCGCGCCCACGCGCCGCCGTCCTGAGTCAGGTTGGCATAGAACGTCCACATCCACATCACCAGCACGAGCGGCGTCGATGCGATCGCGCACAAGCGCACAATACTGTCGCGACGCGCGAGCCACAGCCCGGCAAATGCAAACGCGCTCCAGCCGACCAGAAACACCTGCTGGAAACTGAACGACGCCAGCACCGCATCGACATCGTACCCCGCATGGAAATGATGATGCAGCGTGCGCAGCAGCAATGCGTTGAACCATAGGAACAGCGTCGCGAGCACCGCGTAGTCGAACGCTCGCGGATGCCAGTGCACCCCGAGTGCGCGCAGCCGCCGCAGCCACACGGCGCAGGCGACGAACGCGAGGATCTGTGCGACATCCAGCGGATTGAGAATCGGCAGCCAGAAGAGCGGCGCGGCGCTACCGTCGCTCGTCACGCTTGCGATGCTCCACACCCACAGCAAGGCGGCGAGCGGCGCCGCTGCCCACACCTGATAAGCCGTTACGAAACGCGCGACCGGCCAGCGCAAACGATGCCCGACGCCCGCCACCAACAGCAGCAGAATGCCGAAGCCATAAGCCCACGCACTCCAGCTCCATGCGCCTTCCGGCACGTAGGCGCGCAAGCCCCAATAGCCTTCGAGCGCGATGAGCGCGCCGGCTGTCCAGAACATCAGTGTATGAAGCGGCGCAAGCACACGATCGCCGACGTCGCGCTGCTGACGCCACAGCAACAAGTAGGTAGACGCGGCGGCAACAGCGCACACCAGCCAACCGTAGCCGCCGACCGGCGCCATGCTCAACATGAACAGACTCAAGGTCAGCAGAGCGAGAACCGGCACGAGCGCCAGCGCCGGCAGTTCGGCGAGCGGCCAACGCAGCTTGCGACGCGCGCCGTGCGCGAGCCACGCTGTCAGAACGGCGAACAGCGCGACGACGGCAGTCTCGAAACGATCGCGATCATATGCAAGATGCGCCTGCGCGTACGCGTCGATTTCGTGGAGACCGCCAGAGACCCACCACAACAACCCCCACACGCCGGCGACAAGGCCGATCTGAGGCATCCATGCATGCCACGCGCCCGCCTCGCTGCGCCCATGCAACCGCCATCCCGTGAAGATGCCCGCGACCGCGATCAGCACGCTCGCGATGTACGCGCCGTTGAGCACCGGCCAGGCATGCGCTGCATCGATCTGCGCGAGCGTGCCGACCACATACGCGCCCGCCGCGGCTAGTTGCATCAGCAAGCCGAAGCCAAACGCGATCAGGCGCCGCTGACGCACAGCGAGCCAGGTGATCGCGGCGCCTTCGATTGCCCAGGTCGCGCTCGTGGTCGGTCCGGTGAAAGCAAGCGGGACAGCGAGCGTGGCGAAGATCACGGCCAGCGCGAGCATGGCTTCGAACATCATGCCGAGGTGCGCGCGCCGCCGCGCCAGCCAGGCCGCAATCGCGAGGTAGAACGCGGCCAGCGCCACCGCGCTCCACGCGAGACCGAATTCGGTGCCTTTCATCATCGCCGCTTGCAGACCGATCGCGACGAGCGGCGTGCCGAACACCAGCGTGCCGTCGACGTAATGCTTGAGCGCGACCTCGCGGCGCACCGCATAAAGCAACGCGATGCCGACATACATCAGGAAGAACAGGATCAGGAACGGTTCGGTGCTGGCAAGCAGCTCGGGCCGGTAAGCCGTCGCGCCCCATGCGGCGCCGATCGAAAACGTGAACACGAAGCCAAGCAGGTTCAGAGGCCGCCACGCCTTGAACCACGCGATTGCGAAAACGCCCGCGTTGAGCAGCGCGTAGTAGCTGAACAGCATCACGTGACTGCCGCCGCCCGTCGAGAGGAGCACCGGTGCAAGGAAACCGCCTGCGCTGCCCATGAAGGCCAGCGACGACGCGTTCTGCCGCACCGCCAGAAACGCGCTCAAGCCGCAGATCGCGATCATCAACGGCAAGGCTGCGCCCGCCGGCAGCAGATGGTAGAGCCTGGTTGCGGCGAACACGGTCAGATAGAGCACGCCGACGCCACCGCCCTGCAGGATCAGCCCGTAGGCGCCGCGGCGCTCGCCGATGCACCAGCCGAGTCCGATCAGCACGGTTGCGGCAAGCGCAACGCCGGCGAGGCGGAATTCGATCGGCAGCAGGCTGTTGTCGGCCGCGTATTTGAGCAGGAACGCAATGCCGAAGAACAGCACGATAATGCCGACCCGCACAACCGTGTTGCCGCCGAATAGCCAGTCACGGCCACGTTTGAAGAGGCGTTCAGCGAGGCCGGGACCGCGCGGTGGTGCTGGCGGGGTTTGCGCTGGCAGAGGGTCGGTGGAAAGCGCTGGCCCGGCGGACGGCGACAACAGCAGAGGCGATCCGGCGGACGGCGGCAACGCCATTGGGCTGAGTGACTCAGCATTCAGCGTGCTCGATGCGCTCGGCTCGCTTGACGCGGGCGTACCGGCCATCGCGGGCGGCGTAACCGCGCTGGCGCTCACCGTCGAGCGTACGGCTGCCGGCTGCGTAGGCGTTGCCTGAAACTCGCGATGCGGCTTCTGCCCCGCCGCGGGCGGCATCGCGTACGAACGCGGCACGACATTGGCCGGACGCAGTTTGAACGTCGCGGGCTCACCATCCGCGCTTTCAGTCGCCGATGCGCCGGTGACGCTGGCCCGCAATTCGTGGATCTCGCCGCGCAGAGCGACGATCTCGCGCTCAAGTTGCTCGACGCGCGCGGCCAGTTCGCCGGATGGGCTGACGGTCTGGTTCAAGCTATCGGCCCTAACAGGCTTGGACGCTGGTTCGTTCGCGATGTCCGGGCGCTTCTTTTGCAGCAGACATGCGAGCGCAACCCCGGCCACTCCACCCATCAACGCACCGAAGCCGATCGAGAAATCGTTCGACACGGCGGCGATTATCCCGACCACCACGCCGACCACGGCAAATATCACGCTCATCGCATCCCTCTTTTATTGTCTTCTGTTGCGAGATCCATTTGTCACCCGGATTAATCCGAGAATATCGCGTCAGCAATACGGCGAAAAGCGGCGCGCAGAATACCACGTAAAGCGCGCTTTCGAGCCATCGAGCGAGCGCAGTCGAATCGTCACGCTTATTTGCTGATGCATATCGGTTTTTTCCAACTTTGTGCTGCTTATTTCCTCGGATTAATCCGCCGGCGGGTAGGCACGAGCGTATAGCGTGCATTAACAATCTACGCAATATGGGTGACAACGGATAGCACCCGATCTCAGGCGCAACTCGATGGGCACACCGATTACATGGACAAATCCGGCAGCGGTGCCCAACTCCATATTGCTTAATAGCCTGACCGCGCTGAAAACCATCGTCACACTTCGAACACGGCAGACCCGGCGAGGCAGCCGCGTTCGCGGCAACCCGCCAACCATGTCAAAATTCGGGATCGGCCACCAGGCCTTCAGTCACCCCCATTTCATCCAGGGAAGCTTCAGTGGACATCAACAAACAGGTAGCGGCCCTCACCGCCTCGGAACTTCAAACCGCCGGCGCGAGCCAGGCGACGGCGATCGCCGTCAGTGTGGTGCTGCGTCATCTGCGCTCGCCTGAGCTGGCAAAACTGTTGTCATCGTCGTTCGAAAACCACCAGGCGGTCATGCTGCAAACGCCGTGGCCCGATCAGATGCTGCAGGCGTTCGAATCGACCCGCCGCTTTCTCGAAGGCGCCGTGCAAGCCGAGTTGCCAGGCACGCAAGCCGAAGCGCAACCGCCAGCACCGGACGCTTGAGCGCAGCCGGGCACGCAAGGCCTGGCGCGAAGTCACACGAAAAACAAAAAACCCCGCCAGTCCAAAGACTTAACGGGGTTCTCTGCTTAACGGGTTCTCTACTACACAGGGATGGTGCGAGGGAGGGGACTCGAACCCCTACACCCTTGCGGGCGTCAGGACCTAAACCTGGTGCGTCTACCAATTTCGCCACCCTCGCAGCCGGGCAAAGCGCTGTGCGTTCTACCCGATGTCCTGCATGCTCACGGCCGCGTTAAAACCCGCGCCCGAAAGCGTAAGCGCGAGATTCTAACCGATTGATTCGCACTTGTCTGCATTTGCTCGTGCATCGCCCCGCGGGGCGTCGATGCTACAATTTTTGGCTAAACGCACGCACACCGTGCCCCTGTTCGCCTGCCCTTCCCCACATTCCTATCCCGTGAATTTCGACGAATACTGCCACCAGAAAGCGGCGCCGCCCGGATCGAGCACTTACTATGCGCTTCGGCAGGCGTCCGCGGCAAGCCAACCGCTCCTGACCGCGCTGTTCGCGCTGCGTCGCGAGTTCGAGGAAACCGTTAAGGAAACCAGTGATCCGGCCATCGGCCGCACCAAACTCGCGTGGTGGCAAAACGAGCTCGCCGCACTGGCTTCGGGTTCACCGTCACATCCGGTTTCCAAGGCGCTGGCGGCTTATCTGCCTAACGTCGAGGCCGAATATCCCGAGTTGCAGGCCTTGCTCGCCGGTTTCGAAATGGACCTCGACCAGGCGCGCTATCTCGACTACCCGAATCTGCGGCGCTATGTGCAAGGCGTCGGCGGCACCTTCGCGTCGCTGGTCGCGCGTGCTACGGCGAAAGACACCGCGCAGGCGTCGAACTGGTCCGCGCCGCTCGGCGAGGCACTGCAGCTTGCGCAGTTCGTCGCCGAAACCGGCAATGATGCGCGCCACGGCCGCATCTATATTCCGATCGATGAAATGCAGCGCTTTAACGTCACCGCTGCGGATCTGATCAATCGGAAATACTCCGATGCGTTTACCGAGCTGATGCGCTTCGAGACCAAGCGGGCGCGCGACGCGTTGCAAGCAGCGCTCGCTGCCATGCCCGCGAATGAGCGCCGCTCGCAGCGCACGCTCGTGGCGCAGGCGGCACTTGCCTTGGCGCTGCTGGATGAAATCGAACGTGACGGCTATCACGTGCTGCATCAGCGCATTGCGTTGACGCCGATCCGCAAACTCTGGATCGCGTGGCGCGCGAGGTAAGCGGCGGACGCAACGGCCGCCAGCTCATGCTGATGAGCCAACGCCGTCCATCATCAGACGCGCAGTAACGGCAGCGGCTCGAACCGCTGCTGCAGGATCGCAGACGCGTCGAGTCCCCACCACGGCCCGAGCACGGTCGCGTAGAGTTGCTGAAAATCGACGCCGACCGGTAAGTTGCCATTGCCATCGAGCCGCGCGAGCACCGGCGGCACGCCGTACAAACCGCCCCGCACTCGCCCGCCCATGACGAAATGCGGCGCCACGGTGCCATGGTCGGTGCCGTTGCTCTGATTCTCACGCGGGCGCCGGCCAAACTCGGCGTACGTCATCACCAGCGTCTCGCTCCAGCGGCCGAGTTCCATCAGCGCCGACTTCATCGACGCAAACCCATCGGCCAGTTGCTTGAGCAACGCCGCCTGTTGACCCGGCTGGTTCTGGTGCGTATCGAAGCCGTTCAGCGTCAAACGGATCACCGCGACGCCCTGCCCGCTCTTCGGCTGGCCTTGCGGGGTTTTTCCAGCCGCGAGCACCTGCATCGCCGTCTTGATCGAACCGCCGAATGCGCCACCGGGAAACACCGTCTTCAATTGCGCCTGACCTTGCGTGGGACGCAGACGATCGGCGGCTTTCACGATGTCGTTCTCGACGTCGAGAATGTGCGCCAACTCCGGATTGCGCTCGTGCAGCGACACCGGCGTGACGAGGCGCGAAGCCTTGACGAACTGCGCCGGATTGACCAGCGCAATCGCGCGTGCGCCGTTGGCGAGCGGTCCCATTTCGGCACTGCCGATCACCACGCCGTCGGCTGCAAAACCCGCGGGCACCGGCGCCTGCGCGAACGCACGTGTGAGCCAGCCCTCGCGCAGATATTGATCCGAACGCGACGCGGTGTCCCAGATCTCGATCGAGCGGAAATGCGACAGGTTCGGCTGCGCGTAGCTGACGCCCTGTACGATCGCCAGTTGCTGGCTCTGCCAAAGCGGCATCAGCGGCTGCAACGACGGATGCAGCGCGGTACGCTCGTCGAGCTGGATTGCCTGCTCGCGTTTGATGCCGATGTTTTTACGCAGCTGATAGTAAGTGGGATCGGCAAACGGAATCACGGTATTCAAACCGTCGTTGCCGCCCTTCAGTTCGACGAGGATCAGCAGGTTGCCGTAACCTCGATTCGTTGAGCCGCCCACTTCTGCCGCCAGCGCACCGAACGCGTGTGGCAACCACAGCGTCGCGCCGGCGGCTGCGCCCATCGAGAGAAAGCTGCGTCGTTTCATCCTGCACCTCGTTCGATTGTCATGGCGCGTGTCGTGCCGCCGTCGACGGATCGTTTATTTGCGCTGCTCATCGGCGTTACACGGATGAGCAGCTCAATTCCGTCGCCGGTCCGCGCTGCTCACTTCCTCACTTCAATTGATAAGCCGGGTCCATCAGCAACGCCTCCAGATAAGCGCTGGCGGTCGAATCGGTTTCGATCGCGTCGACCGGTGTGAGCGGCAAGACCGCGTGCTGCAACTGAAGCTCCGCCGACAGCCCCGGCTTCGCCGTCGGCGCGGTGTTGTAATGCGCAAGCCACGTGTCGATGTCAAAGCGTACGCCACCCTGGCCGACCGGGCCGACACGCGCCATCGCGTGCTGCATCGGCGGACTCGCCTGCACATTGCCTGGTGCGCCACTCGCCGCGATCTTTGCGCCCACCGGATTGTTCATGTGCTGCGGACGGGCGGTCTCAGTCGCGCGAAACAGTTGCTCGACGAATTGCTTGCGCGCCAGCAGCGTCGAACTATTGATCCATATCGTACCGCCCGGCCATCCTTTGACGTTGGGCGGGTAGAACAGGTTCTCGCCGAGCGTACGGATCTGCGCGGCGAACGCTGCCGTGTTGTCGTAGCCGATGTCGAACGCACGCAGTGTCCCAACCACGAATTCAACCGGCGATTTCACGAGGACGCCGCGATCGCCGTCGTCCCAGAACGCGTCGCTCATGAAAAGGCCGCGCAGCACGACCTTGATATCGTAGTGACTCGCGCGGAACTGCGCGGCGATCGGCGCGATGCGAGCGGGGTCCGGTGTATCGGAGACGAACTCGCGCCACAGCTTGGTCGTGACAAAAGTCGCGGTCTCCGGTCGCGCAAGCAGGATGTCGAGCACCTGATCGCCGTCGAACGGCCCGGTTTGACCGAGCACGGTCTTGTCGCCATCGTCGTGCTGGTTGGCGCGCCACACGTACGCCTGGGTGTCGGGATCGAGGCTCCACCCGGTGTAGGCACGCGCGGCTTCCGATACGTCGCGTTGTGTGTAGTGCCCTTCGCCCAGCGTGAACAGCTCCATCACTTCACGCGCGAAGTTTTCATTGGGCTTGCCCTTGCGATTGCTCGCGCCATCGAGGTATTGCAGCATCGCCGGATCTTTCGCGACGTCGTGCAACAGTTCGCCGAAGTTGCCGAGCGCGTCACGGCGCAACAGCATGTTTTGCTGCGCCATCTGCTGCGGATACTGGACCTTGTCCTGGCCGGACGTGAAGTGGTTGTGCCAGAAGAGCGTCATGCGTTCGGTCAGCGGCGACGGCGTGCCCAGCATCTCGCGCACCCACCACGCGCGTAATAGTTCGTAACGCTGGCCGCGCAGCCGCTGCTCGTCGCGACGTTGATCGTCCGTCCATGTCTTGCGAATGTCGCGCGTCGGGACCGGTTCGAGCACCCACTCCGGCAGCGGTGTGACAGCTTCGGTTCGGGCTGTCGCGAGCACCTTGTCCACTGCCTGCTCGCGTGTGAGGCCAACGTATTGCGCGACCTCGCCATTATCGGGCGCAAAGCCGACGCGCGTCAGGAAGAAGCGGGCGTCGTCGGCGTCGAGGATGTCCTCGTCGGCCACGGAAACGGCAGACGCGGCAGACGGCGCGCGATGCTTGTTATGGGGAGCATGAGAGGTAGGGGCGCCCTGCTGCACGGCCGGCGCCGGTGCACACCACGTCACGGCCACTAACGCCGTGGCCATGACTGCCAGCCAGCGCGCATCTTTACCGCCTGTCAGCACTTTCATCATCGGTCATCCGGTTGCGGGGCATCACGGAAAGGCATTCGCGCATGCGAAACGCGCTGTGCTCTGGCAACTCAACGGCAGATGGAACGGGAAAGTTGACGGGGGAAGTGCAACGAAATCTTTCACGCGCGGAGAAACAGCGACCGGCGGGCGACCGGCATGCCCGGGAGCAGGCACGAAAATAGCTACCGTTTATAGAGCTCGCGGACAGCGTCTTCGATGTGCTGCCGTAACAGACGCCGTTCGTCGGGCGTCATATGACCATCACGACGGCGTTGATCGAGATCGGGGGGAACTGCGGTGCGCAACATCACGTCTGACGCAGGGCGGTCGTTAGTGACGCTGGGGTTGCGGCGACTCGCTTTGGAATTAGGCAGTTTTGGCGTACGTTCGCTTGCAGCTCTGTCGGCCGAAGGCTGGGCGTGGGCGAGCGTTGGTCCTAGTGTGCCTGCAAGCGTACCGGCAATCGCCAGTGCAATTACGCTCAGGCGCACATTCGGCCAAACCCCTCCCTTCATGTTGTTCCCTTCGTGGCGCGGCAACCGGCTACCTCAAATGCGTATACAAACCCCGGTAGCGAGCCGGGTGCGAGAGTTTTAGTCGAGTGAAGTATCCACCGAACAGCCGCATTCAGTAAAGGAGTCTACCTGCCCGTGCTTTACGTCGTGCCACAGTGCGGGTAAATTTTGTAACTGACTGTAACCCGATAAATGATGCAACCGCGCGCTACTTTCTAATCGCGCTAAGATGCCGACCATGGAAACCAAAAACCCTTCGAAAATCCTCGTCGTCGACGACGATCCGCGCCTGCGCGATCTGCTGCGCCGCTACCTCGGTGAACAGGGCTTCAATGTCTACGTTGCCGAGAACGCGCCGTCCATGAACAAGCTCTGGGTGCGTGAGCGCTTCGACTTGCTGGTGCTCGATCTGATGCTGCCCGGCGAGGACGGCCTGTCGATCTGCCGCCGCCTGCGCGGCAGCAACGACCGCACGCCGATCATCATGCTGACGGCCAAGGGTGAAGACGTCGACCGTATCGTCGGCCTCGAAATGGGCGCCGACGACTATCTGCCCAAGCCGTTCAACCCGCGCGAACTGGTCGCGCGGATTCACGCAGTGCTGCGCCGGCAATCGCCGTCGGAGTTGCCAGGGGCGCCGTCCGAAACCACCGAGGTGTTCGAGTTCGGCGAGTTCGCGCTGAATCTGGCCACCCGCACGCTCACCAAGGCCGGCCAGGAAATCCCGCTGACCACGGGTGAGTTCTCGGTGCTAAAGGTATTTGCGCGTCACCCGCGTCAGCCGCTGTCGCGTGAAAAACTGATGGAACTGGCGCGCGGCCGTGAATATGAAGTGTTCGACCGCAGTCTCGACGTGCAGATTTCGCGTCTGCGCAAGCTGATCGAACCGGATCCGGGCAGCCCGCGTTTCATTCAAACCGTCTGGGGCCTCGGCTACGTGTTCATTCCTGACGGTGCAGCCTGAGTTTGCTCTCGCCTCCTGTCGACCAGAGTTGGCGCTTTAGCGCCTTATCTCTGGTCCCATGCAAAGCGGTCGACCAGAGTTGGCGCTTTAGCGCCTTATCTCTGGTCCCCTACAAGATAGTTCCAGATAAGAAGGGCCCATGCGGATCGACCGGCGCCTCCTGACGCTCGCGTTCGGCGGCCTTTTCTGGCGGACCTTTCTGTTGATCGCGCTGTTGATCGCAGTCAGTCTCGCCGCGTGGTTCCAGAGCTTTCGGGTGATCGAACGCGAGCCGCGCGCGCAGCGCGTGGCGTTGCAACTGGTCGCCATCGTCAAGCTCACGCGCACCGCACTCCTCTATTCCGATCCCGATCTGCGGCGCGCCCTGCTGCAGGATCTGGAGAGCAATGAAGGGGTGCGCGTATACCCGCGCGAAACCACCGACAAGTACAAACTCCAGCCCGACGAGTCGCTGAACCGGCTGATCGAACACGACATTCGTGGCCGTCTCGGCGACGACACGGTCATTGCACAGAGCGTGAACGACATCCCCGGCGTCTGGATCAGCTTCAAGATCGACGACGACGATTACTGGGTGGCGCTCGACCGCGATCAACTGGACAACGCGACGGGCCTGCAATGGGCCGGCTGGGGCGTATTTGCGCTGGCGCTGTCACTTTTCGGCGCGGCGTTCATCACCAGTCTCGTGAACCGTCCGTTCGCCCGGCTCGCCATGGCCGCGCGCAAGGTCGGCTCAGGCCAGTCGCCAGAGCCCTTGCCCGAGCGCGGCATGGGCGTGGCCGCCGAGACCAATCGCAGTTTCAACCAGATGGTGCAGGACCTCGAACAGCTCGAGGCCGACCGCGCATTGATGCTCGCCGGTATTTCGCACGATCTGCGCACCCCGCTCGCGCGGCTGCGGCTCGAAACCGAAATGAGCCCGTCCGACCAGGCCACTAAAGACGCGATGGTTGACGACATCGAGCAGATGGACATGATCATCGGCCGGTTCCTCGACTACGCCCGCCCGGTGCAGCGGGTGCCGGAGCCCGTCGACCTGTCGGTGATCGCAGGCGAGCTTGCCGCGCGGATGCAAAGCGAGGACAGCATGCGGCTGATTACGCGCCTCGCGCCATCGGCGGTGATCGAGGCGGATGAGACCGACATGCGGCGCGTGGTCGGCAATCTGCTGGAGAACGCGCGCAAGTACGGTTTGAGCGACGGCGACGGCATACCGCACGTGATTCTGGAAACGCGGGTATCGCACTCGCGGGTCGAATTGTCCGTGGTCGACGAGGGGCCCGGAATTCCTGAAGACCAATTGGCGCTTGTCACGCGACCGTTCTATCGCGTGAATTCCGCGCGTACCCAGGCGAACGGCACGGGCCTCGGCATGGCCATCGTGCAGCGGCTGGTAGGCCGCTATCGCGGCGCGCTGCGTCTGCGCAATCGCACACCAGGCCCGGGCCTCGAGGTCACGATTGAGTTTCCGCTCGCAAAAGGCGCCTGAACCGGCAGGGGCGTTGCGTCGCCCGTGCACCCCCCGGCCGCGTTGAGTAACAACTCCCCCAAGGCGTTAGATGGATACTATTGAACGGATACCTTCATAGGGCCATACTCGGAAACGTGCAACGTAGTTGTTCCGACGAGCTGATAGCGTCAAACATGCTGTTTTTCCATCTCACGAAGGAGCCCCTGCATGAAAACCGTTGGCGATAAAGTCGAAGCGTTCACCGTCACTGCGGCCAAGCCGGGCTTCAACAACCATGAAGAAAACGGCGTGTCCGCGTTCGAAGAGATCACGGAGCAGTCGTTTCCGGACAAGTGGAAGATCATCTATTTCTATCCGAAGGACTTCACGTTCGTGTGCCCGACCGAAATCGTCGAGTTCGACAAGCTGGTCAAGGATTTCGACGAGCGCGACGCGGTGTTGCTCGGTGGCAGTGTGGACAACGAATTCGTCAAGCTGGCCTGGCGCCGCGAGCAAAAGGACCTGAGCCGGCTAAACCACTATTCGTTTGGTGATGTGAAGGGCGAGTTGATCGACCAGCTCGGCGTGCGCGACAAGGAAGCTGGTGTGGCGCTGCGCGCAACGTTCATCGTCGATCCGGACAATACGATTCAACACGTTTCGGTGAACAATCTGAACGTCGGCCGCAACCCGACAGAAGTGCTGCGTATTCTCGACGCTCTGCAAACGGACGAAGAGTGCCCGTGCAACCGCCCGATCGGCGGCGCAACGCTGTAATCCGCATATTGCTGCTGAAGGTGAACAGGTTTTTTTCGCGCGCAGCGGGATTAAGATTTTTTCGCTGCGCGCTCATGGTTTTTGTGAAAGAACCGCAAACACCAAAACCCAACATCAATTCTTGTTCAACAAAACCGCTGCCTGCGCTTCAATGCCCTCGCCTCGCCCGAGGTAGCCCAGCTTCTCGTTAGTTTTGGCTTTAACATTAACCCGTTCAACCGGCAGGTTAAGATCCGCAGCGATATTAGCCCGCATCCCTTCGATATGCGGCGCCAGCTTGGGCGCCTGAGCCACCACGCTGCTATCCACGTTAGCGATAGAAAACCCCGCCGCTGTCACGCGAGCAAAACACTCCCGCAATAAAACCCGGCTATCCGCGCCGGCGAACTTCGCATCCGTATCGGAGAAATGCCGCCCAATATCGCCCATCGCGGCCGCGCCAAAAATAGCATCGGTAATCGCATGCAACAGCACGTCCGCATCCGAATGCCCGAGCAGCCCGCGCTCATAGGGAATCGTCACGCCGCCGATAATCAACGGACGTCCCGGCACCAGCGCATGCACGTCATAACCCTGCCCAATTCTGAAATCCATATGCTCAAGCCCATTGATTAAAATCTGATTTATCCATTCAGGAAGCCGAAGACGGCCGGCACAAAATCGCCTCGGCCAGATCGAAGTCTTCCGGATAAGTGACCTTGAAGTTACGCAAACTCCCCTGCACCAGCCTGGGCGCGTGTCCCAGCCACTCGATCGCGCTCGCTTCGTCGGTCAAATCGTGGCCGTCCGCCTGCGCGCGCAAAATCGCCTCGCGCAACATGCCGATGCGGAACATCTGCGGCGTCTGCGCTTGCCACAGACCATCTCGTGCCTCCGTGCGGGCAATCCGCCCGTCAGACGAGCCCGGGTCGATCCGCTTCAAGGTATCCGCCACCGGCAAGGCCATGATGCCGCCCACCGCGTCGTCCTTCAGCGCGCCGATCAGCGTGCGGATCAAGCCAGGCGTAATGCCCGGCCGCGCTGCGTCGTGCACCAGCACCCAGTCGTCGTCGCGCGCGCCGAACTCGGCCAGCGCGTGCAGCCCGTTCAGCACCGACGCCTGGCGCGACGCCCCACCGGCGCGGCGCACGGCGAAACGCAAGCCGCTGAAGCGGCGGGCGTCGAAATGCTGGTCGTCGGGGGCAATCACGACAAGGGTTTGCGCAAACTCGCTGCAGGCGTCGAAAGCCGCCAGCGAGTAATGCAACATGTCGCGACCGGCGACAGTGCGATATTGTTTGGGCATCGCTGCGCCGGAACGGCTGCCGGTGCCAGCGCACGGAATCAGGGCAAATAGACGGGAAGTCACGAGTGCGGATGCCGCGAGGTCAAAGTAAAGGACGGATTTTATAATAGGTCCTTCGCATCTACGCCCCGACACGCGTAAACTTGCCGATCACGTGTGAGCCCGAGGCCGCTTTTTCTCTTCTATGCCAGACATCGCCGCATCATCGCAGTACTCCCCGCCCGTCGCGCTCGTCAAGGCCGGCCAGCGTTTCGCCTTCGACGGCACGCACGGCTCGTCCGACGCGCTGCTGATCGCCCGCTACCATCTCGCCTACCGCGAGAAGGTGCCGCTGCTGGCGGTCGTCTGCGAAAGCGCCGTCGACGCGCAGCGGCTGGCGCAGGAAATCAGCTTTTTCGCGCCCGAGGCACGCGTGCGTTTGCTGCCCGACTGGGAAACGCTGCCTTACGATACCTTTTCGCCCCACCAGGATCTGGTCTCCGAGCGCCTCGCCACGCTGCACGATCTGGGCGAAGGCCGCTGCGACATCCTGCTGGTGCCGGCCACCACCGCTTTGTACCGGATGCCGCCCGCCTCGTTCATGGCGGGCTACACCTTCTCCTTCTCGCAAGGTGAACGCCTCGACGAGGCCAAGCTTAAAGCGCAGTTGACGCTCGCCGGCTACGAGCACGTGAGCCAGGTGGTGCGTCCCGGCGAATACTGCGTGCGCGGCTCGCTGCTCGACCTCTACCCGATGGGCTCGCCCCTGCCGTACCGGATCGACCTGTTCGACGACCAGGTCGACTCGATCCGTGCATTCGACCCGGACACCCAGCGCAGCCTCTATCCGGTGAAGGACGTGCGTCTCTTGCCCGGCCGCGAATTCCCCTTCGACGAAGCGGCGCGCACGGCTTTCCGCAGCCGCTGGCGCGAGACCTTCGAGGGCGATCCGAGCCGTGCGTCGATTTACAAGGACATCGGCAACGGCGTGCCGTCGGCGGGCATCGAATACTATTTGCCGCTCTTCTTCGAAGAAACGGCGACGCTGTTCCATTACCTGCCCGAAGGCGCGCAACTGGCGTTCGTCGGCGATCTGGACGCGGCGATCCGGCGCTTCACCAACGACACCAAACAGCGCTACAACTTCCTGTCGCACGATCGCGACCGGCCGATTCTGGAGCCGCAGCGTCTGTTCCTCTCGGACGAGGATTTCTTTGCGTTCGCCAAGCCGTTCGCGCGGCTCGCCTTGCCCGCCAACGCGGGCGGCGGCTGGTCGACCCCGCTGCCGGATCTTGCGATCGACCGTCACGCGGAAGATCCGGTCTCGGCTTTGCGTACCTATCTCGAGACCACGCCGAACCGCGTGCTGTTCGCCACGGAATCGGCGGGCCGTCGTGAAACGCTGTTGCAACTGCTGGCCGATAATCACCTCCGGCCTGTATCGAGCGACAGCTTCCAGGACTGGCTCACGAGCGACGAACGTTTTTCGCTAGGCGTCGCGCCTTTGGCGAACGGCTTTGCGGTGCCCGTCGACGGCATCGCGATCATCACAGAAACCGAGCTTTACGGCCCACTCGCGCGCCGCACGGGACGGCGCCGCCAGGAGCAGGCGAGCAACGTCGATTCGATGGTGCGGGATCTGTCCGAGCTGAAGCTCGGCGATCCGGTCGTGCATTCGCAGCACGGCATCGGCCGCTATATGGGCCTCGTCACGATGGATCTCGGCGAAGGCGAAACCGAGTTCCTGCACCTCGAATACGCGGGCGACAGCAAGCTTTACGTGCCGGTCGCGCAATTGCACGTGATCTCGCGTTACAGCGGTGCGGATCCGGAAAGCGCGCCATTGCATTCGCTCGGCTCGGGCCAATGGGAAAAGGCCAAGCGCAGAGCCGCGCAGCAGATCCGCGACACCGCTGCCGAACTGCTGAACCTGTATGCCCGGCGCGCCCTGCGCGAAGGCCATGCATTCGCGCTCGAACCGAGAGACTATGTGAAGTTCGCCGAGAGCTTCGGCTTCGAAGAAACACCGGACCAGGCCGCGGCGATTGCGGCCGTAATCGGCGACATGACGAGCGGAAAACCGATGGATCGCCTCGTGTGCGGCGACGTCGGCTTCGGCAAGACCGAGGTGGCCTTGCGCGCGGCATTCATCGCGGTGATGGGCGGTAAGCAGGTTGCGCTGCTCTCGCCCACCACGCTGCTCGCCGAACAGCACACGCAAACCTTTAGCGATCGATTCTCCGACTGGCCGGTGCGCATCGCCGAATTGTCGCGCTTCAAGTCGACCAAGGAAGTCAACGCGGCGATCCAGCAGATCAACGAAGGCACGGTCGATATCGTGATCGGCACGCACAAGCTGCTGTCGTCGGACGTGCAGTTCAAGCGGCTGGGACTCGTGATCATCGACGAGGAACACCGTTTCGGCGTGCGTCAGAAAGAGGCATTGAAAGCGTTGCGCGCCGAAGTCGACGTACTCACGCTCACTGCGACGCCAATCCCGCGTACGCTCGGCATGGCGCTCGAAGGCCTGCGCGATTTCTCCGTGATTGCCACCGCGCCGCAAAAGCGCCTCGCGATCAAAACCTTCGTGCGTCGCGAAGAAGACAGCGTGATTCGCGAAGCAATGTTGCGCGAGTTGAAACGTGGCGGCCAGGTGTACTTCCTGCATAACGAAGTCGAAACGATCGAGAATCGCCGGCAGATGCTTGAAGCGCTCGTGCCCGAAGCACGTATCGCCGTCGCGCATGGACAGATGCATGAGCGCGAACTCGAACGCGTTATGCGCGACTTCGTTGCCCAACGCGCGAACGTTCTGCTGTGCACGACGATCATCGAAACCGGTATCGACGTGCCGAGTGCGAACACGATTCTGATTCACCGCTCCGACAAGTTCGGCCTCGCGCAATTGCATCAGTTGCGTGGCCGCGTAGGCCGTTCGCATCACCAGGCGTATTCGTATCTGCTGGTGCATGACCCGCAAGGTCTGACCAAGCAGGCGCAGCGCCGCCTCGAAGCGATCCAGCAGATGGAGGAACTCGGCTCGGGCTTCTATCTCGCGATGCACGACCTCGAAATCCGCGGTACGGGTGAAGTGCTCGGCGACAAGCAATCGGGCGAGATTCAGGAGATCGGATTCCAGCTTTACACCGACATGCTGAACGACGCCGTGAAGGCGCTCAAGGAAGGCAAGGAGCCGGACCTCACCGCACCGCTCGCGGCGACCACCGAGATCAATCTGCACGCACCGGCGATTCTGCCGGCGGACTATTGCGGCGACGTGCAGGAACGCCTGTCGCTCTACAAGCGCCTCGCGAATTGCGAACACAACGATTCAATCGACAGCATTCAGGAAGAGTTGATCGACCGTTTCGGCAAGTTGCCGCCGCAAGCGCATGCGCTCGTCGAGACGCATCGCCTGCGGTTGGCGGCGAAGCCCTTGGGCATTTCGAAGATCGATGCGGGCGAAACGGTGATCGGCTTGCAGTTCATCCCCAATCCGCCAATCGACGCGATGCGGATCATCGAGATGGTGCAGAAACACAAGCACATCAAGCTCGCGGGCCAGGACAAGCTGCGCATTGAAACGCGCAGCCCGGATCTGGCCGTGCGTGTGGCGACGGTGAAAGAGACCTTGCGCGCACTCGGTACACCCAGCCGCGGCACGGCTGCCGCGGCTGCCGCGCGCTAACGCCGTATGCTGCGGTGCGCAAACGCGCGCCGCAGCATACGGGTGCGTTTTTTTTGGGTATGATCGAAAGACTCAAATGCCGGAGTCTTGTCATGTCTCACGTCGCTGAAACAGCGCAGTCCTCGCAAAGCCCCGCCTCTGAATCGAATTCTTCTTCGCCTGCCTCGCTGCCAGCCTCGCTTCCGTGGGTGACCCGTCTCGTGTCGATGGACACGGTAAGCCGCAATCCGAATCTCGGTCTGATCGAAATCGTACGCGACGAATTGCGCGCAGTCGGCATCGAAGCCACACTCACCCACGACGAAAGCGGCAAATGGGCGAATCTCTTCGCAACGATTCCCGCACACGACGGTGAGACAAATGGCGGCGTGGTGCTGTCGGGCCATACGGATGTCGTGCCCGTAGACGGTCAGCAATGGGACAGCGATCCGTTCAAGCCGGAAATTCGCGACGACAAGCTGTACGGCCGCGGCACCTGCGACATGAAAGGCTTCATTGGCGCGGCGCTTGCACTCGTGCCCGAGATGCAGCGCACCAGACTCGCGAGGTCAATTCACTTCGCGTTGTCGTTCGACGAGGAAGTCGGGTGTGCCGGCGCACCGCTCCTGATTGCCGATCTGATGAAGCGTGGTGTGAAGCCGGACGGCTGCATCGTCGGCGAGCCGACCAGCATGCGCCCGATCGTGGCACACAAAGGCATCAACGCATATCAGTGCTGCGTGCGCGGCCAGGCGGCGCATTCGTCGCTCACACCGAAGGGCTTGAATGCGATCGAATACGCCGCGCGCCTGATCTGCTACATCCGCGATATGGCCGATCAATTCCGCGCGCAGGGCCCCTTCGACGAACTGTACGACGTGCCCTTCACCACGGCGCAAACCAGCACGATCATCGGCGGCAACGCGATCAATACCGTGCCCGCCGAATGCAAGTTCCAGTTCGAATTCCGCAATCTGCCCACGCTCGATCCCGAACCGATCTTCGAGCGCATCGATCAATACGCACGCGAAACGCTGCTGCCGAAAATGTTGCGCGAGCATCCATCCGCGGCCATCGAGATCACGAAGATCGCCGCGGCGCCCGGCCTCGATTCGTCTGAACAAGCTGCAATCACGCAACTCGTGCGTGCGCTGACCGCGGACCAGGACAAGCGTAAGGTCGCGTACGGCACTGAAGCGGGGCTGTTCTCGCTGGCGGGCATTCCGAGCATTGTGTGCGGTCCCGGCGACATCCAGCAGGCGCACAAAGCCAACGAATTCGTCGCGCTGGATCAGCTCGTGGCATGCGAGCGCTTCCTGCAAAAATTCATCCACAGCATGTCGGTCGAGGCGCACGCGCACTGAAACTGAGCCCGGTAAAAACGGTCTTAGCCATATCGAGGAAAAACACGCCCACGCCATGTCAACCGCCACACCGCAGCACACCGACCATACGATCAACGGCGAGCCGATCCCTACTCTCGACGACATCGCCACACAGCACTTTGCGTTGACGCCATGGGTCACGCGAACGCCGGTGTTCGACCGGCTCGACTTTCCGTCGCTGGAAGGCACGGTGGTGAACTTCAAGTTCGAGTTGCTGCAAGCGGGTGGCAGCTTCAAGGCGCGCGGCGCGTTCACTAACCTGCTCGCGCTCGACGAAGCGCAACGCAGCGCAGGCGTCACCTGTGTGTCGGGCGGCAATCATGCGGTGGCGGTCGCGTACGCCGCCATGCGTCTTGGCGTCAGTGCGAAGGTCGTGCTGTTTCGCGCGGCCAATCCGGCACGCGTCGCCTTGTGCCGGCAATATCACGCCGACATCGTCTTCGCGGAAAACCTTGCCGAAGCCTTCGAGCTCGTGCGCCGTATCGAGGCGGAGGAAGGCCGTTATTTCGTGCATCCGTTCAACGGCTATCGCACCGTGCTCGGCTCAGCCACGCTCGGCTATGAATGGGCTACGCAAACGCCCGACCTCGAAGCGGTGATTGTGCCGGTCGGCGGCGGCGGTCTCGCTGCCGGTGTGGCCACCGCCATGCGGCTCGCGAATCCGCGGGTGCACATGTACGGCGTCGAACCGGAAGGATCGGATGTGATGGGCAAAAGCTTTGCCGCCAATCACACGGTCAAGATGGGTCATATGCACACCATCGCCGATTCATTGGCATCGCCGCATACCGAGGAATACAGCTACGAGTTGTGCCGTCGCCATATCGACCAGCTCGTCACGGTATCCGACGACCAGTTGCGCGCGGCCATGCTGACCTTGTTCGGACAACTGAAGCTAGCTGTCGAACCGGCCTGCGCCGCCGCTACGGCAGCCCTGCTCGGACCGCTGCGCGAAACGCTGCAAGGCAAACGCGTGGGCGTGCTGCTGTGCGGCACCAATACCGATCCGGTCAGTTTCGCCGCGCATATCGAACGGGCGCGCCATAGCCAGTCACAGTTTCCAGAATAAACCCAATCCTTCCTTTCCGTGCCAAAAGACTAGCCTATCCTTCTCAGATTGGTATGATTCGATAATCGACTTCTGGGAGGAACGTATATGGGCATGATCAAGGAATTCAAGGAATTTGCCCTCAAAGGCAACGTAATGGATCTCGCCGTCGGGGTGATTATCGGCGGCGCATTTTCCACCATCGTCAATTCAATTGTTAAAGACCTGATCATGCCGGTTGTCGGCGTTGCCACCGGCGGCCTCGATTTCTCCAACAAGTTCGTTCGCCTCGGCGATATTCCCGCCAGCTTCAAAGGCAGTCCTGAGTCGTATAAAGACTTGCAGACAGCAGGCGTGGCAGTGTTCGGTTATGGCTCGTTTATCACCGTGGCCATCAACTTCGTGATCCTCGCGTTCATCATTTTCCTGATGGTCAAGTTCATCAATAATCTGCGCAAGCCGGCTGATGCCGCGGCGGCAGAACCGCCGCCAACGCCCGAAGAAGTCGTGCTGCTGCGTGAAATCCGCGATTCGCTGAAGAGTTCACCGCAGCGCTGAACCGCCTGGGTGAAGTCACCCGGGTTGGGTCAACCTGAATCACGTTAAACATTCGCGTCGGCACATTAACCGGCGCAATTAAATAAGGCCTGTCGCGAGGAAATCGCCACAGGCCTTTTTCATGCCGCGTGCAAATTGCGTCGCCCGAGTCGGCGTGGCGAACACACTAAGCGTTCTTTTCGTCCCCTTCGTCCTTCTCCGCCTTCTGATTCACCGCGCTTTCGATCATCGTCTCGAGCTGTCCGAAATTGACAGGCTTGGTCAGATGCGAAGTAAAGCCGGCGCTCAGGCAACGGCGCACATCATCATCGGTACCGAAGCCCGTCAACGCGACCGCCGGTGCGTCCGAACGCTCGCGGAACGCTTTGACGAAATCGAGGCCTGTGCCATCGGGCAAGCCCACGTCGCTGATCACCAGATCGAACGTCTGTGCCTGGGTGGCGGCGAGAGCATCGTCCACACGGCCCACCATGGTCACGTCGTGACCCAGGCTGCGAATCAACTGCGCCATCACCTCGGCGGTATCCACATGGTCTTCGATCAGCAGAATGGTCAGCAGGCCGTGATGACGAACCTCATCAGGCGCTGCAACGGGTGTTAGCTCCTCCGGCGCGGCGGCGGTCGGCAGCGTGATCGTGAAAGTCGCGCCGCAGTGCGCGCCCGGGCTCTGTGCGACCACCGTGCCGCCGTGCACATCGGTCAGGGCCTTCGTGATCGCGAGACCCAGGCCCAGGCCGCCGAATTGCCGCGTCATGTTCTGGTTGCCTTGCTCGAACGCGTTGAACAGTTTGCCGATCTGTTCGGGCTCGATGCCGATGCCCGTATCCTCGACCGATATCTGCACATGCATGCGTTCGTCGTGCGTGCGCACGTAGATATGGCCGCCGTCCGGCGTGAACTTGGCTGCGTTGCGAATCAGGTTCCACAGCATCTGTTGCAGCCGTGCACGGTCGGCGAGCACGTAATGGTGCTGCGCATTCGTGCAGACGTGCACGTCCTGCTGCTTGACCTGGATCTCACTGCGAAAGAGTTCGAGCACGCTGTCTATCACCTCGTGCACGTCGACGGTTTCGAGCGACAAACGCAGCTTGCCGTTCGCCACGCGCGTGAGATCGAGCAGGTCGTCGATCAGGCGCGCTTCGAGCTCGACGTTGCGGCGAATCATGCGCACGCTCGCACGCGCCTGATCGGGCAGCCCCGGGATCATCTCCAGCACGCTAGCCCCCGCCAGAACGGGCGTGAGCGGCGTGCGCAATTCGTGCGACAGCATGGCGAGGAAGCGGTCTTTCGCGCGATTGGCTTCTTCAGCGATCTGGCGGGCAGCCTGCTCCGAGGCGAGCAGCCGTTCGCGCTCCTCGATCGCCTCGCGCTGCGGATGAATGTCCGTGCAACTGCCGAACCATTTGCTGACGTTGCCTTCGGCGTCGCGCATGGCGACCGCGCGGATGTCGAACCAGCGATAGGCGCCATCGTGGCGGCGAATTCGCAGTTCGTGCCGGTAGTCACCGGCGCCGCCCGTCACTGCCTTGAGCCAGGTACGGCGAATCTCTTCGCGATCGTCGGGATGCACCGCTTCGAGCCACGCGAGACCGTACGAACTGCTTTCCGCCAACCCGGTGTAGTCGAACCACTGCTTCGAGAGGAAATCGCAATCGCCCGCGGCGTTGCAGGTCAGCACGAGGTGCGGCAACGCCTCTGACAAGGTGCGGTAATGCTGTTCGCGATCGCGCAGCAGCAAGGCTTCGTCCGAGGCCTTCTGCAAACGCACCTGGGAGAGCACCCGCTCCACCGCCTCGGGCAGGTAATCGAGGTAGTCGCCGGATTTCGGCACCACGTCGGATACGCCCGCGCGCAAGGCTTCGATCACACGGGATTCGTCAGTAAAACCGGTCACGAGGATGGCGGGAATCCGCACGCCTTCCGCGCGCAAGCGGCGAAAGAAGTCGAGGCCGGTCTCCGGCCCGCTGAGCTGGTAATCGAGCACAAGCAGGTCGGGTGCGCCCGCGGCGAGGCGCGCGCGGGCCGCTTCGACCTGCGAGCAGATTGCAACCCGGCAGCCGGCGCGTTCGAGCGACTTGCGCGCGAGCCGCAGGATGCCTTCGTCGTCATCGACGACCAGCACAAACGCGGCAGGCTGCGTGGACACGTCTTCGGTCATGCGGAGTCTTCTCTGGCTAGGTCTGGTGTGACTATCTTGTCATGGGGCGCTTGCGGAGCGCCTTCATATAAACCTTCCGTCACGGCGCGGCCAGCCGGTGGCCCGACGGCAGTTTGACCACCTGCAGGAAGAAGCCGAGGCGGCGCACCGCTTCGATGAACGCGTCGTACTCGACTGGCTTGGTGATGTAGACGTTGCAGCCGAGTTCGTAACAGCGCGCAATTTCGCGCGGATCGTCCGTCGTGGTCAACACGATCACGGGCACCGCGGCTGTCTGCGGCGAATCCTTCAGACGCCGCAGCACCTCGAAGCCATCCACGCGCGGCATTTTCAGATCGAGCAGCACGACGAAATTCGTCAGATCTTCGCGAGGTGGGTAAGGACTGGCAGCGGCGTCCGCCGGCGCCGGGCCGAAGAAATAATCGAGGGCCTGCTGGCCGTCGCGAAAGCGCACGAAACCGTTCGAAATACCGGCGCGGCGCAGATTGCGCTCGACCAGCGTAGCGTGGCCGTCGTCATCTTCGATCAGCACGATACTGACCGTTTCCCCGTGACTCATATGCCCTCCGTACCGACAATCCACTTTTGCATGGTGCTTTTAACTATCCCCACCGTTTCCCCTGGTGCCTGTCGCGGTTCAATAGCGCGCAGGTTGTTCTGGTAACACGACAAAAAAGGTCGATCCCGCGCCTTCCGCCGACTCGACCCAAACGCGGCCGCCATGCCGTTCTACCATACGCCGCACCACCGCGAGACCGATGCCGTCTCCGTTCGCGACGTCGCCGTGCAGGCGCTGAAACGCCCGGAACACTTTCGACATATACGCCGCCGGAATCCCGAGTCCGTTGTCGCGCACATAATAGGTGCGCGTGCGCAACGCGCGCGGCTCCGTCTCGTCGACCGGTTCCGGCTCCAGCGCGCCGATCTCGATGCGCCCGTTGCGCGCCGGGTCGAGATAATTGAGCGCGTTACCGATCAGGTTGCCGAAAATCTGCTCGATCGCACCCGGGTCGCCCCATGCAGGCGGCAACTCGCGCACGGTCACCACCGTCCCGCGCTGACTGATGACGCCTTGCAGCGCATCGACCACCTTGCCCACCACCCGCCCGACGCTCACCCGCTGCCACTGATATTCGAGCCGCCCGGCGCGTGAAATCCGCAACAGCGCGTCGATGATCGCCGCCGCCCGCGTCACCGCGGTGCGTAGATATTGCAGAGACTCGCGCACGTCGCCGTCAAGAATATGCGCCATACGCCGATGTTCGGCCTCCGGCAGTTTCGCCGCCTCGACGAGGCTGTCCAGTTCGTCGCACGACACCTGCAATTCTTTCGAAAAGCCTTGCAGATTCACCAGCGGCGAGCGCAGATCGTGCGACACGCTGTAGATGAACATTTCGTTGTCTTGCGTCTCCTGGCGCAGCTCCTCGTTGACGCCAGCCAGTTCCCGCGCGCGCGCTTCGAGCCGCACTTTCAGCCTGGCTTGCTCGCCTTCGGCCTCGCTTAGGCGTTCGCCCGTCTGATGCAGCACCGCGTCGAGCGCGGCAATTTCGTCGTTGCCGGACAGCGGCGCCGCAAGCTGCCGCCCGCTGCCGAGGCGCTCGGCATTGCCGGTCAACACCTCCAACCGCCGGCCGATGCTGCGCGCAAACACGACGGCAGTGGCCGCCCAGATCAGCATCGAGCCCAACACCGCGGCGATCAGCGCGTATTGCTGGCGTTCGCGGCGCCGTGCCAAGGCCGCGCCGCGCTCGGCGTCGAGCCGCGAGGCCTCATTGCTGAACTCGGTGAGCTGATCGCGAAACAGTGCGATCTGCTGGGGAAGCGCGCCCGTGTCCAGCGCGGCAAACGAATTCAGGTTGCGTCCTGCGCGCAGCGCCTGCGAGATCGCGGCGGCCTGCACGCGATAGGCGTCGATCGCCTGTTGCATCTTGCGCACGCGCACCACCTGCTGCGGCGTATCGGCCACCAACGTTTCCAGATTCGAAAGCCGGTCGCCGAGATCGACCCATACGGTGTGGCGGTCGACAAACGACGGATCGCCGACGACCATGCCCGTGCGGACCCGCACGGCCTGACGCAGCAGCGGATCGACAATGGCCGACGACTGATAAAGGATCTGCTTGCTGTTGCTGACCCACCGCGCGGCCTGCGCTGTTTGCTCCTGGGTATCGAAGACGACGCCCAGAAGCGCCAGCTCGACCACGCTCGGCACTGCAATCAGCAGCAGACCCTTGGTGAATAGTTTCATGTTCGCCCGAAGGGTCGTTCAAGCCGCGGCGGTGCGCACGGACCATGCGCCTCGCCTCGGCATGCGGGCGGGCCGTTGCGGTGCAGGACTGGCCAGCACGCCGCGGTGCAGCCGGACGGGCCATTATCGACGTGAATGTGAGATATTTCAACGTAGCGGCAAGATGCGCTCACCCACATAAAAATGACTTTTTTATTGATACGAGTTGTTTTTTCGGCGGCGTGGGCGTCTATGATGGAGACAGATGTGCTGGGAAGCGAAAGCGCGCGGCGAGGCGGTTCGGCATGATTCGTGCGGGAGGCGGTGGGACGGCGTAGATGCCGAATCATCGTGAATCCGGCCTTGTCGTATGCTATAAAAGATCGACGTGCGGCGCGCGAAGCCGGGAGTTGTCGCATGAGGACGCTGCGTTTCTTGCAATTCTTTTTCAGGCGAATTTTTATGTCCTTCCCGAAAAAGCGTAGACGCGCGAAGGTGGACGGCGATGAGTCGTTCCTCGCGGTACTACGGCATTTCAAGCCGTTCGGTCAGCTCGACACCAAAATTGCGCGCGCCCGCGCGCAGGACGAGCCGGTACTCTATGCACATGTGCTGCCCGGGCTCGACGTTCTTCTGTGCAGCGTGCGCGGTGCCCAGCCGCCCTATCCCGCGCCAGCCGAATTGCGGCGGCGTTGTATCGAATCCATTACCAATGCATTGGAACAGCCGCTCGATGGACTCGAGAACGGCGGGTATTGGTATGAAGCCGACGGGTTTGGGTTCCTGGTCTTTGCCAGCCGGGCCAGAGGCAAGATCCTGACGGAGTTTGGCGCCACTCGCGTTGGCGGCGCCCGGCGAGGGGTTCGCAGGCAGGATGCGGCGGGGGATGCCGCTCCGCGCTCGCTAAGGTAGTTATTTTCTTTCCTTTTCTTTATCGGCGCCGATGTCTTCGAGCACGCGGCGCCGATTGCCGTTTTTTCTTTCGCCCGCGCGGCGCCTGTTGGTCTGCAGACAAAGCAGAAAACATTAACTCCCCTTATATTCGGCCCCCGTGGCCGGCGCCGTGACCGCAGGCTTCCTGTCGGCCGCACCCGGTGAGGCGGCGCCAGAGGAAGACTTGTTCACTGGCGCGCCGTCGAGGGAAATGGCCGGCTTGGGCTGTTGCTTCATACCCGGCGGCGGCGCGGTCGGCGCCTGACGAACCTGCGACAGCAACTGTCCGCACGGCAGCGGTTGGTTATTGCTAGGCGCAAGCAGCGGAATCAGCGCCGCAAACGGATTGATCAACCCGAGCCCGATTACGGCGCCCCCTCGCAGCGCCAACGCGGTGGCGTTCACCCCGACGCGCGGATCCTTGAACGTCCCCTTCACATACAGCGGCGAGCGCAGCGAAAACACCCGGAAGCCCTTGGTATGCGGATGCACACCAAGATCCATCGATTCGTCGCGCAGATTCACGTTGCCGTCGATGTTGATGACCGCGTCGTCCGTGTCGAGCGCGAACACACGCGAATCCAGCACACCGTTCGTCGCGACAAAATCCGCGGCCGCGCAGTTGATCTTCACGTCGCGATTGCCGAACAGCTTTTCATAGACCACGTTCGCCACGTTCAGGCCCGCGGCTTCCATCAGCAGGCGGCTTACCGTCCCGTCGGTGATCAATGCCTTCACCTCGCCGTTCGACGTCGCTGCAAGCGCTGCCGGCGAGTTGCCGGTTGCGGTCAGCGCGGCGTCACCGTTGATTTCGCCGAGCGCATTCTGCATCGTCTTGAAGTTCGGAAACAACTGCTTGAGCTTCAGATGCCGCGCCGACATCGCGAAGCGGCCCTTCAGCGGCGTCGCGCTGCCGTCCAGATGAATATCCGATGACAACGAGCCGCCTGCCACGCCGAACTTCAGCGGCTCGAACGACAGCACGCCGTCGGTCATCACGACGTGCGTGTACAGGTCCGTGATCGGCAGATTGGCGTCCTTGACGATGCGGCGCCCCGTGAACTTCACGTCGGCGTCGATCGCCTTCCAGCGGTCGGTGCGGAATTCTTCGACCGGCAGAACCTTGTTGCCCGGCTGCACCGTCGCGTCGCCCCGTTTGGCCTTGCTGGCGTTCGAGTCCGCGCCGATGACCGGCGCCAGATCGGCGAATTGCAGCAGATGCGACACCAGTTCGCCCTGCAACAGCGGACGCGGCTCACGCGCCGTGTAGGTCAGCGAGCCATTCAGATCGCTGCCGCCCACCCGGCCTGTAAAATTTTCATAACTGAAGACGTTGCCGCCGGACTTGAACTGGCCAACAAGACGCCCCTCGGTCGCATACGGCGGCGTGTCGGGCAAGGTCACGCCTGTCAGCGAATACAGCCGCGCCAGACTGTTGCCTTGCAGCCAAAGTCGCATATCGACCGCGGCAAGATGCGCCGGATCGGTGATCGTGCCCACGAGGCCGACGCGCAGATCGCCGGCCTTCACATCGGCCTGCACCGGGAACGGCCGGTTCGCGTCCTGCAACGCCAGCACGCCGCCCACCTTGCCGCTGCCGGATACCGGCGTCTTGTTATAGGTGCCCTTGACTGTCCAACCGATCGCGTACGGCGGGATCGCCGGCTTTGCACCGTTCGCCGTGCCTGTCTCGCTGGCGCTCGACGCCGAGGCTCCCGCGGCGCCGCTTGCACCCTCACTCGCACCCTCGCTTGCACCGTTCGCCCCGCTGGCAACCAGCGCACCCGAAGCGCCATTCGCCGCCGTCGCGCCCGACGCGGCGATATCCGTCGACGAGGCGCCGGAAGCCGCCACCGCGGACGCCGCCGCCGCTTCCGATGCAGCCTGCGCGTTGGCCTGTGCCGTCAGCTTGCTCGCCCCCGCTTTACCGACCGCCTCCGCCGATGCGCTGCGCGATGCCGTCTCCTGCTGCTTCATCACCTCGCCGAGCGGAATCGGCTGGCCGAGCGTATCGATGGCCATCTGCATCTCGACCTTCTTCTGCTGATCCGACAGCCCGATATTGCCTTTGGCAAACGCGATGTCGTGCAGATCGAGCTTCCATTCGGAAGGCCCGCTGGAAGACGCCAGTTTGAAGGTCCAGTTGTCGCGCCCGTCGAGCAGTCGTTCGAGGTCGACCGAAGGATTCACGAGGTTGATCGCGGGAATCACGATGTCGTGCGCGAGCAGCGGCAGCACCTTGACCTGGAAGTCGATTTCGTCCAGCGTCGCGAAGTGCGGCTGTTTGGCCCAGTCGGGATTACCTACCGTGATATTGGCCGCCGAAAACCGCGGCCAGGGCACCCAGCCACGCCAGCCGGTTTCGCCGACCGGATGCTGCCAGCCTACTTTCAGATCGCCGTTGATCGCGAACGGCCGGCCGATCGCCTGCGTAACCTTGTCGTCGATGTAGGGACGGGCCCGGTTCCAGTCAAAAGTCAGAATGAAGATGGTCAGGGCGACAATCAGAATGACGATGATCGCCAGCAACCATGCGATGATTTTTCCTATCCGTCTTCCAGTCGTGCTCGACACTGCCATTGAGAAGCTCCGCCTTTGTTCTTCGTTGTACATGAGGGACAGCACGTATCGTGCCTGGTGTTATTGTCTAATAGGGGTCGTTTTATCATGCCGCACAGTTCGGGCACAGGTTTCCCTGCCACGGAAACGTAAGGAAATGTCATGGCGGCCTCCGAATCCACGCAAAAATCCACCACCACCCAACTCATGACAGATGTTCCCTTCGTCCTTGCGGACGGCATCGCCCGGCGCGATGCCTTGCGCGGGCAAACGCTGCTGCAGCCGACGACCTTCGCCCTCTGCGCGGGCGACCGCGTCGCGGTCACCGGGCCGTCGGGCTCGGGCAAGAGCGTGTTTCTGCGCGCCCTCGCCCTGCTTGATCCGCTCGATGCCGGACGCATCATGTGGCACGGCGCGGCGGTCGAGCGCGCCGCCATTCCGCGTTACCGGCGCAACGTCGCGTATATCCGGCAGCGGCCCGCGCTGCTCGACGGCAGCGTCGAGGACAACCTGCGTTACCCGTTCGAATTGCGGACCTATCGCGACGTGCGCTTCGATCGCGCACGCGCGGCAAGCCTCGCCGCTCAGGCAGGCCGCGGCGACGATTTTCTCGACAAGCGCGCGAGCGAATTGTCCGGTGGAGAAGCGCAGATCACCGCGCTGATTCGCGTTCTGCAACTCGCGCCCGAAGTGCTGCTGCTGGATGAACCCACCGCGTCGCTCGACCCGGAGTCGTCGCGCGCGATCGAAGCTTTGGTGCACGCGTGGTTCGCGGCTGAACCCGGCCGGCATGCGTCGATGTGGGTGTCGCACGATCCGGCGCAAGCCGCGCGCATGAGCGAGCGGCACCTCACGATGCGCGCCGGCGTGCTCGACGAATCCTCAGTGACACCCGCGCATCAGGAGCTCGGCCAATGACATTGCAAAACCTGAGTCTCTGGGACGTCGCGATCGCCGCGTTGCTGATCGTGGTGAACGGCGTGGTGTCGGTGGCGCTCAAGCTCGATCTCGAACGCAAGCTCGCGTGGGCGGCGGTACGCACCGTCGTGCAATTGCTGGCGATCGGCTATGTGCTCGGCTGGGTGTTTCGCTATGACCACTGGTTCGTGGTGCTGCCCTTGATGGTCGTGATGACGCTGATCGCCGGCTTCGCGGGTGCGCAGCGCGGCAGCCGCACTTACGCCGGGCAGCGTGCGGACAGTGTGCTGTCGATCTGGGTCAGTTCGTGGCTGGTGGCCGCGGTCGGACTCTTCGTCGTGATCCGCATTCACCCATGGTACGAGCCGCAGTACGCGATTCCGATTCTCGGCATGATCCTCGGCAATACGCTCACCGGCGTGTCGCTCGGCATCGAACGGATGACCGAGGAACTGACCGCGCGGCGCGACCGAGTGGATATGGCGCTCGCGCTCGGCGCGACCCGTTGGGAAGCAGCGCAGGCGCCGGCGCGCCAGGCGGTGCGCGCGGGCATGATGCCCACATTGAATCAGATGGCCGTGGTCGGCGTGGTGAGTTTGCCGGGCATGATGACCGGGCAGGTGCTGGCCGGTCAGTCGCCGTTGCAGGCAGTGCGCTATCAGATCGTGATCATGTTCCTGATCGCGGCGGCCTCAGCCCTGGGGACGGTGGGCGCGGTGCTGCTCACGTATCGGCGGCTCTTCTCGGCGGAGCACCGGTTTCTGTCGGCGCGGCTGGTGGAGCGGGCCGCAGCGCAGCGTTGATGGGGCAAACAACATACGCTGGGCGACGCGGCCGGCGTCGCCCTTTCGCGGTTTGTCTCATCGGCCGCGCGCCGTGGACGCGGCACTCATCGCCCAGGCTTCACCCGTAACCGTCAGCGTTTCGCGGTGACCGCCACTTCGGTGCCGTCATTGAGCGTCAGCGTTTTTGTGGTGCCGTTGGTCGGCATCGTAAAACGCAGAATCTGGCTGACTGCCACGCTGTTCGGACACTTGAGCGTTTTGCCGCCGCTCGTCACCGTCTTGACGCCATGCGGCGTCTGCGCCTGGAAGCTCAATTGCACTGACGCGGTGCCGTCACTGCCGACGACCGGCGCAAAACGGATCTGCGTCTGGCGAATCATCGCGCCGTTGGTATCGGTTGGCAGCGACGAGTAATTCGGGCAGCTATCCGTCGCGGGCACGGGGCCGCCTGGCGGCACCGTCTTCCACGTGAAGTCGTCCGATTCGCCGGAGCGGATCGTACGCGTTTCCTGTGAATTACCGAACTGTTTCGACGTGACGCGGACCGTATAGCGAATCGGACCGTCGAGGGCGGACTGCGACGTCACCGTGATCGGCGTGGCTGCGTGAGCTGCCGTCACGAGCATGCCGGACGCGAGCGCGCATGCGAGAGAAGCAACAACTGAAACGGCGGAGAGTTTGAAGCTGGAGCTCATACTGTCACCTCGTTGTTGTGCCGCTGCGCGCCCGCTCGAGCGCTACTGCCAATGCACCGCCTGACTGGAGCCTGATTCACACCTGGTGAATACCTGGTTAGCACCTGGTAGCACCTGGTTAAACCCGGCTGAGGCCCTGCCAGACGAGCTGCGAGACGCGCAACTGTTTTAGCATGATGCCCCACCAGTCTACCGCCAAGCGGCGCTGCGCGCGCTTCATACGAATCGGGTGTTACCCCGCTTGCGTTGAGGCGTTTTCTGCGCGTGCGACGTGACAGGAACGCCAAACCTCGCGCAGTCTAGAAGCCCGTCAGCACCAGCTTGCCGATCGCGCGCCCCTCTTCGAGCAGCCCATGCGCACGGCGCAGATTGTCGGCGTTGATCGTGCCGAGATTCTGGCCGACCGTCGTGCGCAACGTGCCCGCATCGACGAGACGCGCCACCTCGGTTAGCAGCTTATGCTGCTCGATCATGTCCGGCGTGCCGAACATCGAACGCGTGAACATGAACTCCCAGTGGAACGCGGCGCTTTTCGCCTTCAATAGTTCGACAGGCAGCGGCTGGCTGTTTTCGACGATCGTGCAGATGCCGCCCTGCGGCTTGATCACTTCAGCGGCTGCCGGGAAATGCTTGTCGGTATCGTTGAAGATCAGCACGTAATCGACCTGGTCGATGCCAAGCTTTTTCAACTGCGCGGGCATATGGTCGAAGTGATCGACGATATGATCCGCGCCCAACTCCGTCGCCCACTTCGCCGATTCAGGGCGCGAGGCGGTCGCGATCACTTTGAGTTTCGCGAGTTGTTTGGCCAGCTGAATGCCGATCGAACCGACCCCGCCCGCCCCGCCGATGATCAGCACCGTGCGGCCTTCATCCGCGCCTTGCGGCGACACGCCGAGGCGGTCGAAGAGTGCTTCCCAGGCGGTGATCGCGGTCAACGGCAAAGCGGCCGCGTGCGTGAAATCGAGCGATGCCGGCTTGCGCCCGGCAATGCGTTCGTCGACCAGATGGAACTCGCTATTCGCGCCCGGCCGGGTAATGCTGCCCGCATAGAAAACCGGGTCGCCGACCTTGAACAGCGTGACGTCTGGGCCAACCGCCACCACCGTGCCGGCGGCGTCCCAGCCGAGCACCCGCGGCGCTTTCTCGACGGTGTCTTTCGGGGCGCGCACCTTGGTGTCGACCGGATTGACGGAGATGGCTTCGACCTTCACCAGCAGGTCGCGGCCGGCGGCTTCGGGTTTGGCAATCTCGACGTCGACTAGGGACTCGGCTTGATCGATCGGCAAATAACGATAGAGACCTACAGCTTTCATCACAGCTCCTGTTCTTTCAGATGAGGTTAAGAAACCGGCGATCGATGCCCACGGCGCCTGGCGCCACGCAGGGCAATCGATCGCATTGACGTCATCGTAAGGCGGTTCTTATTCTCATAAAAGCATCATAATGACTGAAACATCTTTTTGAATTTCAGAATAATGGACCAGCCTGCCGACCCCGTGGAACCCGCCGCAAAGCCCTCGTCCGGCGAACGGGAACGACTCGATCTACTCGACGTCGCCCTGTTCGTGCGGGCCGCCCTGCTCGCCAACGTGTCGGCGGCCGGCCGCGAATTCGGCCTGTCGGCGGCGGTGGCGAGTTCGCGCATCGCACAGCTCGAAAGGCTCCTTGGCGCGCGACTGCTGCATCGGACCACTCGTCGCATCAGTCTCACGCAGGATGGCGAAGTGTTCATGACACGCGCTCAGGCGCTGCTCGACGCAGCCGATGCCGCACGCGCCTCAGTCGGCCGCGCGCAGGCCGAGCCGCAGGGGCGTCTGAGGGTGTCGATGCCATCCTCTTTCGGGCGGCAGCACATATCGCCGGTGATCAGCGAATTTCTGCGCCGCTATCCCGGCGTGAGCGTCGACCTGCGTCTGACGGATCAGATGGTCGATCTGGTCGATGCGGGTATCGACGTGGCGATCCGGGTCGGCGTGCTCAAGGATTCGTCGTTGGTGGCGCGGCGCCTGGCCGTCAACCGCCGTGTGCTATGCGCCGCGCCCGCTTATCTCGCCGCGCGTGGGGCGCCGCACCATCCTTCGGACCTCGCCCAGCACGAATGCATCATCCTGTCAGACCAACGCGACTGGGCATTCGTGACGCCCGCCGGACCGCTTACGGTGCGCGTGAGCGGACGCCTCGTCGTCGACAACGGCGAAGTCATTCGCGACGCCTTGCTGGCCGGTTTCGGCATCGCGCTCAAGTCGACGTGGGACGTGGCGCCGTATCTGCGCAGCGGCGAACTGGTCAGCGTGCTCGACACCTATCCGCTCGCGGAGCAAGTGGCGATCTGGGCGGTCTATCCCAGCCGTGCGTTCGTGCCGCCGAGGACGCTCGCGTTCATCGAGTTCCTTGCCGCGCATTTCGGCGATCCGCCTTATTGGGATGTGGAGCCGGTGTGAGCCGGGCGGGCGAGACGTCAGACCGCATCAAGGTGCTGACCACCCATGGCGTCGGTGCATGCGGGTCGGCCTGCTTCCCGCCGTCAGACGATTGCGCTGAGGTCTTCATGGTTTGCTCCTTTTTCAGGTTGAATCAGGCCGGCTGGATCGCGATCACTCCGCTTCATCCAGACGTTTTCTCATGGCTGCGGTGATGCGTTGACGTGTCTTCGCGTAGTCCGCCCACGGGTCGCGCTTAAGGCCTGCGAGACGCTCGTGCACGTTTTCGACGGTCCATTGATCGCCGCTCGTCGTGGTGGCGACTTCGTCCCACGAGAGCGGCACTGAAACACCCAGGCCCGGCCGGGCGCGCGCAGAGAATGCGGCCACCGTACTCGAGCCGCGGTTGTTGCGCAGGTAGTCGACAAAGATTTTCTGCTTGCGATTCTGGGCCCCCATCTTCGCGCTGAAGTACTTCGGCAACGTCGTCGCCATGTGCTGCGCGACGGCCTGCGAAAACGCCTTCACTTCGTCCCAGCCGGCGTGCTTCGCGAGCGGCACTACGACATGGAACCCCTTGCCGCCGCTCGTCTTGCAGAACGAGGTCAGACCGAGTTCTTCGAGCAGCGAGCGCGCCAGTTGCGCGGCCTCAATCATCCGCTCCCAACCGAGCGATGCGTCCGGGTCGAGATCGAACACCATGCGGTTGGGTTTTTCGATGTTCGACACCACGGCATTCCACGTGTGAAATTCGATCGTGCCCATCTGGGCGGCGCCGACCAGCGCTTTGAGCGTATCGACGGTTATCAGCGGTGGATGACCGGGGTCGAGTCCGGGATGCTGCGTGACGTTGGGGATCGACATCTTCTGGCTGTGCTTCTGGAAAAACAGCTCGCCGCCGATGTCCTCGGGCGCGCGCACCAGCGACACCGGCCTGTCCTGAAGATGCGGCAGCATCCAGTCGGCGACCGATTCGTAGTAGCGCACGAGATCGATTTTGCGGGTGCCGGTGCTTTTGTCGATGACGCGGTCGGGATGGGATACGCGAACGCCGGCGACTTCGGCTGGCGTTGTAGCGGGTTTTGATTTCGTTGTGGCGGTTTTGGTTGCTGGCGTTTTTGTCGTGCGTTTCTTCGCCACGGTGTCGGATGCGGTATCGGTTTGCTCCTGCACATCGGCTCCTTTACGGGGTGCTTCCCGGACGATCTGCCGCGCCGGTTTGTCATTGCGCAGGCTCACGAACGACGCCTGCCGCACGATGCCCTCGCTCGTCCATTCAGCGAAATTGCATTCACAGACAAGCACAGGTTCGACCCAATGCACCGGCGTGCGACTGCGCTCGCGCGACGTGCCGGCGAACGGCATGCGGCTGGTTGCGTGCGCGTCGAGTTTCTTCTTGAGCGAGCGCAGCAACGCAGCGTCGAAGCCCGTGCCGACACGGCCGGCGTATTGTAGTTTGCCTTTGCCGTCGTAGACGCCAAGCAACAACGCACCGAAGGCCGCACGGCTACCCGCCGGCTCCGAATAGCCGCCGATCACGAATTCCTGGCGGCGTCGGCATTTCAATTTGATCCATGCGGACGAACGCCCCGAGGTGTAGCCACTATCGCGCCGTTTGCCGATGATGCCTTCGAGCGCCATATCGCATGCGCTCTTCAGCAGATCGTCGGCGCTGAACGCGAAGTCGTTCGAGAAGCGCAGTACGCTGTCGTCGTGCCCATCCAGGCCTTCCAATAACGCGCGCAGAATCGCGCGGCGTTGTTCGAGTGGCACGTCTCGCAAGTCGTAGCCGTTCAGGAACGGCACGTCGAACAGATAGATGACGATGTCCTGCGGGCGGTCCGCATCGAACGCGTTTTGCAGCGCCTGAAAACTCGGTACGCCATTGCCATCGAGCACCACCGCTTCGCCGTCGAGCCAGGCGCTTTCGATGTCGAGTTGTTCGAATGCCTTCACCTGCTTGTCGAACTTTGCGGTCCAATCGTTGCCTGCGCGCGTGAACACCTTGAGCGCACGGGTCTTTGCGTTTCGGTCGATGCGAGCCAGTACACGATAGCCGTCGAACTTGATTTCGTATGCCCATTCATCGCCGGGTGGCGCGGTGTCCACGAGCGTCGCCAGTTGCGGCTTGAAGGTGGCGGGCAACGCGGCCTTGACCGCGCCTTCGATCGAGGGCGATGCGGCAAGCTCGCGCAGTGACTGCGTGCTACGGGTCGACACGATGTCGGTTTTTTTCGGGTCGGGAAGGCTTGATGAGCTGGCTTTCGCGCCGTTCCTGCCAGTGGTGTTCGAGATCAATGCTGTTTCTTTGGCCCTAGCGGCGTTTGAAGTCCTCGCAGCCTTAATTCCAGTCTTCGCTCCGGTCCTGCTCGCGCTCTGGCGTGTGGACTCGCTCGCAGTTGTCCTTGTCGCGGTCCTCGTGGCCTTTGCGCGCTTGTCCACCGACGCACTGCCCTCCAGTACGCTGCCAAGGCACTCCTTCAAGACGTCGTATTCGTTCTGATCGCGTGCTTCCTCGTCGCGCTCCTTGATCAGCAGCCACTGCTCCTTGTCACCGCTGCCGCGCATATGACTGCGCACCAGCGTCCAGCCACCGCGCAGTTTTTCGCCAAAAAGCAGGAATTTGAGCTTGCCCGCCTTATACGATCTGGCAGCCTCCGCCGCGCCGCCGACCGGCTCCCACGTCCCGCGATCCCACACGATCACGGTCCCCGCGCCATAGTTGCCAGGCGGGATATCGCCTTCGAAAGAACCATACTCGACAGGGTGATCTTCGACATGCACCGCGAGCCGTTTCACCGACGGGTCGAGGCTCGGCCCCTTTGGCACCGCCCACGACAGTAACGTGCCGTTCAGTTCGAGGCGGAAGTCGTAATGCAAGCGCCGCGCGTCGTGCTCCTGAATCACATACGACAGCGCCTCGTTCAATACGCGCGTAGCGCTCTTGCGACCGGCTTTCTTCCGCGCAGCCGTGCCCGATGGCTCCGGCGTTTCGTCGAAGCGGCGCTTGCGGCTGTAGAGATCGAGCCTGTCGTTCATGGAGATGAACTCGTCGTGGATCGAGCTGGTGCGGTGTTATAGATCAAGCGAGCGATCAGGCGGCCGCACGCCGTTTGCGAGCAGCCGGGGCCGACTTGGTGCTGCCGCCACTGCTCTTGCCGCCATTGCGACTCGTACCCGCCGAGCGCGCCGCACGCGGCTTCTTGCGGGCTGGCGCAGCTGCTTCGGCTTCGGCATTGTCGCCCTCCTCATCATCGTCCACGGCATGCTTGCGCGCGCCCGTCGCCGGCTTGCCTTTGCCGCGGCCGAGGCTGCGCTTGAGCAGGTCGGACAGATCGAGGATGTCGGCGGATTGGCGCGATTCGCGCGGCGCCTCGACCTCGGTGATTTCCTTGGTCTTGCCCGCGCGAATCTTTCGATCGACCAGCGCCATGATGTCGTCGTGGAACGTGTCGTGATACTGCGATGGATCCCACTTGTCGCTCATGTCGTTGATCAGTTTTTTCGCCATGTCGAGTTCACGCGTCGTCACGCCGGCCGCTTTCATCCCTTCCGGCGGCAGTTTGAATTCGTCGAAGTCGCGTACCTCGGCGGCCCAGCGCAAGGTGTTCAACGCCAGCATCGGCCCAACTGGAATCAGCGCCGCGAGATGTTGCTTATTGTGCAGCACGACACTCGCCACGCCGATCTTGCCCGACGCTTTCATCGCTTCGCGCAGCAGCGCGTACACCTTTTCCCCCTTGCGGTCAGGTGTCAGAAAGTACGGCGTGTCGAGATAAAGAAACGAGATGTCGGGTGCGTCAATGAAGGCGAGGATATCGACCGTCTGCGTCGACTCAGGATTGGCCGCGCGAATCTCGTCGTCCGAGAGAACAACGTACTTGTCCTTTTCGTACTCGAAGCCGCGCACGATGTTCTCGCGCGCCACTTCCTTGCCGGTGCGCTTGTTAATCTGCTTGTAGCCGATCGGATCGATCGTGCGCTTGTCCAGCAAATTGAAGCCGACTTTCTCCGACTGCGTGGCCGGATACAACTGCACCGGAACGTGGACGAGGCCAAAGCTGATTGCGCCCTTCCAGATCATATGTGCCATCGTGCGCTCCCAAGGCCTGAGACCTTTGGTGAAGCAGCAAGCGTGCCACGGTTTTGCGCGCTATCCCGGGCTCGGTACGGCGGTGGCTGCCACGGTTCTGGACGCTATGGCCGCCGTGGTGCCGTGCCGGTTGTCACAGGCATCGGCTGTAAGTCTTGCGCCATATCGGCAAAAGATACGGCGCTTGCGGGCTCGTCCAACGGTGCTCGGCAAGCGCCGATCTTCAACCGCCGCTCGTCGGTTCGAGTTCGATCGGCACCGCAGCGAAGCCGCGAAACCGCACCCGTCCGCCGCGCGTTGGCTCGTCGTCGAGCCGATACGCCGGAAAGCGCTGTACGAAGCGTCCGATGGCGATCCGCGCCTCGAGTCGCGCGAGCGACAACCCTGCGCACTGGTGGATGCCGAAGCCGAACGCCAGATGCCGGTTCGGATCGCGGCGGATGTCGAAGCGGTCCGGTTCCGCGAACTGCTCGGGGTCGCGATTGGCCGCGCCGATGCACAGCGTGACGGGCGTACCACGCGCCACCGCGACGCCGCCGATCTCCGTGTCGACCGTGACCATCCGGTTGCCTAGCTGGTTCGAGCTCTCGAACCGCAAACACTCTTCGACCGCCGACTCGATCAGCGACGGTTCGCGCAGCAACGCGGCGCGCTGTTCCGGCCAGGCGGTGAGCGTAACGAGACCGTTGCCGATCAGATTCGTGGTGGTCTCATGACCGGCGTTCAGGATGAAGATACAGTTTTGCAGCAGTTCCGCTTCCGACAACTGCTCACCGCCCGGTTCTCCTTGTTCGCCCTGGATCAGGCGCGTCAGCACGTCGCGCTGCGGATCGCCGGGTTCGCGCCGGCGCCGTGCCACCAGATCGCGCAGATAGTCGACAAACTCTGTGACCGCCCGGTTGCCCCGCTCGAGCTGCGCCTCGTTCAGCGACGGCTCCAGCGCGCCGAGGATTGCCAGCGACCAGTCGCGCAACGGCTCGCGCTCAGCGTGCGGCACATCCAGCAGATTGCCGATGATCTCCACCGGAATCGCCGACGCGAACTCGCCGATCAGATCGATCCGGCCACGCGCGGCGGCTGCATCGAGCAAACCATCGACGAGGCGGATCAGCCCCGGCTCCATGGCCGCGATCGCGCGCGCCGTCAGCGCGCCGGCGATCAGTTTGCGCACCCGCGTGTGACGCGGCGGATCGTTGAAGACGAGACTGGTGGTGTGATGGCTGTAGAGCGGCGAGTCGCCGTACTTCGGTTTGAATTCGACGGTCTTGTCGGAACTGAAAGTTTTCGGGTCGCGGTAGACCGCCTGCACGTCGCGAAAACGCGTCAAAAACAGCGAGCCGTCCGGCATGCGTTTGACCGGTTCATAGGTGCGCAGCGCGTGGTAGACCGGGTATGGGTCGGCGTAGAACGCGGGACTCAGCTGGCGCAGATCGAAATCGCGTGCGAGGGTGGGCGCGTCGCTGGCTGTCGCAGGGGGCATTGCTTGTCTCCGTGGTGATGCGCCTCGTCATGGGTGCCGATACCTCGCCGATGCGTGCCACATGCGGGTGCGCTGCGCGGCTTTTGGACGCGATGGGCTTGGCGGGTTCGATAGGCTGCGGGGCGTCGTTCGAAGCGCCAGTATGACGCGGGCGCCTGATCGTTGCACGGTGGATTGCCCGAATGTATACGCGATGCGCCGGGCGATTGGCTTCCTGGCGGGTCGTTTGTTTGTCTATTGGCCAATTGCTGCCCGTCCGCTTGATGCCACTCGGGGATACCTGTTGCCCGTTCTCCGCTGCCCCTGCGGGCCGCACACCGCCGAACCGTTACAATGACGGGATTTTCCGCGCGCGTTGCGCGCCCGCCCTTTTCCGCGTCAATGCGTCGCCCATGAACCTCGTCATCCAAAGCACCGCGCCCCTTTCCGCCGACCACCACAAAACGCTTGTCGCGCTCGCGCGCGGCTCACGCGCCGCTGTCATCGACGCAAACGCGATTCGCATCGCCGACGCGAACGTTGCGCAGCGCGGCGACCTCGAGGTCTATTGCAGCACGCATCAGCTGGACTACGCGTTTGTCGAACCCGGGCGCCAGTTGCGTGACTTCGGCCTCGTCGCGATGGACATGGATTCGACGCTGATCACGATCGAATGCATCGACGAAATCGCCGACTTCTGCGGCTTGAAAGCAGAAGTCGCCGCGATTACCGAAGCGTCGATGCGCGGCGAAATCAAGGACTTCAACGAGAGCCTGACGCGCCGCGTGGCACTGCTCAAGGGGCTCGACGCCGGCGCGCTCGAACGCGTTTATGAAGAGCGGCTGCAACTTTCGCCGGGCGCCGAACGAATGCTGGCCGGCGCGAAGGCGGCGGGATTGAAAACGCTGTTGGTGTCCGGCGGATTCACGTTCTTCACCGAAAAACTGAAAGCCCGGCTCGGCCTCGATTTCACGCACGCGAACACGCTCGAAATCGTGGATGGAAAGTTGACCGGCAACGTAATCGGCGAGATCGTCAACGCCGACGTGAAGGCCCGCACGCTGCGCGAGACATGCGCCCAACTGGGCATCGAACCGACGCGCGCGATTGCGATGGGCGATGGGTCGAACGATCTGAAAATGATGGCGACGGCGGGACTTTCTGTGGCGTTCCGTGCGAAGCCGGTGGTGCGCGAAGCAGCCAGTGTGGCATTCAACCACGTTGGGCTGGATGGCTTGCTGCGCCTGTTCTGAAACCTGGTTTGCGCTGGCCGATGCAATGGCGGCCAGCGCCGGTGCGAGAATTATTTGTTGAGATGGGCGATCAGGAACATGCCCAACATGGAGATCCCAGTGACTCCGATCACGACGCCATGCCACTTCAGAACAAGGGCGTAGTTTTCGTCAGATTCCAGAAACGTGAATAGTTTATGCATGAGTGCCTCCTAAAAGGAGATCAGTATAAGAGCTGCGTTATCTAAAAAATCTAAATCATATGCACGTGTAGGATTGCAAACAGAGTAGCTGCAAGAGATGTTGCAAGAATCGAAATCGCAATGGGCACACGCGACAAGGCCCCCGAAGCAAACCGTTTCTGCCCGTCACGAATGCATGTAGCCGTCTGATCACGGCGTGTATTGACCAAAGACAACATCACGATATTCGAACAGACGAATGCCAGGATGCAGAATCCAGCAATGGCGCCCTCCAGCACAGGCACCGCGCCACGCCCAAGCTCCAGCGCAGTCACCGCCTCATAGACCGCCGCCGCGCACAGACCGATCGCACACCAGAACAGTTGGCCGTCTTTCACTGATGCGGCGATCAACGCCTTCGCGACGCGCCAGCCGTGCGTGGGTGCGACGAGCGCTAGCGTAAAGATCGGGCCGACAATCGGCACGCCAAGATTCAGTAACATCCAGAAAAATAGATTCATCGGAACTCACCATAGTGCGGCTACCGTTAGTTAAGTGCGCACCATCGTAGCGTCGAGATCCATCGCCGACCATTCGGCCGAATGGTTAGGCTTACTGGCTATCTTGACAAACCAAAAAGCCCATCGTGAACGCGTCACAATGGGCTTTCTCAACCTTCAGCAATCGGCAATCGGCAATCAGCGCTCAGGCGCTTAACCCAGCGCCGCCAGACACTGTTCGATATCCGCGCGCAAATCGGCCTCTTCTTCCAGGCCGATATAGAACCGTACCAGCGTGCCGCGATACGGCCATTGACCTTCCGTGCGCATCGAGGCGACGTCGTACGGCATCGCGAGACTGTGCGCTCCGCCCCAGCTCCAGCCGAGCGAAAACAGATCGAGCGACTCGCAGAACGTGTCGATTTGCGCCGCGCTGTAACGTGCGTCGAACACCACTGAGAACAGTCCGCCCGCGCCCGTAAAGTCGCGCTTGAAAAACTCATGCCCTGGACAGTCGGACAACGCCGGGTGCAGGACCGCGGCAATTTCCGGACGCGTTTTCAGCCAGGTGGCGAGGCCGAGCGCTGCACGGTCATGCTGTTCGAAACGCAAGCGCATGCTCGGCAGACTGCGCAGAATCAGCGAACAGTCATCCACCGACACACCGATACCCGTGCGCATGCGCGCTGCCTTCAGCTTCAGATGCAACTCGCGATCGACGGTGATCGTCGCGCCCATCAACACGTCGCCGCCGCCCGACTGGTACTTGGTCAACGCCTGCACCGAGATATCGACACCGTGATCGAACGGCCGGAAACCGAGCCCGGCCGACCAGGTATTGTCGATCGCCGTAACGACGTTGCGCGCACGCGCCACCGCGGTAATGGCGGGCACGTCGGGCACTTCCATCGTGACCGAACCGGGCGCTTCGAGCCAGATCAAACGCGTATTCGGCTGGATCAGATCCGCGATGCCCGCGCCGATCATCGGATCGTAGTAGCGTGCGGTGATGCCGAAATCGCGCGCCAGCCAGTCGCCGTGATCGCGGTTCGGCGAGTAGACGTTATCGGGAATCAGCACGTCGTCGCCGGCCTTCACGAGGCCGAAGTACACGTTCGAAATCGACGACAAGCCCGACGGCTGCAGCAACGCGTGATTACCGCCTTCGATGGTGGCAAGCCGCTGCGCCAGCGCGAGCGAAGTCGGCGTGGCGTGCAGGCCATAGCGCCATTGCGCGTCGTTTTTCCAGTCGAGCGCGCGCATCGTCGCGAGATCAGGGAAAACGACAGTCGAGGCGCGCGTCACCGGCATCGAGAAAGATTCGAAACCCGGCGTGAGTTGGTCTTCGGCGCGCACGACGCGGGTTTGCAGACCGCGTTTGAGTTTGGATTGGGTCATGGTGTAGGTAGACTTTATTCGCCGGTTTGCAGGTTGCTCACCCCGCCAACGGCGTGACCACCGCCTGTCGCCGAGGCGGGCGCTGCTGCGCTGCCGGCGGACGGCTGCGGCGCCACCGCAGTCTTGTTAGCGGCCTGACCGGCACTCGCTGATGCAGCCGGCACAGCCTGCCCCGCTGCCAGTGGTTTCAGATCGAACGGCTGCGGGCTGGAATCGTCGACGTTCATCCGGTCGCCCGCCACCGAACCGTCGGCGGCAAACTTGCCCACCCAGTTGCCGGTGATATGCGTGCCGTCGTTCGATTCCTCGACTTCGAGCGTATCGCCGTCGCGGTCACCCGCGATCAGGATCACCTCGCCGGTGTCTGTGTACTGATACTCGCCGTGCACGCCGGCCGGATCGTCGGTTTTCGCGCCAAGTCGCAGCACGATCTGCCGCGAGCCCAGCATGCCGGCGTAACGCGGAAACTTCGCGAATTCGGGGCTCGGCTTGAGCGGCAACTGAATCGGCGGGGGCGCCGCCAGCTCCTTCACCGCGTCGCTTTCCGCCCATGCCTGCGCGGGCAGCACAGCCCCGGCGCCGGCACACAGCAATGCGGCCGCGCTCACTACGCCCCGAAGGACGTGCCTCTGGAGGACTGCCCAAGCGCGCCGACGCGTCGCACCCTTCATCGCTTTGGATTCCTGCATCCGTTCTTTCCTTGTTGCCTGATACTGCTCGATACTGGTTTGCTACCCGGCTTCGTTCGACGGGGACAACGTGACGCCTCGCGTGGCGTCACGTTGTCCCGCCTCGGCTTCAGATCCGTTCGAAGATCGCCGCGATGCCCTGCCCGCCACCGATACACATCGTCACCAGCGCATAGCGGCCGCCAACCCGCTGCAACTCATACAAGGCCTTGACCGTGATCAGTGCGCCGGTTGCGCCGATCGGGTGGCCGAGCGAAATGCCCGAACCGTTCGGATTGACCTTGGCCGGATCAAGACCGAGTTCCTTGCTGACCGCGCACGCCTGAGCGGCAAACGCTTCGTTCGCTTCGATCACATCCAGATCGGCGACCGTCAGACCGGCGCGTTCGAGCGCCTTGCGGGTTGCCGGCACCGGGCCGATACCCATGTAGGCCGGATCGACGCCCGCATGCGCGTACGAAACCAGCCGTGCCAACGGCTTGATCCCGCGCTTTTCAGCGACGCTGCGTTCCATCAGCACGACCGCCGCGGCGGCGTCATTGATGCCCGAGGCGTTGCCGGCCGTCACCGTGCCGTTTTCCTTTGCGAACACCGGCTTCAACTTGGAGAAGTCTTCGGCCGTCGCGTTCATGCGCGTGTGCTCATCCGTATCGAATACGACATCGCCCTTCTTCGACGGGATCGTGATCGGCAGGATCTGGTCCTTGAAGTAGCCGCTCGTAATCGCATTGGCCGCGCGGCGATGCGATTCGAGCGCGAGTGCATCCTGCGTCTCGCGCGAGATGTCGTATTTGCGGGCGACGTTCTCGGCGGTCACGCCCATATGGATCGACTGGAACGGGTCGCTCAACGCGCCGACCATCATGTCGACGAGGCGCGCATCGCCCATGCGCTGACCGAAGCGCGCAGCCGGCATGGAGTACGGCGCGCGGCTCATGTTTTCCGCGCCGCCGCCGATCGCGATGTCGGCGTCGCCGAGCAGCACGCTTTGCGCGGCTGAGACGATGGCCTGCAAGCCCGAGCCGCACAGACGGTTGACGGTCAACGCAGGCGCATGTTGCGCGACGCCGCCGTTGATCGCGGCCACCCGGGCCAGATACATGTCTTTCGGTTCGGTATGCACGACGTTGCCGAACACCACGTGACCGACTTCGTCGCCCGACACGTTCGCGCGCGCCAGCGCTTCACGCACGACGCGTGCGCCCAGATCGGTCGGCGGAAAATCCTTCAGACTGCCCCCAAAACCGCCGATTGCCGTACGTACACCGCTTACCACCACTACGTCTCGTTGCATCGCTCGCTCCTGTTTAGTGTCTCAAGATGATCTTGTCCTGACCGGCTGCGGGGCGCGCCTCGCAGCGCGTTACTGTCAGCCGGCCAGGATGTGTTCGACCGTCGCGCGCGAAGGGATCGGCGCGACCGCGCCGTAACCTTGCGTGGACAGTGCCGCGGCGCAGTTCGCATAACGCGCCGCTTGAAACGGATCGTCACCCGCCACGATGCGCGCGATAAACGCGCCGCCGAAGCAGTCCCCCGCGCCGGTCGCATCGACCGCGTTGACGACGTGGCCCGGCACGACGCGCCGCTCATCCGGCGTGGCGATATACGAACCTTCCTTGCCGAGCTTGAGCGCCACGACACGCGGACCATGCGACAGCAGAAAGTCGACGATCTCGTCGCGGCCAGTCAAGCCGGTCAGTTCGGTGACGTCGTCCCAGCTCGGTAGGCAAATGTCGGTGTGACGAATGGCTTCGAGCATCACCGCACGCGCTCTTGCGAGCGGCCACAGCTTCAAACGAAGATTGGTGTCGAAACTCACGCGCACACCGTTCGCTCGTGCATGCTCGATCGCCGCCAACGCGGCGTCGCAGGCGCTCAGGCTGATCGCGAGGCTGATGCCGGACAAATGGATGACTTTGGCCGCGGCGATCGCATCGAGCGGCAAATTGTGCGGCGCGTAGCGGCTCGCGGCCGAACCCGCGCGCAGATAGTCGAACGCGTGACCTGCGGGACCGTGCGAGACGAAATAGACGCCGGTGGGCGCGTGCGGATCGACGCGCACGAGCGACGTCTCGACCTGCTCGCGTTCCCACAGATCGATCAGGAGACGCCCGAAATGGTCGCTGCCCACGGCCGACGCGAAACCCGTCTTCGCGCCCTGCCGTGCTGCCGCAATGCAGAAGTTCGACGTATCGCCGCCGAAGCCTTGCAGATAGTTCGGCTGATCTTTAGCCGACTGGTTGAACTCGATCATCGCCTCGCCAAACGCGAGGATCTCCGGAGGCCGGCTCTCCGGGTGCTGGGCTGCCGGGGACCAGGTTGCCGGGGTCCGGCCTTCCGGCGTGCCGGCTGTGCTCACCGTCATCGCTTAGACCTCGCCCCACAGATCGTGACCGTCGGCGCCGGTGATCTTCACCGAGACAAAATCGCCGACCTTATAACGCTTCGACGCCTTGGTGGCCGGCGCGATATACACGACGCCGTCGATCTCGGGCGCATCCGCCGCGGTGCGGCCGATGCCGCCGTCGGCATTGATCTCGTCGACCAGCACTTTCAGCGTTTTGCCGACCTTCTTCGCAATCCGTTTGGCCGACACTTCTTCGGCCACTTCCATGAAACGCGCACGGCGCTCTTCACGCACTTCGTCGGGCAACGCACCGTCGAGTTCATTGGCGCTCGCGCCTTCGACCGGCGAATAAGCAAAGCAGCCGACCCGATCCAGTTCCGCCTCGCGGATGAAATCGAGCAGCGTCTGGAATTGCTCTTCGGTCTCGCCCGGAAAGCCGGCGATGAACGTGCTGCGGATCGTCAGATCGGGGCAGATTTCGCGCCACGCCTTCACGCGCTCCATCACCTTCTCGGCATTGGCCGGACGCTTCATGCGCTTCAACACTTCCGGATGCGCGTGCTGGAACGGCACATCCAGATACGGCAGCACGTGGCCCTTGAACGGGCCTTCGGCCATCATCGGAATGACTTCGTCGACGCTCGGATACGGATACACGTAATGCAAACGTACCCATGCGCCGTATTGCGCCGCGAGTTCGCCAAGCGCGCCGACCAGATCGGTCATGCGCGTCTTGATCGGCTTGCCGTTCCAGAAACCGGTGCGGTATTTCACGTCGACGCCGTATGCGCTCGTATCCTGCGAAATCACGAGCAGTTCCTTCACGCCGGACTTGAACAGGTTCTCCGCCTCGAGCATCACGTCCGCGACCGGGCGCGACACGAGGTCGCCGCGCATTGACGGGATGATGCAGAACGTGCAGCGGTGGTTGCAGCCTTCGGAAATCTTGAGGTAAGCGTAGTGACGCGGCGTGAGCTTCACGCCGGCAGCCGGCACCAGATCGATGAACGGATCGTGCGGCTTCGGCAGATGATTGTGCACCGCCTGCATCACTTCGCCCAACGCGTGCGGACCGGTCACGGCCAGCACCTTCGGATGCACTTCTTCGATCAGATTCGAACCGCTCGCGCTCTGCTTGGCACCGAGGCAGCCCGTGACGATCACCTTGCCGTTTTCGCTGAGCGCTTCGCCGATCGCGTCGAGGCTTTCCTGCACCGCTTCGTCGATGAAGCCGCACGTGTTGACGACGACGAGGTCCGCGCCGTCGTACGTGCCGGAGATCTCGTAGCCCTCGGCGCGCAACTGCGTGATGATCTGCTCGGAATCGACAAGCGCTTTAGGACAGCCGAGGCTGACGAAACCGACCTTCGGAGTCGAAGGGGTCGGCACGGCGGGGGAAATGGTCTGCGACATAGGATGGATCCGGCGTATAGCGGTGACGATGGCGACAAATGGGGACGGTGCGGCAAGGCCAAGGGCCCGATGGTCAGACAGACCACAGCCCGGACAACGTCCCGCGCACGCAACCCTTTATTGTACCGCGCCGGCGACCGTGCAGTCGGCCAGGTAGCGGGGCGTTGCCGGATCGGCGAGGCCAAGGGCCGCGTGTTGATGTGCCGGCATCGGGATCAAGCCACCGAGTGCCTGGGCGCGCTCGATCACGTCAAGAATGTCACGCGAATCATGGAGGCGCCGGATGGCTGCATGCAGCTCGGCAGCCTGCGGCCACGTCCGTTTCAGATAACTGAGCCACATTTTGACGCGTCCGTGCTCATGGCGGGCAGCGACACGGGCTTGCAATTTTCTCAGGTAGTCGGCGAGCAAACCGAGCACGGCCGGCCATTCCTCGCCGGAAGACGTCCGCTCCATCAGACCGCGTATGCGCAATGCCAGAAAAGGGTCCGACACGGCGCCCCGCCCGATCATTACGTCCGCACAGCCGCTGACCGCCCGGCACCGCTCCCAGTCGGCCACCGTCCAGACTTCTCCGTTGGCCGTGACCGGCACGTCCACGGCGTCGTCGATTCGCGCGATCCACTCCCAGTGGGCCGGCGGCCGGTAGCCATGGTCGCGCGTTCTGGCATGCACGACGAGCGAGGCCGCGCCGCCTTCCGCCAGTGCCGTGGCACAGTCGATCGCAAGCGATGTATCTGACACGCCGAGCCGCATTTTTGCTGTCACAGCGATGCCGGCAGGCACCGCGGCGCGAACGGAAGAAACAATCCGGTTCAGTTGTTCAGGGTGCGCGAGCAGCATCGCGCCGCCACCGTGCCGGTTGACGACTTTGGCAGGACAGCCGAAGTTCAGATCGAGTCCATGCGGCGACAAACTGGCCGCCTGGGCCGCATTCAGCGCCATCCATTCAGGATCGCTACCTAGAAGTTGGATCACCATCGGCGTGCCGCCGGGTGTGCGTCCTCCGTGGAGGACTTCGGGTGTATCCCTCTCGTAGACACGCTCGGGAAGCACGGAGCCCGTCACCCGGACGAATTCGGACACGCAGCCGTCGAATCCGCCCGTGCTGGTCAGCACTTCGCGCAACACGTAGTCCGCAAGCCCTTCCATGGGCGCAAGAAACAGCCGGCTCATGTGGGAACGGCGCCCAAGCTGCTTCTGCAAATCTTGCGGTCAGCCAAAGCTGACAAATCCGGCCTTCGGAATCGAAAGCGTGGGGGCGGTAGGGAAAACAGTCTGCGACATAGATGGGGCTGGGATACAGCGGTGGCGACGGTGACAAATGGGACGCTGCGACACGGCCTGAGGGGTAACGGGATCAAAAGGATCTCGAGGACCACACCCCGCAACAGCGCCGGCGCACGCAACCTGTGATTGTACCGCGCCCATCCGCCTGCGCCCGGCGCGCAGGCCGCCGTGGTCCACCCGCCGCCTCATCGTGCGACGGGCACACCACCCCTGCGCCGTTTGGCCATGGGGCCGACGCGTAAAGACGCGCCCACCGCGCAGCGTCGTGCCGTTACTTCTTCTCCGGCTCCGGATTGGTTTGCGGCGTAGCCGGCGTAGCCGGTCCGCCTGCCGCATTCACCGGACCGCCTGGCGTGAACGGGAAGGTGGCGAACATCGATTTCGCCTGGTTCTGCATCTGCTCCTGCATCTGCACGAACATGTTCTTCGACTGTTCGATGTAGCTGGTCATCATGCCCTGCATCATGGGTGCCTGCATGTTCATGAATTGCGACCAGACTTCGGGGTTCATCGCCTTGCCTTCGTACAGATTCTTCGACTGGTCGGCGAGCTTCGCCTGAATGTCGATGAAGGCCTGGATGTTCTTCTCCAGATACGTGCCCATCATGCCTTGCATGGCATGGCCGTAGAAACGGATGATCTGCGACAGCATCGACGACGAGAACATCGGCAAGCCGCCGCTCTCCTCTTCGAGAATGATCTGCAACAGGATGGCGCGCGTCAGATCCTCGTTGCTCTTCGCATCGATGACCTTGAAATCCTCCTGATCCAGCACGAGCTGCTTAACGTCCGTCAGCGTGATGTACGTGCTTGTCTCGGTATCGTAGAGCCGGCGATTCGGGTACTTCTTGATCAATCGTTCGGCTGTTTTCTTTGTAGTAGTGGTCATGTAACGCCTTTGAGCGCGAGTTGAGCGCGGAAACGGCGTCATGCCGGCGCACAATCGGGCAATTGTGCAGCCGGGACGCCGCCGGAACCATCTGAGCCGAAGCACGCTGCCTTGTGAGCGGCGTGCCGGTGACTCAGCCCATATGCAAACCACCGTTCAGCGAAAAATCCGCGCCCGTGGAGAAACCCGATTCGTCCGAGGCGAGCCATGCCACGATCGAGCCGATTTCCTGCGGCTGACCGAGACGGCGCACCGGGATCGTTGCAACGATCTTTTCCAGCACGTCCGGGCGGATCGACTTGACCATATCGGTGCCGATGTAGCCAGGCGATACGGTGTTGACCGTCACGCCCTTGGTGGCCACTTCCTGCGCCAGCGACATCGTGAAGCCGTGAATGCCGGCCTTCGCGGTCGAGTAGTTGGTCTGGCCGAACTGCCCCTTCTGGCCGTTCACCGACGAAATGTTGATGACCCGCCCGAAGCCGCGCTCGACCATCCCGTCGATCACCTGCTTCGTGACGTTGAAGAGGCTGGTCAGGTTGGTGTCGATCACCGCCGTCCAGTCTTCGTGCGTCATCTTGCGGAACACGACGTCGCGCGTGATGCCTGCGTTGTTCACCAGCACGTCGATCTCACCGACTTCGGCCTTGACCTTGTCGAACGCCGCCTTGGTCGATTCCCAATCGCCGACATTGCCTTCGGACGCAATGAAATCGTAGCCGAGTGCCTTCTGCTCTTCGAGCCACTTCACGCGGCGCGGCGAGTTCGGGCCACAGCCGGCGACTACCTTGAAGCCCTCTTTGTGCAGACGCTGGCAAATGCTTGTGCCGATGCCACCCATCCCGCCCGTTACGTACGCAATTCGCTGTGTCATAAACCACACTCCGTTTTTCGTTTTCGAGGTGCCGACCGGCTACCTCTTCCCTCGCCTGTGCTTCATCTCCACTGCCGCCGGGCGACCGGCCGACGAGGCCATTGCTCACCGCGCGCTACCTGCTGCAATGTGGCGCGCGGCAACCCTGCTTACCGCCTGCTAAAACCTATCTAAGCCTGCTTGAGCCGACAACCTGAGGCCCCAGGGACTTGGAGGTCTATCAAGCGCGTTCGAGCGCCAGCGCCACGCCCATGCCGCCGCCGATACACAGCGACGCCAGACCCTTCTTCGCATCGCGCTTCTGCATTTCATGCAGCAGCGTGACGAGAATCCGGGCGCCGGACGCACCGATCGGATGGCCGATCGCAATCGCGCCGCCGTTCACGTTGATCTTCGACGTGTCCCAGCCCATTTGCTGATTCACGGCGCACGCCTGTGCGGCAAACGCTTCGTTGATTTCCATCAAGTCCAGATCGGCCGGCGTCCAGCCCGCACGTTCGAGACAACGGCGCGATGCGGGCACCGGACCCATGCCCATCACCTTCGGGTCCAGACCCGAGGTGGCGTACGCCTTGATGCGCGCGAGCGGCGTGAGGCCGAGCGCTTCAGCCTTCTTCGCCGACATCACCACCACCGCCGCCGCGCCGTCGTTCAGACCCGACGCATTGGCCGCCGTCACCGAGCCTTCCTTCGAGAATGCCGGCTTCAGACCCGCCAGCGATTCAGCCGTCACGCCGTGACGCACGAACTCGTCCGTTGCGAAACGCAGCGGCTCACCCTTACGTTGCGGAATTTCGACCGGCACGATTTCGTCGTTAAAACGGCCCGACTTCTGCGCGGCTTCCGCCTTGTTCTGCGACAGCGCCGCGAACGCATCCTGCTGCTCGCGCGTGATGCCGTATTCCTTGGCGACGTTTTCTGCCGTCACGCCCATGTGGTACTGGTTGTAGACGTCCCACAGGCCGTCGACGATCATCGAATCGATCAGCTTGGCGTCGCCCATGCGGAAACCGTCGCGCGAGCCAGGCAGCACGTGCGGCGCGGCGCTCATGTTTTCCTGACCGCCGGCGATCACGATGTCCGCGTCGCCCGCGATGATCGCGTTGGCCGCCAGCATCACGGCCTTCAGGCCCGAGCCGCACACCACGTTGATCGTCATGCCGGGCACCGCCGTGGGCAGCCCCGCCTTGATCAGCGACTGACGCGCCGGGTTCTGACCCGAGCCTGCCGTCAGCACCTGCCCCAGAATGACTTCGCTGACCTGCTCAGGCTTCAGACCAGACCGTTCGAGCACGGCACGAATCACGGTAGCGCCGAGTTCAGGCGCAGCGATCTTCGCCAGCGACCCACCGAATTTGCCAACTGCCGTACGGGCGGCCGATACGATCACAACATCAGTCATTTCCATATCCTCCGGGACATCGGCTAAATACGCCGCTGCCCGTCAAGTTAAAAATCTTGTTGCCAATGCGCCCTTGCATATATCAGGACGCGCACTCATACCGCCACACCACCGCGCCCTCAGGCGCGCTGAAGCCTACTCCCGTTGCCGCACATATCGCCCTGGCGCCGGTTCGATCACCGGGAATTCGGCGGAGCCGGCCGTGGCGCGTGGCTTCACTTTCTTGCCGCCATACTGGTCAAGCCACGTGGTCCATTCCGGCCACCAGCTACCGGGCACTTCGGTCGCCTGGTCGAGCCATTCGTCCGGGCTTTCCGGCAGCGTCTTGACGTCGCCCTCCAGCGCCCAGTAGTTACGCTTTTTCTTTGCCGGCGGATTGATCACGCCAGCGATATGACCCGACGCGCCGAGCACGAACTTCAACGGTCCGGAGAGCAGCGGCACCGACGCATAGGCGGTTTGCCACGGCACGATATGGTCTTCGCGTGAACCGTAGATAAAGGTGGGCACGTCGATCTTCGAGAGGTCGACCGGCTCGCCGCAGGTGGTCACCGCGCCCGGCTCGCGCAGACGATTCTCGAGATACGTGTTGCGCAGATACCAGACATACATCGGCCCCGGCAGACTCGTCGAATCGCTGTTCCAGTACAGCAGATCGAACGGTACCGGCGTGCGCCCTTTGAGGTAATTGTCGACGACGTAGTTCCACACCAGATCGTTCGGCCGCAGGAACGAGAAGGTGTTGGCGAATTCGATGCCGCGCATCAATCCGGGCTTGCCGCCGTTCTTTCCGCCGATGGTCTGCTCGCGCATCTGCACATGCGCCTCATCGACGAATACGTCGAGCACGCCCGTGTCCGAGAAATCGAGCATCGCGGTGAGCAAGGTCATCGACGCAGCCGGATGCTCGCCGCGCGCGGCCGCCACCGCCAGCGCCGTGGCGAGCATGGTGCCGCCCACGCAGAAACCCAGCGTGTTGATTTGCTCGCGGCCGCTGATCTTGCTAACCGTTTCGATCGCCTTGAGCACGCCTTCGCTGACGTAGTCGTCCCACGTCTTGCCTGCGATCGATGCGTCCGCATTGCGCCACGAAATCAGAAACACCTGATGACCCGAATCGAGTCCGTGCGCGACCAGCGAATTCTCCGGCTGCAGATCGAGAATGTAGAACTTGTTGATGCAAGGCGGCACGATCAGCAACGGCCGCTCACGCACGGTGGCCGTGCGCGGCTTGTACTGGATCAACTGAATGAGGTCGTTCTCGAACACCACTGAGCCTTCGGTGTTCGCGAGATTTTCGCCGACCACGAAACGCGATTCGTCCGTCTGCGAAATCTTGCCGCGCTGCATGTCGCCCAGCAGATTCATCACGCCCTGGCGCAAGCTCTCGCCCTTGCTATCGAGCAAGGTCTTTTGCGCTTCCGGATTCAACGCGAAGAAATTGCTCGGCGATGCGGCTGCGGTCCATTGCTGAACCGCGAACCGAACGCGCTCGCGCATCTTCGGTTCAGTTTCGAGCGCGTCGACCATTTCCTGCAGATAGCGCGCGTTCAACAAATACCACGCAGCGGTAAATGCATAGGCCGGGGTCGCGCTCCACGCGTCGGAACTGAAGCGGCGGTCCTTGAGTTCGGGGGCTTTCGCCGTGGAGGTGGTTGCCTGCTGGATCAGTTCCATCGCCTCGCGCGAATAATCGGCTTGCAGCTTTTGCAGGCGCTCCGATGGAATCGCGGCGCTCGGAATGTTGAGTCCGGCGAATGACGGCATTGACGGCAGGGATCCCGCAGCCAGTTTGCTGAAGTCAGGCATACCGGGGAACGACGGCATCTGCGGCAAGCCCATTTGCGGCATCTGGGGCACTTGCGGCATCTGGAAAGGCATGTCACTGCCGCCGGGCGGCGTGCCCAGCGACCGCCATGCGTTCATCCAGGCGTCCAATAACTGCTGCATGCCTGCGGCTGGTGATGCGCCGCTCGTACCGGCCTGCTGCGTGTGCTCCGTCGAGGAGTCCGTGCTGGGAGAAGCTGAGGAATGTGATGCTGCCATACCTGCTTTTGACCGGTAAGTCCTTGCGGACGGGTTGAGAGGCAGGTTCATGCGCACGTGGGCGATTGCTCGCGACCTCGTCACGCCCTGTCCCATGTACGAGGAGCTGTGAGGAACATTCTTGCTCCCCATCGCAAGGCATGTCAATGCTTGTTCCCGATTTTGCCGCAGTGCGATAGTTTTTTAATTATCGTTTTCCCTGTATAGCAGATCGCGCTTTTGGAACATGGGTTGATAAGTGCCCGCATAAGCAAAAAAAGCTCCCGTATTGCATGGGCTTATGTGTATTTACGCGCATTTATCCGTTCACCCGCGGGCACTTTTAGCGGCAGATTAACTCATGCGCGGCAAAATCCGGCAGCGCAGCAAAAACACGCAACGCGCCTCCGAATAAACCCTCATACGGATGCTCGCAGGAAGACGTCGCGCCGGTCGAGGCAACGGCGAGAAGCGCCACGGCCGCATGATTGCGCTGACAAAACAAAGCGCCATCATGCGGCCGTGCGTGGATGATTGAGTGCCGGACTAATGCGTAGCCTGATCGTCCAGCCAGATCAGCGCGGCCATGCGCCCTGTCTCGCGATCACGGCGATAGGAATAGAAACGATCACGTTGCGTGACCGTACACAGATCGCCGCCAATAACGCGCGTCACGCCGAGCCGTTGCAAGCGCAAACGCGCCAGCGCCGTGAGATCGGCGAGATATTTGCCGGGGGTTTGCGGATGCGTAATGAATGCATTTGCGGTGGCGTCGCGTTGCGCGCCGCCCACGCCGTTCATGAAGGCGTCACGCACATCTGCACCCACCTCGAATGCGTCCGGTCCGATCGCCGGACCCAGGTAGGCATGCAACGATGCGGCCTCCACGCCGGCGAGAGCGGCGACGCGCTGCGCGGTCTGCTCGACGATACCCGCGGCCAAACCACGCCAGCCGGCATGGGCCGCGCCGACCGCGCGTCCCGCTTCGTCGCACAACAGCACCGGCATGCAATCGGCGATCATCACGACACACACCGTGCCGGGCCGATCGGTGACGCTAGCGTCCGCTCGGGTCGGCGTACCGCTTGCATGAGTCTGCGCGATCGCATCTTCCGCGCGCACGATGCCCGCGCCGTGAATCTGTTCGAGCCACGCGGCCTCGCCTACGCCTGCCAGACTCAGCAAGCGTGCGCGATTGGTTGCGACCGCGGCGGGATCGTCACCGCTTTTCATCCCCAGATTCAGGCCGCCAGGCTGGTCAGCGCCATCCTGCCAACGGCCGAACGGCGGCTCGCTCACGCCCCCGTTGCGCGTGGTGACGAGCGCGCGCACACGCGGCGACACGTTCCATGCGGGTTGCACAACATCGGCAAAGCTCAGCGCGGGCAAGCTCATGCGTGACCGTCCTCGTCGTGTTCGTCGTCGTGATCCTGGTCTTCGTCGTGATCGTCGTCGCTGTGTGCGCTGTCTTCATCGATGTCGTCGTCCAGCGAAGCGTCGTAGTCGTCTTCCTCGTAGTACGTCTCGTCGAACTCGCCTGCATCGTCACGCCCCAAGCCAAGCGCCGCCGACAGCACCTGCATGTCTTCCGGTGCATCGGCGCGCCATTGCATGGTCCGGCCGGTTTTCGGGTGGATCAGACCGAGGCGCCATGCATGCAACGCCTGACGCGCGAAACCGTCCGGCAACGGCGTCACCGAGCGCTTGCCGCGCGCGCGCCCATAAATCGGATCGCCGAGCAGCGGATGGCCGATATGCGCACAATGCACGCGAATCTGATGGGTGCGACCGGTTTCCAGATCGCAATGAATCGCGGTGACTGGCTGACGCTGCCAGATCGCCGTGTCCACGCGCCGGAAATGCGTGCGCGCCGCTTTGCCCGATGCGCTCGTCACCACCGCCATGCGCGTGCGTTCGCGCGGATCGCGGCCAATCGGCGCGTCGATCGTGCCTTCTTCGGGCATGTTGCCCCACACCAGCGCGAGATAACGGCGCTTCACCGTGCGTGCCTGGAGCTGGCGCACCAGATCCGTCTGCGCCTCGAGCGTGCGCGCCACCACCATCAGTCCGGACGTTTCCTTGTCGAGCCGATGCACGATACCGGCGCGCGGCAGGCCTGCCGCGGCGTCGCCGTAGCGGTACAGCAGGCCGTTAAGAACGGTGCCGCTCCAGTTGCCGGCCGCCGGATGCACGACCATGCCGGCCGGCTTGTTGATGACCACCAGCGTGTCGTCCTCGTAGACGATTTCGAGCGGCACCGGCTCAGGCGTGAACGCGAGTTGTTCAGGCAGCAGATCGGGCACGAGCTCTATGGTGGCCCCAAGCGGTACCGGCTGACGGATTTTGGCCGGCTTGCCGTCGATGCGCACCCGCTCCGATTCGATCCAGCTTTGCAGCCGGTTACGTGAAAACTCCGGAAAGATTCGGGCGAGCACCTTGTCGAGGCGTTCGCCGGCCAGTTCGTCGGGCACGACGACGCTGCGCGGCGACTCGTCCGCCACGGGGCCCGCCACCGTCGGCACCCTGCTTTGCGGGCCGGCAGCGGCAAGCGCGTCGCTGCCGAGATCGTCGTCGAGTGAATCGACGCCCAACGCGTCGGAGGGGTCAGCGCTTACGCTATAATCTTTGTTGCTATTCCCGGCACCGGTTGCGGCGCCTGGAGTATTTGAGCGGGTCATTGAGTCTGGGTCACCTGGACGTAAAGCTAGACTGGAAAATGCGAGCCTTGAACACCATCACTAAAGCGGCGATCAATTTGGCGGTCATCAAGAAGATGGCCCGGAAAGTGGCCGGATACATTGCGTGCGCCGCAGCCGTCGCCGTTGTTGCGGCTTGCCACGGCCTGCCGGAAAAGACCGACGAGACGGCTACGTGGAACAACAACAAATTATATACGGAGGCGAACGACGCTCTGACCGGTGGTGATTTCGGCAAGTGCGCCAAGTATTTCGAGATGCTCGAAGGCCGTGATCCGTTCGGCCACTTTGCCCAGCAAGCGCAGATCAACGTCGCGTATTGCAACTGGAAAGATAACGAAAACGCCGCCGCCGACCAGGCGATCGACCGCTTCATCCAGTTGCACCCGGATCACCCGGACATCGCGTACGCGTACTACCTGAAGGGCATGATCCACTTCAACGACGACCTCGGTCTGTTCGGCCGCTTCTCCGGCCAGGACATGAGCGAGCGCGATCCGAAGTCGCTGCGCGAGTCGTATGACGCGTTCAAGATCGTGGTCGACAAGTACCCGAACAGCAAGTATGCACCGGACGCCGCGCAACGCATGCGCTATATCGTGAACGCGCTGGCGTCGCACGAAGTTCATGCGGCGGATTATTACTACCGCCGTGGCGCGTATGTCGCCGCGATCAACCGCGCGCAACTGGCGCTGAAGGAATACAAGAACGCGCCGGCTATCGAAGACGCACTGCACATCATGATGCTGTCGTATGAGAAGCTGAACCAGCCGCAAATGGCCGACGACACGAAGCGCATTCTGGCCGGCACCTTCCCCGACAGCCCGTACATCACGGGCCATGCAAGGCCGGGTAAGGAAAAGTCGTGGTGGCAGTTCTAAGCCTCGACCAGCTGCTGCCTTAAACAGAAACGCCACGACTTCGGTCGTGGCGTTTCTGTTTGTGCAGCGCCGTCAGCCTATGCAGCACCAGCCGGCAACCGGGCGCCCTCAGTCCCGTTCGAACAACGCAATCGACTCCACGTGCGAGGTGTGTGGGAACATGTTCACCACACCGGCACCCACCAGCCGGTAGCCGGCCTCATGCACCAGCAGGCCCGCATCGCGAGCGAGCGTGGCTGGCGCGCACGACACGTAGACGATACGCTTGGGCAACGGCCCATCGCCGCTCTGCGCAATCTCCGCGAGCGCCTTGGCGACAGCCAGCGCACCTTCGCGCGGCGGGTCGATAAGGAATTTGTCGAAATGGCCGAGCGCGCGCATATCGTCGGCGGTCACTTCGAACAGGTTGCGGCAGGCGAACGAGGGATGCCCCGCCACACCGGTCAGTTCGGCATTGGCAAGCGCGCGCGAAGTCAGCACGTCACTGCCTTCGATACCCATCACTTCCTTCGAAATCCGGGCAAGCGGCAGCGTGAAATTGCCAATTCCGCAAAACAGGTCGAGCACCCGGTCCGTTCTGGCCGGGGCCAGCAGACGCAGCGCACGGCTCACCAGCACGCGATTGATCGCGTGATTCACCTGGGTGAAGTCGGTCGGCTTGAACGGCATCCGGATGTTGTATTCCGGCAGCGTGTAGTCGAGTTGCATGTCGAGCGGATAGAACGGCGTCACCGTGTCAGGACCGCCCGGCTGCAACCACCACTGAATCTTGTGTTCGTCGGCGAAATCGCGCAGCACCTGCTCGTCGGCGGAGGTGATCGGCGCGAGATTGCGCAGCACCAGCGCAGTGACGGATGAGCCGACCGCCAGCTCGATCTGCGGCATACGATCGTAAATCGACAGCTTGCGGACCATGAAGCGCAGCGGCATCAGCATCGCCGACACATGCGGCGGCAGTATCTCGCAGGTCTTCATGTCGGCGATATAGCTGCTCTTCTTCTCGTAGAAGCCGATGCGCATGCCGCCCTTTTCCGGCAGATAGCGCACCGCCAGACGCGCGCGGTAGCGGTATCCCCAGGCCGGCCCGTGAATCGGCCGGAACACGGTCTCCGGACGCAACTTCGCCAGATGCTGGAAATTGTCTTCGAGCACACGCTGCTTGACGGCAATCTGGGCGCGGATGTCGAGATGCTGCATCGAACAGCCGCCGCAGATATCGAAGTACGTGCACTTCGGCTTGGTGCGAAGCACGCTTTCGCGGAATACCTGGACGACCTCAGCCTGCTCGAATTTCGGCTTGCTGCGATGCGTCGAGTAGCTGACACGCTCGCCGGGCAACGCGCCTTCGACAAAAATCACCTTGCCGGGCGTGCCGTCTTCGCTCTCGATGCGGCCCACGCCGCGCGCTTCCATGTCGAGCGACACGATTTCGATGATCGGCTCAGTGCCGGTAATGACGTGCGCTTTCGCCGGAGCGGGCGCCTTCTGGCGCTTCGGCGAGCGACGTTGGGGGGCAGTTCGGGACACCTGCGACTTCCTGACAAACTTGGGGGAAAGGCGAGATTGTAGACGAAGCGCCGCGCCCACCGATCGCTTCGATCACGATTAGCATAAGGCGAACCCTGGCGCGTGCGCACGACTTCGCACCACGGCGGCTGCCGTCAAGCACGTTAGTGTGCGGCGAACGGCTTCGTTACAACAAGACTGATAAACCGCTTACTGATCGAATGCGGCCAGATACTCGGCCCATTGCGGCGCCGCTTCCAGCGCCAGCGCATTTTTGACCAGGTTGATCTCGTCAGCATACTCTTCGGCCGAAAACGCGCCGCGGATGAGCTGGAAGCGGCAATACAGCAGGTACGTATTGACGACGTCGGTCTCGCAATAATTGCGGATTTCCTCGATACGGCCTTCCTGGTAAGCGTGCCACACCTGGCTGCCGTCCATCCCCATCTTGCCTGGGAAGCCGCACATCTTCGCGAGCGCGTCGAGCGGCGCATTGGCGCGCGCCTGATACATCGCCAGCACGTCCATCAGATCGGTGTGACGCGAGTGATAGCGGCTGATGTAGTTGTTCCACTTGAACTCGCGGTCGTCCTCGCCGAGATCCCAGAAACGGGAGGCCGGAATGCCGTTGACCAGCGCGCGGTAGTTCAGCACCGGCAGGTCGAACCCGCCGCCGTTCCACGACACGAGCTGCGGCGTGTACTTTTCGATCACACGATAAAACGACTGCACGAGCGCCGCCTCGCCGTCTTCCAGCGTGCCGAGCGAGCGGACACGGAAACCGTTGTTGTCGCGGAACACGCAGGAAATAGCCGCGATCCGTTGCAGGTGGTGCGGAAGGAAATCGCTCCCGGTCTTTTCGCGGCGCGCCGCAAAAGCATGCTCGGCGACTTCGGCGTCGCTCAGCGTGGCGGGCAGATCTTCGAGGCGGCGAATGCCGGCGACATCGGGAATCGTCTCGATGTCGAAAACAAGAATCGGTGTCATCAGGTTATAGAACGGCGTCTTTCCGAACACCGTTGGAGGCAAAGAAGCGCTTCAGCCGCACCAGCGCTTCCTGTTGGATCTGGCGCACACGCTCGCGCGTGAGGCCCATTTCGTCGGCCAGCTCTTCGAGCGTGGCGGGCTCGATATGGTTCAGCCCAAAGCGGCGCTCGATCACATGACGATGCTTGTCCGACAGGCGCGCGAGCCACGCGCGTGTAAGCGTTTCCAGCTCGCGATGCTGCACTTCGGCGTCCGGCGACTGGCTTTGGTCGTCGGACAGCAGATCGAGCAGGCTGCTCGCCGGGTCGAGATCGAGCGGCGCATCGAGCGATGCGGTGTGTTCGTTCAGCGCGAGAATGTCGGTGACTTCGTCGGTGGTCTTGCCGGTCAGATACGCGATGTCGTCGATACTGGCGTCGCGACGCTCGGCCGCTTCGCCGGAATTCATCGAATTCTTTTCCAGATGGCGCTTCGCGCGCAGCACCTGGTTGAGCTCACGGATCACGTGCACCGGCAAACGCACCGTGCGCGCCTGGTTCATGATCGCGCGCTCGATGCTTTGGCGAATCCACCAGGTGGCATACGTCGAGAAACGGAAGCCGCGCGTCGGATCGAATTTCTCGATGGCGTGCATGAGGCCGAGATTGCCCTCTTCGATCAGATCGAGCAGCGGCACACCGCGGTTCAGGTAACCCTTTGCGATGCTGACGACGAGCCGCAGATTGCGCTCGATCATCACTTGCCGCGCTTCGAACTCGCCCGCCTTCGCCAGACGCGAATACTTCTGCTCTTCCTCGACAGTCAGGAGCGGCTTGACGCTGATGCGGTTCAGGTAGTGCTGAATCGTGTCGGCCGTCAGCTCGGCTTGCAGAAGCGCACGGAAGTCGTCTGCGTCGGCAGGAACTTCGCGGGCCTCGCTGGGCTCTTCCGCGCCACCCTGACGTTCGTCGAGATCGCGCTCCTCTGCGATCTCTTCTTCAACTTCCGAAGCGCCGCTTTCCTCCACCGAAGCGGGCGTGACGCGGCTAATCGTCTCAGACTCGGCTTGCGGCAGGCGGCGCTTCGATTTCGGCATGGTCGTATCGCTTATTGCGGCGGCAAATACTTCAGTGGGTCGACAGGTTTACCCTGACGGCGAACTTCGAAATGCAACATCACGCGGTCGGAATCGCTATTGCCCATCTCGGCGATCTTCTGCCCTTTGGTCACCGCATCTCCCTCTTTTACCATCAAAGCGCGGTTGTGTGCATACGCCGTGAGATAAGTTGCATCATGCTTGATGATAATGAGATTGCCGTAACCACGCAGCCCATTTCCGGCATAAACCACGCGCCCATCCGCAGAAGCCTTAACCGGATCGCCAGCCGCGCCGCCGATATTAATACCCTTGTTGGTCGAATCGTTGAACGTGCCGAGCATCGGTCCACGCACAGGCCATGAGAACGCGACGTTGCCGGATGCGCCGGCGCTCGAATCGCTCGCAGCACCCGGGTTGGCCGGCGGCGTTAGCGAGGCGTTGTTCGCACCCGAACCATAGATCGGCGGCGCCGCGACGCCCGCTGCGGCACCCGTGCTGCCAAGCGGCGCGCTCTGCACCGTGCCACCGTTGCCGATCGGCGCCGTCGACACGCCCGGCGTCAGCGCGGCGGTGTTCGCGCCTGGCGGCACGACGCGCAGCAACTGATCGACTTCGATCTGATTCGGGTTAGTGAGATTGTTCCACGTCGAAATATCGCGGTAGTTCTGGCCGTTCTCCAACGCGATCCGATACAGCGTATCGCCCGGCTTCACGCGGTAGTAGCCCGGCGGCGGCGGTCCGAGCGGCACGGCCGGCTGCTGCGCGGCCTGCGTGCCGAGCGCACCGCTGCCGGAACGGTCGACGACCGGCGCCTGATCGAGGCGGGTCGCACAGGCCGACATCAACAGGGACAAGGCGAGCACGCACACGCTACGCTGGGTTACGGTCATGGGGGTAGTCAGTCTGGTTCTTTGCATCGCGCGCAACATACTCATCGGTGTCAAATCACTCCGGATTTTAAGGGTACAAAGAAAACGCGATCAAGCCGCGACTCGCGCCACTGCGCGGGTCCGAGGCGTTCGACCAGAGTCAGCACCTGGTTCTGGCCTTCCTGCGAGCCGACCGGCGCGACCAGACGGCCGCCGATCGCGAGTTGTTCAAGTAATGCTTGCGGTACGTCGAGTCCGGCTGCGGCGATCACGATCGCGTCGAACGGCGCCGCCGACGGCAACCCGAGGCGACCGTCGCCGTAGTGCAGCCGGATGTTCGGAATGCGCAGCGGACGCAAGTTTGTCTTCGCGCGTTCGGACAGCGGCTTGATGCGTTCGATCGAGTAAACATCGCGCGCGACCTGGCTCAGTACCGCCGCCTGATAGCCGCAACCGGTGCCGATTTCGAGCACGTTGTTCAACGCGCGCCCGGCGGCCGCCAGTTCGATCATCCGCGCGACCACAGAGGGCTTGGAAATTGTCTGGTGATGGCCGATCGGTAACGCGGCATCTTCGTAGGCCTGGGCCGCGAGGCCCGGGTCGACGAACATGTGGCGCGGCACCACCGACATCGCATTCAACACGCGCTGATCGGTTACGCCGTTCGCACGCAGGCGTTCGACCATCCGTTCGCGAACCCGTTCCGAAGTCAGTGCCAAAGCGCCGTTCAACGCGACATTCGGCACAGCGGCGCGCTCGTTGAGTTTGGCGGCGGGCTTGTTCACCGGCGCCGGTTTTGGCGCGGCGCGCGCAGCCGAACCTTGCCCGACGGTTGTTGCGTGTGGTTTGGCCTGCAGTTTGGCTTGCGGCTTGGCCTGAGCGCTGACAGGCGAGTTCAGCGTCGAGTTCACCGGCGCCTTGATCGGCGCCTTCGCCTGCGGCTTTGCTTGCGATGTCGCTTGCGGTTGGGCCTGTGCCCTCGCCGGCGACTTCGCCTGGGTCTTCCCCGCAGAGCCGAGCGGCGAGTTCTTCGCCGGTTGCTGGCGTGCGTTCAGCGCCGCGCTCGCGGCAAGTGCCGCCGCGCGCACTTCGCCTGGACGCCCTTCGGGTCGGCGCGGCTCGCGCACCAGGTC